>Ga0129336_10000342_pt1 | contig 27186 bp, 36 predicted proteins | sample CPB6_02_DNA_FD_96878 | JGI IMG/M metagenome (GOLD analysis project Ga0129336, IMG submission 96878) | Freshwater to marine salinity gradient microbial communities from Chesapeake Bay, USA - CPBay_Sum_0.6_0.2_DNA | ecosystem: Environmental > Aquatic > Marine > Coastal | place: USA: Chesapeake... | reverse complement strand
GAGACCCAAACCAAGATCTCTGACGTCAAGCGTGGCTGGAGAAAAGACCTGTTTACGATTGGCAAAGCAGAGTTTGACAAAGTGTACAAAGACAATCTTGAAGCAGCACTTGCTTTGGGTAAATCTGATTCTGAAGCCAAAAAGCTGGCCCAAGAGGCTGTGCTTGAGGCTGACAGACAAGCTAATGCCGTTAAAGTTGCGAACATTTATGCCGGCCCGCAACAGGCCGCTAACGCTCGTACTGAAAGGGCAATTCAAGCTATGCTCAAGAAGCCTGGCAACGAGAAGATGACCTATGACGAGGCTCTTCTGGCCGTTACTAACCCGACTTCTTATTTGTCATCAGACAAGCAAAACCTTGCAACCATTAAGTCTGCTGCTGACAAATTAGCAATTTTGGCAGATCCTAGCAAGAGCCCTCTTGATCCTGAAGGTCAGAAGCAAGCTGCTCAAGATTTAGTTAAATTGACCAAAATAATGGCGCAAATGGGTGGGGCAGAAGTTGGTGGTTATGAACCAGTTACAGTTACTGCTGGGGGTAAAACTTACTCCTTCCCAAATCAAGCCGCTGCTGATAAATTTAAGGCTCAAGCAGGAATCAAATAATGGACTACGACGCTCTGGCAAAACAGTTCGGTGGGGTCGAAACAAAGCCAGAGAATCTGGATGCTTTGGCCAAACAGTACGGTGGTACTTTAGTCAAGGAGCCAGGCTTCTTATCCAACGTAGGAGAGCTCTTAGTCAAGGGCGGCAAGCAAGCCCTAACGTCAGCTGAGGTTGCCCCGGCCGTCATCTCTGGTGGTGATGTTGCGGCCAAGTCTCGCGTGATTGCCGAGCAGTTGGCCACGCCCACAGCCAATGAGCCTAGAGAGCTGAAAGACATCAAGGGTGCCTTCAAAGAAGAGGGCAAAGCCTGGGAAGAAGCTCAAGGGTTCATGCAGGGCTCCAAGGCTATTGGCGAGATGCTCTATGAGGTGGGGCGTCAGGCCATCACCAATCCCAAGGGCTTGATGTACATGACCGCTGAGCAGGCGGCAAACATGGTTCCCTCTATCGTCGGCATGCTGGCTGGCGGTAAGGGCGGTGCTGCTGTTGGCGCGCTGGGTGGGCCCGGCGGTGCGGCCATTGGTGCTGGTATTGGAGCTATCGGCGGCGCATTCACTGGCCAAGCCCCTGTTGAGATTGGCTCTGAGTTCATTGGCTTGATTGGTAAAGAGCTTCAAAAACGTGGGCTAGAACCCACCGAGCGTAACGTCCAGGCCCTGATGCAGGACAAGGCGTTCGTGCAACAAGCCATCTCTGACGCCCGTACCAAAGGCGCTACAACTGCCGCTATCGACGCGGCTACTACGCTTGCCGGCGGTAGGTTTGCTGGCGGGGCTAAGAACGCAGCTATCAAGGCAGCTCGTACTGAGCTTGGTGCTGGCGCTGATCTGGCTCAAGTGGCCAGCCGGGCTAACGAGATCATGGCTAGCCGCACGCTTGCCCAAAAGGTTGGCCGTGGCCTGGGTGGTGCTGGCATCGACATTGCCGGCGGTGGCATCTCTGAAGCCGGTGGCCAGCTCGCGGCCTATGGCAAGGTGGATCTGGAAGATGTTGCTCTGGAGATGTTGGGCGAGCTTGGAGGGGCGGCTGTTGAAGTTCCCTTGGCAGCACGCTCCCTGCGTACTCCTGGCCTTCCTGGGGCGCTTAAACAGCCTGCACCTACCGTTACCCCTCCTGAGGCTGTTGCGCCTCCCACAGAGCCTTCTGCGGCCCCGCCTGCTCCGCCTGCCGAACCCATGGCACAAGCAGCCCCGTCAGAGGCCCAAGATACTTCCGAAATGCTGAGGGAGATCCTGGCTCAAACAGAGGAAAGACCTGCTGCACAACCGCCTGTTTCTACTGGTAAACCCGTAGAACCAAAGGTAACACCAGGGCCTGTTACACCCCCAGAAGTGAGTACTTTTGGGACAGAAGTGAAACAAGTTACACGAACTCCACAGCCCCCTGTTGCAGCGGCTGAGCCTGCGGTAACGCCTGCCCCTGAGCAACCAACTACTCCTCCTACCGCGCCTGCAGTAACGCCTACTGCTGCGCCAACAAACACGTTGGATCAGCTGCTAGGCGGCGCATTTGCAGACTCAGAAATCGGTATTACGCGGGCATCTACAGTTAGAGATGCAATTAACGCTATTGCTAAGATTCCTGGCGCAAGATTGAATAAAAATGAACTTAGTTATCCGCAAAAAATTGCTGGCGCGTCAAACGCTTTAATCCTAAAAACACCAGAACAACAAGAATACGCAAAAACACTTCTAGAACAACAGCGCAAGCCAGCGGCTGCTGAAGACTGGTGGAATGAACTTCCAGAAATAAAAAGTGAGAATATTATTGCCCCGGCTGGTGAATACAAACCAGGGCAAAAAGTTGAACTTAATGGCCGCACATGGATTGTTACCGCTGTTAGCCATACCGGAAATCAAATTACCGTTAAGTCTGCCGATGGTGCATTTGAAGAGCGCCGAATTGAAGTAGCCAAGGTTGCACCTACCCCGCCTGCAGCAGTAACCCCGACACCAATCCAGGTCTACATGGGTCTGGAAGATGCTTCAACCGAGTCGTTGAAAGATGGCCCTGTCAAGGATGTGTTGTTAGCGAGTGGCATGATTAACGGCAGAGGAATCTTGACGCCATCTGGCCGTGATTTGCTTACCAAAATTAAGCCACCCGGGCTCAGTGCAAGACAACCGTCCGGCGAAGAAGCCGAGGCGATGATTCGTGAAAACGTGTTGCAGCCTGCCGCAAAGGCACCTGCCGTCACTCCTGCCGCCCCTGTAACGCCTGCCAAGCCGGCCGAAGCCGACGAGAAAGCCAAGGCTAAGCAAGATCTAGAAGACGCCCTGGGCGATCTGTCCATGTTGCTGACCAAGTCTGGTCGCATGAACATTGTCCCTGAGGACGAGCAAAAGCTCATGCCGATCCTGACCCGGCTTATGGATGCAGCCTTCCGCCTTGGAAAGATCAAATTCAAGGAAGCTGCCCGGTTTGTGATGGACACGATCCGTTCCAAGCTGGGTGACGAAGCTGCTGACCAGATCACTCTGGATCACCTGCAGGGTGCCTACATTGGCATGGCCGGCAAGTACCAGGATCAAGGCGCTAGCTCCAAGAAAGAAGTCATCGCTGTTGAGTCTATGGAAGGTCTGGCAGAAGCTGAAGAGCCTGCCGGCGTAGCACAAGCTACACAGTTTTCTAACAAAGCAAAAATGGCGGGAAAGATTGGAGGCAAGCTCTCAGAAGGAGCTAGCTTCAAGACAATCGTTGAGGCCAGAGATCAGATCAGCAAAATGACTGGCCAGAAGATTGAGCCAGGGACCAAAGCCGCAAAGGACGCTGACGAAGCGATTGAAGCAGGCGTCATCATTGCCGCTCGCAACATCATCGAAGAGGGCAGGTTTAATAAGAAATCTACCCAGGAAATCTATGACGATCTGGTTGACCTGTACAGTCGCCAGCCAAACCTTTCTGTGCGTAGCTCAACCAGCGTAGCCAACCAGGCTTACTCCACGCCCGCCCCCCTGGCCTATGTGGCGTCTGAGCTGGCCGGCATCACCAACAAAACCAGCGTACTCGAGCCTACTGCAGGCAACGGCATGCTGTTGATCGCGGCTAACCCGGACAAGGTGCGAGCAAACGAGCTTGATGTTGACCGGGTTCGTATGCTGGAAAGCATCATGTCTGGGGCGGACATCTCTCAAGAGAATGCTCTGGAGATGGACATTGAAAACAATGCCTTTGACGTTGTGATTGCCAACCCGCCGTTTGGCAAGGCTGGTGAGATCAGCAACATCGACCACGACATTGTCCTGAAGTCCTTGGTTGGGATGAAGGAAAACGGCCGTGCTGTACTGATTGTGGGCGGTGTCCAGGCAACGACCGAAGAGGGACGCCGCGAGGGCTACAGAGGCCGTGCCAAGCGTGACTTCTATTACGAGCTGTACAACCTGTACAACGTTGTGGATCACTTTACTGCCGGCGGCAACATGTACGCCAAGCAGGGCACCACCTATCCCGTTGATGTGATCGTGATTGATGGGGTTGGCAAGTCATCTCGCGATCTGCCTGCAGCTGACCTGCCAGAGCTCATCACCACATACGAACAACTGAAGGAGAAGCTAAATGAACCCATGGTATCCCGAGAAGATCGTGGCCCCGCCGGAGCTGACGTCGGTGTTAGTGCCGAGCGGGAAGCTGAGCCAGAACGAGTGGGTCGAGGCGTTGAGCAACCGAGTGATGTGGTTGGTGCTGAAGGAAGAGAACCCGTTGGAGGCGGCGAACGAGGCGTGTCGGAGGCTGGACCTACCGGGCGTGGACAACGCGAACCAAGTGGGCGAGGCGCTGGTGAGCAACAACCTAAACCTGCTAACGTCCCTAAACGTGCAGCAGAGGGAGAACCAGTGGCCGGCGCAGGTGAGCGGGCCAAACGAGAACGCGAAGCAGGTGCTGAAGGACGTGGACTTCCCAAGCTGGGTGGAGTTAGCGTTGTCTCAGGTGAGCGTGTCCAGTCTGGATTAGCAGAGCGCCGTGGCCTGGAGACCGAGACAGAAAACCAGGTTGCTTACTATCCCCACTCTAAAGCCAGCTCTATTGGAACCCTGGTTCCTAAGGCTATGGCTGATTCAATCGAGAACTCTCTAGCCAAGATTGAGAGCTCGATCGGAGATCTGGATAACTACGTTGCAGAGTCTTTGGACATGGATCCTGAGACGGTGCGTGAGCTGTTCTCGGCGGAACAGGTTGATGCTATAGCCCTGGCCATCTACAACGCAGAGGCCGGCAAAGGCTTCATCATTGGCGACCAGACCGGCGTTGGCAAGGGTCGTGTTGTTGCCGCCATGATCCGTTATGCCCTGGTCCATGACAAGATTCCAATCTTTGTAACCGAAGCGCCCAACCTGTACTCGGACATGATCCGGGACCTGGACGATATTGGTATGACGAAAGAGCTGGGGCTTGACACTGCCAATCCCAAGATTTTTATTACCAACAACGGAGAAGCCATTCCTTACACCCTGATTCGCAAGAAGGGTGAAGAAATTACTGAGAACAACCTGACGCTGAAGTCTGCCAAATCTAATGTTTCTGCCATGGATGGGCTCATGAAGGCCATGAGTCAGAAGGAAAGTTTGGGCGACTACAAGGTGATCTTCACCACGTACAAACAGCTGCAGACCGTCAAGGGGAAAGAAACTGAACGTCAGCGTTTTATCAAGCAATTTGGCGCTCAAAACTACTTGATCTTTGACGAGAGCCACAACGCTGGCGGTAGTGGAGAAACCCAAGCTCGCACTAAAGAACAAAGAGAAAAGGCTAAAGCTGGAGAAAGTTTGGCTACCGGGCGTGCAGCATTCGTGCGTAACCTGGTGCAAAACGCTTACGGCACTTTCTTCTCATCAGCCACGTATGCCAAGCGCCCTGATGTGATGGATTTGTATTCCAGCACGGACATGAGCCTGGCTGTGGATAACATTTCTGATCTGGCAGAAGCCATCAAGGCTGGTGGAATTCCGATGCAGCAGACCGTGGCCCGTATGCTGACTCAGGTTGGCCAGTATATCCGCCGCGAACGTACATTTGCTGGCGTTGCTTACAACACGCAGCAGACCAATGTAAACAAAGAGACAGCCGAGAATATGGCCACGTCTATGCGCGACATCCTGGCGTTCTCACGCGCCAAGGAAGTGGTTGTAAAGAGTTTGCAAAAAGAATATGACAAGCAGGGTGCCAAGTTAGGCATGGAAGGGGAAAAGACCCAGGTTCAAAGTGCAAACTTTGGATCAAACATGCACTCCTTGATTGACCAGATGCTGTTATCTCTGAAGGTTCAGGACTCTGTGCGTCACGCTATCGGGCGGTTGAAAGCAAACGAGAAGGTTATATTGACCGTGTCTAACACCATGGGATCTTTCCTTCAAGGATATGCCAAAGAAATGAATTTGAATATTGGAGATCCTGTGGATCTTTCATTCAAAGATTTGTACATTCGTTACTTGGAAAAACAGCGCAAGGTCACAATCAAACGACCCAATGGTGCAAAAGAAGAATATCGTTTAACCGACAATGATCTAGGGCCTGCACTGACTCAGCAATACAACGATATCAAAAAGTTTATTGAGAATGCTGGCTTTGGCTCTGCACCAATGTCTCCGATTGACTACATGCATGCAGAACTGCGTAAGGCAGGCTATAAGACGGAAGAAATCACGGGTCGCACTATGACCCTGAACTACGAGAGTGGCCGTCCCATTCTGACTAGCCGCTCTGCCAACATCAAGCAACGTGTGAATGCCGTCAAGGCTTTTAACAGCGGCGCAGTTGACGTAATTATCCTGAACCAAGCTGGTTCTACCGGACTGTCGTTGCACGCCTCTAGCAAGTTCAAGGATCAGCGTAAGCGTCACATGATCATTGTCCAGGCTGAGGGTAACATCGACATTCACATGCAGATGCTGGGCCGTCCTCTGCGTACTGGCCAGGTAATCCCGCCTGCGTACTCTCAGATGATGGCTGACATCCCTGCTGAGATGCGCCCTGCCGCCGTCCTACTCAAGAAAATGGCCAGCCTGAACGCCAACACCACGGCTTCACGCAAGTCCGCTGTTACAGCTGAGGGCACCGTTGACTTCATGAACGAGTATGGTGGTCAGGTTGCCCAGGAATACCTGCGTGACAACCCAGAGGTTTACGAGGCTTTGGGTGGCAAGAAGATCCTGGAGATTGCAGACAATCCGTCCGAGGCCGGCGAAGAAGACATTCGCAAGCTGACTGGGTATATCCCAATCCTGCCGATCAAGCAGCAGGAAGAGGTATACAAGGATCTGGTTGAGCGCTACAACGATCTGATTGAGCGCGAAGATAGCATGGGCAGCAACAAGCTGGAATCCAAGGCTGCTGACCTGGACGCCAAGACCCTTGCTTCTGTGCCCATCACCGAGGACAAGGGTGATCCGTCTATCTTTGCCAAGCCTGCCATCATGGAGAAGGTGGACGTCAAGCGCACGGTCAAGCCTTACTCCAAGGAAGAGGTTCAGCGCCAGGTTCAAAACAGCCTGAACGGGGAGAAACCCAGCGAGAAGTCTTCTCGTATGTGGCACGACCTGAGCGACCGCACCAAAGCATATGGCAAGTCTATTATCGAGAAGATGGAAGCCGAGGCTGAGCCAGACCGGGTCAAGATCGAATCTATAAAGGGCCAGATCAACGCCCAGTACACCCACATCAAGACGGTCCTGACTGAGTTTCCGATCGGTACTCCAGTGGTGGCCAAGAACTCCAAGGGCATGCTGGTCAAGGGCGTTGTGACCGACATCCAGAACAAGCAGAAGACCAAGAACCCTGCGGCCGGCTCTGATTGGCAGATGACGATTGCCCTGGCTGACGGGGAATCCAAGTCCACCTCGATGCCGTTCTCTCAGATTGGTAGCGTGTACCAGCTGAAGCGAGAGCTCGAGACGCCTTGGTTCAACCAAGAGACCGACAAGTTCGAATACATCCCCATGCTGGATCTGTTCGACAAGGGTGCAACTGTGCGCCGCGAAAATCGTTGGATGGTGACCGGCAACATCTTGGCTGGGTTTGCTGCTGTCAACAACATGGGCCATATCAAAACCTATACCAAGGATGATGGCACCACGGCTCAGGGTATCTTGATGCCCCGCACGTTTGACTTTGAGAAAGCTCAGAAGAACGCAGATGTGCGCCTGAAGAACCTTGCCGCGGTAATGGACTTCTTCAACACATTTGGCCGTAATGCTGAGGTCAGCACGCCGGATGGGAATCTGAGAATTGCCTACATGGGCGGGACTGAGTACCGCTTTGTTACACCCAGCTCCAAGCGTGAGGGCGGTTCTTTCTATCTGGACAAGGGCCTGACCGACATTACTGGTGACTTGTACAAGTCTGGCCAGATCATGCGTACGACGGTCTATGACCAGGATAAAGCCAACGAAGCTATCCAGTACCTTTTGTCTGACCGGGGCGAGACTCTGATCGCTTACAACCACAAGGACGAAGCTCGGGAGATGTTTGCTCCCAAGATGCCTCTGGCTAACGTCCAGCCTGATGTTGAGCGTGAGAGTCTCAACACAACGGCCAACTTTGTTGCTGACCGTGAGACGTTGATCCGCAAGTACCAGAGTATGCGTCAGAAGCGCGGCATGATTCTGCGTAAGTTTAAGAAAGGCCAAGCCGGCCTGGATGAACAAGAGGCAATCAATACGCTTGACGATGTTGCTAGCCAGCTCAAGGACGAGATCGCTGCAAGCAAGGTCAAGCGCACGGACGCCAAGAACTTCTTTGCCCAGGCCACCAAGCAGTGGAACGAAGGCAACATCAGCGATGACGTGTACGCCGCCATCAAGACGATGTACGAGAAGTTCCCCTTTGTTCTGGAAGGGCTGAACCTGTCTGTCAAACAGGGCGCTGAATTCAGTGATGCGGCTGGACAGTTCTTTGCCATGGCTCGTTTGGTTCGCCTGTATAAAGGAACCACCGGGGTCCAAGATCCTGTGACCATCCGCCACGAGATTACCCACGGCCTCGAGCAGATGATGACTGCTGATGCTGTGGCAGACCTGATCATGGACTGGTCTGAGAAGCTAGGCAAAGCCATTAAGAAAGAGAAGTCTCCCAAGGCTCAACTTTATTTTGCGGCCATCCTGGAGTTCTATAACAAACCATCGATTGAGCTATACAACTTCGCCATGAGCGTGATGCCTAGCTACGACTATTACCAGTACATCAACCCGTCTGAGTACTGGGCTGTCAATGCTGAGAAGCTGATGGCACGCAAGCTGGGTACTGGCTGGGACAAATTCGTCCTGGCCGCTAAGCGCCTGTTTGAAGGTCTGAAGTACATGTTCGGGTTCGACAACCAGTACGTTGTGCATCGGATCTTCAACGACATCATGACGTCTAAGGGTGAACGTTTTACCAAAGCGGCCCTGAATGACTACGTTGAAGCCAGCGTGATGGGCATGCTCAACCTGGATGAGAACACGCGCCGCAACTACAAGGGCAAGCCTGCTCCTCTGTCTGTGTGGGATTCTCCTGAGAAGTCCAAGATGGACGACTGGGCATACCGTTGGCAGGACAAGCACGTTGATACCAAGCGTGTTGTGCAGGCTGTGGTCAAAGGCATTGGCGAGATTGCTGACCGCTTTGATGCTTACCTGAAAGAGACGCTGTACCACGGTCGTGTTTCAAAGCAGACCATGGATTTCCTCAAGCGTGACTTCCGTCCGTTCATCGAGAAGATGGACAAGATGGGCGTCAAGGTTGACGAGTTTGAGTTCTACCTGCAGAACCGCCACGCCCAGGAATACAACGACCTGATCGCGGCCCGTAACCCTGGCATGCCTGACGCTGGTTCTGGCATCCCCACGGATGATGCAATTGCTTATCTCAACGGCCTGAGCAAGGAAGAGAAAGCCAAGTACGAAGAGCTGGCCAAGGACATCGACAAGTTTGTCGAAGGAACCCAGGACATGCTGGTGGCCAACGGGCTTGAGACCCAGGAGCGTATCGATTCTTGGCGTGACATGTTCAAGCACTACGTCCCGCTCAAGCGCGATCCCAACGAGCTGGACTTTGTGAACCCGAGCTTTGGCATGGGTAAGGGCTTTGCCATCAAGGGTGACTTCTCCCGTACGGCTACCGGCTCGCTGAAGACGGTTGTGGATATCCTAAACAACATTGCCCTCCAGCGTGAGATGGCGATCGTCAGGTCTGAGAAAGCCCGCGTGGGTCGTGCTCTGTACGGCATGGCTCTGCAGGCTCCCAACCCTGAGTTCTGGATGCCCATCAATCCTGATGCGGTCAAGAACAAGAAGAAGCTGATCGCCGAGCTCCAGGCTATGGGCTTGGATCCTGACACGGCAGAGAACATCTTCCAGCAACCACGCAGTCCTAGCATCGATAAGAAAACAGGACTGGTTCAATACCGAATCAATCCCAACGTTCTTAATGCAGAGAACGTGTTCCCGGTTCGTATCAATGGCAAAGACCGGTTCATCATCTTTAACCCGGCTGATGAGCGTGCCAAACGTATGGTCAAGGCTCTGAAGAACCTGGACGCCAACCAGCTTGAGAACGGGCTGGACACGGTTGCTGAGCTGACCCGCCTGATCGCAGCGATGAACACCCAGTTCAACCCTGTGTTCGGTGCCTGGAACTTTGTGCGTGACGTGGAGTCTGCAGCCGTTAACCTGACTGGCACTCCGATCGCAGACAAGCGCATGGAAGTTGTGGCCGGGGCTATCCCTGCGCTCAAAGCTATCTACCGTGACCTGCGCGGCAAGACCCCGAAGGATGCCGAGGCTAAGGAGTGGATCGACCTGTACGAGCGCTTCGCTAACGCTGGTGGCCAGACTGGTTACCGCGAGCAGTTCACCCGCGCCAAGGACAAGGCAACCCTGGTCCAACGTGAGATGGCCCGTCTGGACCGTTCCAATGTGCGCCGTGCTGCCCAGGCTGTGGCTGACTGGCTGTCTGACTACAACGACGCCATGGAAAACGCTGTGCGTCTGTCAGCGTTCAAAGCTGCCCTGGAGTCTGGCCTCTCCGAGGACCGGGCTGCTGAGCTGGCTAAGAACCTAACGGTTAACTTCAACCGCAAGGGTGCATGGACCACCAATGCCAACGCCTTCTATGCTTTCCTGAACGCCTCTGTACAGGGTTCTGCCCGTATGGCGGAGTTAATCTTTAAGCGTGATGAAAACGGCAAAGTTAGACTGACTCCTGGTGGTAAAAAAGTTATCGCCGGCGGCATGATGATTGGGGCAATGCAAGCTGCGTTGCTGGCCTTCGCAGGCTTTGACGCAGACGAGCCCCCTGAGTTCCTGAAGAACAAGAACCTGATCATCCCCAATCCGTTTGGCCAGGGCTACGCAATCATTCCCATGCCACTGGGTCTAAACGTGTTCCCCAACGTTGCACGCCTGGTGACCGAGTATGCGCTGACCCAGGCCGGGGCTATGACCGGTAAGCGGGATTTGCCCAAGACGGTCCTGAGCATTGCCTCTGCTGTGCTGGATGCCTTCAACCCGCTAGGTTCCAGCGGCCTGATCCAGACCCTGTCGCCTACCCTGGTAGATCCGTTTGTTGCTATCGCTGAGAACAAGGATGCTTTTGGCCGACCGATCTCCAAAGAGAACCGTGCTACCAACCCATCGCCTGGATGGGAGCGTAGCCGGGACAATGCATCTGCCATCAGCCAGGGTTTGGCCTACGGTATCAACTACCTGACGGGTGGTGGTAAGTACGGCATCGGTGCATACAGCCCGACCGCTGACGACATTGACTATGTGTTCTCCCAGTACGTGGGTGGCCTGGGTCGTGAGGTTGCCAAAGCTGCCGGCTTCGTCAAGGCCAAGGTCGAGGGTGAAGAGACGCCGCCGTACAAGGTGCCGATCCTGGGCAAGGCTTATGGTGAGACGGAGACCCCGTCAGCTGTGTCGGACAAGTTCTACAAGAACGTCACGATGCTGGCTGAGCTCGAGGGTGAGATGAAGCGCATGCGGGAGAAGCGTGAGAATCTCTCAGAGTTCATGAAGGATAATCCCGAGTACCGATTCATCCAGAACGCCAACAACCTGGAGAATCAGATTTCCAAGATCAACAAGACGATCAAGGAAATACAAAAGCGCCCGGAGACTGAGCAGACCAAGGCCCAGATCGAGCGCTACAAAGAACAAAAGCAACGGATGATGAATAACTTCAATGAACGTATCAAGGCTTTACAACGTCAATAAGACCGCGAGAGAAGAGCTCACCTATAGTCCCCCGGTGAGCCTCTTCCCATACTTCCTTACGCTCTTCCTTGCTCATCTTGCTGCCCTGATCCAGGTCTGCATGGCACCGATAGCATAGAGCCGCGATCCTGTAATCGTGGGCCTTGATGCCCTTACCCTTGCCGTCCCTTAGTTGGTTTGAGTGCGCGGCTACCACCGTGCCATCCTGAATGCCACACTGCTGGCAGGGTAGCTGGCGCACGGCCTCGGTGAGCTTGGAGTTGCGGTAGTTCAAGACGCCTTCTTTCTCTTCTTGATGGCTACAATGCCAGCCTCTTCCACGGGTTTCCTGGCGTCCATCATCATGTCTGCCTGCTCGTAGGCATCCTTGGCGGCTGTGTCATAGAAGCCGTTCTTGTTAAGCAAACCACACAAGGCGAACATAGCAGCCAGGTCTCGTAGGTTTTCTTCGTGTTCAGTCATTAGTGCCTCGTCGTGTCCATGTTCTGAGCCTCAAAGTAATCGATAGCACGCTCCATATGCGCCCGGATCATGTTGTCTGACATGCCAAGCTCTAGCGATGTCCCAACTACTGCCAGGTACATCCCGGCCAGCAGTGGGATCATCTCCTGCTCATCATGTTCATTGATAAGCTGGACAAACTTATAGGCGTACTTCTCTTTGTTCACGGCTCTAGTTGTTCCAACTGGTCAACCAAGACCTCGCTCAAGTACTTGCCCTTGATAGCGATGTGCTCGATCTCCTTGCAGGCGTCAATCACTTTGATGCAGTCCTTCACGGCCTTGCGGTAGCCGGCGTCATAGCTGCCGTCACCATCCAAGATCATCTGGATAGCATCACGTACAGTGCTCGATGCCTTGCGCTCCTTGGCCAGTTCCTTGATCTGGTCGTGGTACTCGGGCGGCAAGTACACGCTGTAGGGGATGAGTTTCTTCATGAACGCCTCCATGCGTCAAAACTGTTCTTTAGTTTTACAAATAGCTCGCGTGCTTCCTGATCTGTCTTGAGCTCCTTCCTGGACTCAATGCCCAGGTAAGAGATCAGCCATTCAGTGCAAGCCTTTTCGTTCTTCTCAAATAACCATTCTTTGGCGTGGAGCCATTCCCAGAAGTCTGGGTCACGGCACAGGATACCAGCCATCTTGACAGCATGGTCTCCCGGGAACTCGTTATTGCGGTTCATGGGTTGCTCATTCTCGTCGAGTCGTACCATTACAACAACATACCGGGAGCCAACAAAGTCACGAACTAGATCGTCAGGGATTTCATCTGGGTGAACAGCCAAAGTCAGGATATATCCATCCTTAGACTGTTTCAACCCAGCCTTGACGCCTTCAAATTGAATCGTTGGCTCGGTCAAGTTTTTCCTCCAGTAATTCAACCACGGCGGTCAGGCCGACGACCTGCTTCTCCAACTCATGTGCCATCTTGATGATGCGTGCCTTTGCCTTGGTCAGATCGTTGTTCTCCTTGACGCTGGACTCCAGGGCCTCCTGTAGCTGCTTGGCCAGCTTCTCCCAGTCAGTCACGGGGCTCTTGCGGGGACGGCCACGCTTGGGGCGGGCAGATACAGTAATGGTATTAGTCATCCCAGGGATCCTTTCCAGGTGCAGATGCTGCGGGTTTCTTGTAGGTGTTGACCTTCAGGCCAACCTTGCGATTGCCATCCTTGTCCTTGCTGACCCAGCCGTCGAGCTTGATCACGACATGATCTGACTCGGCCTCTTTGATGAGCTCGCGTATCAGGTCGATCTCGATCTTGATGTCCCCCTTCATGTCAGGCTGGGTGTCTGTCTTCTTGTACTGGTTAGACCAGAGTGTTCCGCGATTGGGATAGTCCATGTTTACTCCTTGAATGAACCTTTGGTTTTCTTGAGCAGCTCGAGTGCGTCTGCGTAGATGGTGGGTGTCTCTTCCTTCAGGCGATCGAAGTGAACCTTGTTAACCCGGAAGATGTTGTTGACGTCTTCTGCGCTTTTGGCTAGTTCCAGGGCTACCTCAACAGCATCCATGATGGCCTGCGCCCAGTCACCGCCCTCTTTCTCCTTGAGGACAATGTTCCACTCACCGCCTTTGCCCGAGGTCTTCTTCTCCTCCTTGGGCTTGACCTCTTCTACCTTAGCCTCAGGCTTCTTACGCTCGTTATAGGAAGCCGTAGCCTTGTTAGCGTCGTCGTCTTCTGGTGCGATACCGCAGGCGGCTTGCAGGCTGTAGCGGCGTGCATAGGTCAAAGCACCACCGAAACCCTGTGGGTCGTGCTTGGCTGCGGGGATGTGCAGTTTACCTGCGCTGAACTGCTGGCCAGACTCGTGCAAGAACGTGGTCTCAACAATCACCCCGTCATCACACAGGTGGGTCTGCTGCATGAGCATGATGCCGTTGTTGTTCAAGGCGTCAATCACTGCCTCGATACATGCATCCAGGGCCGCGTACTTGGTACGGAAGTGCGGGTTGCTGCTCGTCTTGAGAGCAGGCCCGAACTCCTTCTGGGCCTTGGCCAGTGCTGCGAAGATCTCTTTCATTTTGTTCCTTCTCGGTTCTTGGCGAACTCATAGTCATTGCGATACTCAGTGGGTGGGGTCCACCCGTGCTTGCGCCACAGGAGCTGGACGTCTGATCCCTTCTTGTAAACAAAGAACGGATTCATCAGGCCGGCGGGCTTGGTGTGGTGGACCATAGGTTCTTGTTTCATTTAGGCCCCCTTGCTCATGCTGCCAAAGCGAGACCGCGGCCAGAGCAACAACGTAGAAGGAGTGGCCCCTGCATCGATGAGCTCCTTCTCTGCGTACACATCACGGTGGAAGTGACCAAACCCAGGCCGCACAAATGCCGTGGCATCTTGATAGTGCGGGACGTAAATGATCTGGCCCAGCTTGTAGACCTTGGTCACAAACTTGTCTGCTATGTCTCTCATGCATTTTCTCCTTGCGCCAGGTAGGATTGATATTGATCACAGAACCTGCTGACCTGGCAAAAGGTTTTGCAGCGGGTTCTTTCTCCGGGGCGGACCTCAACTTCGTAGTCCTTCCCGTACTCGGCCAATTTGCTATTGGCTTCTTCTAAGGTAGAGCAGACGTTGCGTGCCTTGACTCCACCCTTCTTCTTGACGGCGTATGTGGTTGGTTTCTCCCACATCTCGTCGGCATTGCACTGGGTCAGGTCGTCCCCAGTATCAAACTGAAACTCTGCTTCTGAATGCTTGATCAAGCGCTCGCGGATGAACGACTCTCTCATCTCGTACGGCCACAGCTGGATCGGGATTGTCTTGATGGGGGCGTCAGGATACGACTCTTTAAGAGTTGCGTCACGCCGGCTCCAATCCCTGATGATGGCCACAATCTCTAAATTCTTGACCGGGACTTGCTTCACAGTCTCGACTAGCCATGCGTAGATGTTTAGCTGGTACTCCCAGTCGATCTTCTCGTTCATCACTGACCATGCGCCCGTGGTCTTGTAGTCGTTGATGGTGATGCTGCCGTCTTCGTTCACGATCTGCAGATCAATAGCACCAGAGATATTCCAACCATCGAGCTGTGCGTGCAGACGCTCTTCGACTAAGTGGTTGTCATCCTTGCCATGTTCTAGAACGCCGTGGATAGCGGTGCCGAAGATAGACCAGACCATGTCGGCCACGTCTGTCTCGAGCTCTTGCTCATGGGCCTTACGCAGCTGGACGATACGGGGCGAATTGATGAGCTCGGTCACAGACAGGTGAGCCTTACCCTTAGAGTAGGTCGGGCGCTTCGTGATGTTGACAAAGGTCTGGGGTAGGTTGTATTTGTTAGTGATGATCATTTGATTGCCCTCAGTACAAACATAAATGTCTCCGGGCCTTCATTAACGAAGGACGGCTCAAAGTTAGCCTTGTAGATATTGCGGAAGTCAGACATGGAAGTCTTGCCCACCTGATCTGCATAGGCTTGCTGGCTCAGGAACACCAGGTTCTCTTTCACCAAGATGCGTGTGTGGCTCGGGTCACCCAGGGCCCAGATAGAGTTCTTGCTCGGGCATGTAGCCAGCAGGTGTCCATTGGGTTTGAGCACGCGCCAGAAGTCAGAGAACTGACGGAAGAAAAACTTGTAGTCACCCTGGCTACCCGTGTGCTCGAGCACCTCGTATGCATGGATCTCATCGAAGGAGTTGTCTTCGAATGGGAGAGAGTCTTGCATCAGATCCCACACAACGTCAGGCTTGTGATCTGGGTTGTAGTCCAGCGTGGTCAGGTTAGACCATTCCTTAGACCCATCGCAGGTCAGGCGCTTAGTCCTCTCAGACCCGCAGCCGATCAGTAATTCACGCTTCATGCTTGCCCCTTGCTCGAATGGCTTCGGCGGTCATACTGCGGCTCCTCTTTTGATCAGCTTAGTCCATAAAAAACCACCCATGACTTTGGCAACAAATTGCATAGCAACAATTTCAGGCATCAGGCCACCAAACGCAATCGTGGGGAAGGCCACAGAATCCACAGCAGCACCTGCCACATTTGATCCAGTTGTCCGAGTCTCCCAAGGCTTATTGGCAAGTTTCTGGTAAACAAAAGAGTCCACAGCCATAGACAAGCAAAACGCAACCACGCTGGCAATTGCAATCTGACCAGATGCCGGGTTGAGCAAATAACTGATCACACCTGCAATCACGATCAAAGAACCTATCTTGCGCGGATCACCATCCCATTTGTCATGTAACTTGTCTCTTAGCGTCAAATCCAATCCGATTAGGAAAAACGAATTAACAACGCTAAACCAAGGCCCAATAAATGAAACCAAAAGATTAGCGGCAACCAAAGCGCCAATGTAAAGATAAATCACAGCAATGTCTCCTGTTCAACCATGTGGAATCCCCAAACTGCTGGGGCGTTATGAGCCTCGATCCTTGAGCGCATGACTTGAGCACGCATTTCTTTGGTCGGAGGCAGATAGTTCCCAACCCTCCAATGTGCGTCAATACCGATATTTCTACCGATATTTGTGCTGTCGGCTGACGCAAATGGGAACTTTGAGAACACCGTAGGATCTAACATCCTAAGTCCATGTAGCTTGCAGACTGGACGACCCATGTCGTCACAAATTACCCTCATAGCCTGACCCATCCTAGACCACCAATTTGCTGTGCCGACCTGTGAATAGTCGCCAGAACTGCCTATGCAAACCCGAACGTAGGTGTTCGCCAATTGTTCCAGTCTTTCTATGCTTTCATGCAAATGCCAAACCGGAGCGCCAAACCATGTCGGAAATGGACAGTCTTTTAGCAAGGCATCATTGTCAGCCTCTGTGCCATCAATAACGTCTGGAATCACAGCAAAATCACAGGACGGAATTTTTTTAATGTTTAGCGCCCAATCGTAAAACTCTGTCCAATCTTCAACTGGCTTGCCACTTTTCCAGGCTGAGAATGCTCCATTATCCAAAGCAAAGGATTGGCAAACCTCAATGGCAATCATCAGTTGATCAGAATGTGCAAATGAAACAAATGCGTGACCAGCATCAATTGCTTTGTGCGCCGAGGTTGCCGGGGTTATTGGGAGTCCGTGATAGTGAATCATTCATGGCTCCTTATTTGCAGTCTTTCACTTGCTTGGCGTAGGGAGTTCATAAGAGTTGTTACGTCATCACCTCCGTAGGTGTTTTGTTCAACAAAGGCCAGCGCCTGTTTCATTGCTTCTATGCTCATGCTTGTCCCCTTGCTCTGATGGAATCGGCAAGGTCTGCCGAATGCGTTGATTTGTCTGCCGCATCGCACACCTTCGCACACGCCTCACGCTCTGCTGCGGCGACAAGGTTGGCGAACTGGATTAGGCAAGTAAGATCGCCGTCAAGCCCCTCATCTGTTGATGAAAATCTTTTGCCGCCAATGTATTCGAGTCTTTCCCACGGCGTAATACCAGCCTCATCTGCCATGCGGATGATGTCATCTCGATTCATTCTTTTCCCTTTCTCGAATGGCTAAAGCGCAGTCCATCATGGTCGCCAATTCGGCCTGTGCTATGTTGGGCTGGTCTTCCCATTCAATTGGAAGAGACTCACACAACTTCGCGCATTCCTCTCGCTCAGCCTTCATGCCGGCAAGATAAGCTGCCACCCAGATCTCTTTGGCCACGTCAATATCAACAAGGCCCAGGAGATCGTTCTCATCAGACTCCCACCACTCGTCAAAGTGAGGAACCCTTCTTTGTTCATACTGCGTGCTTGACATTTTTTCTCCGTCAACTAAAATCTGTGACACATTGTACCCACAACAATTCATGTGTTGCAAGAACTTTATGAAATATTTTTTAGGTGTTGACCCGGGAGCTCTTGGCGCGCTGGCTGTCATCAATGAAGACGGGGTACTTGTCGCTGTACACGACATGCCGTTTGACCTGGTGAAGATCGGCAAGACAAACAAGAAGCGGATCAACGCTGAAAAGATTCAGAAGATCCTGTCAGAAATGCAGAGTAATCTGTTCGGGGACCAATGTTGCGCTTGGGTCGAGAAGGTTGGTGCCAGACCCGGCCAGGGAGTCAGCTCGTGCTTTGCCTTTGGCGAGGCATACGGGCTCGTTAGAGGCGTTATGGCGGGGCTTTGCATCCCTACCCATACCGTGGCACCAGCCGTGTGGAAAAAAGCGCTCAAACTTGGTTCTAGCAAGGAATCCAGCCGTCTTATGGCCATGGAGATATGGCCTGAGGATGCTCGTGTGTTTAAGCGCGTGAAAGATGACGGCCGTGCAGAGGCTGCGTTGCTAGCCCTGTATGGAAAAGTTAATACTTAAGTTACGTTTTGTAACTTGTTACACCTGGAGGAGATATGACCTGGCCTTTCCCACCTTTTCCTTTACCCCCTTACAAAGAACCCAAGGGGCCCATTTATCCTTCCGATGCAGAAGATGCTCCGGTATAGTAAAGGCGCAGTTGCTTTACCCCGGTCTGGTGCCGGGGTCTTTTTTATGATTGATTACGCATACCCAACCATGCTGGCCGAGCGGGCTCTTGACGAGCTACACCGCGCCATGCTCAGACGTGACTACGACACAGCCCTAGAACAGGCTCTCGAGGCGGCGACCCAGTGTCGCATCATCTCGGTGTCTATCAGGGATATGGCTGAGAAAGAACTGGAGAGAGTCAATGCTCACAGGAATACTGTTTAGCAAGTACCCATTCTTGCAGGTCAATTGGACCCAGGACGTCGAGCCATGGCCGGCGGATATCGGGACGGCCAAGGTGACGAGCTGCCTGAATCGCTTCGAGATGTTGCTCGAGGGGGATATTCCCTCTGATGCCGTAAGGACTTGGGCGCACGAGCAGTTGGATGCATGGCTGGACGAGCGATAGAATTTTTAGATCCAGGCGGTCCAACGGGTTAGCGCCGTTGCTCTGAATTCAAACAGTCACACTGCTTTATGTGAGCCGCTTGGATATCTTTTTTGCCTGGGCTGAACCGGGTTAGCGCCGGGGAATACTTTTCAAAAGTGTTGTTCAAACCGCCACTGCTTTATGTGAGCAGCCCAGGCACCCTGTTGCAGGGTTTTAAAAACCGTGGTACATTTCGCTTGTCGGTGTGGCAACCGGCGATGATCCGAGGTTAGAACCCCGCAGATTACTGTGGTGGTCTTGTCAGGTAGCAGGTGAGGCTTTGGCCTCGGATCAATCGCCTTGCTGCTGCTCCGCCAAGAGCCAAGACCACCAGAGTGATTTGCGGGGTTTTTGCTTTTGGCACCGGCTTTGCGCTGATCCTTTTGGTGACACGAACGTTCTTGTTCAGCGCGAGAGCCATAAGAACTACCGCCGTGGCAAGCGCGGGTGGAGATAGCGCTGGATGTTGATGAAAACGCCAGAACGGATCCAGGTCGAGAGATTGGGGTAATCCGGGGTAACGACAGCATCCAGGTCAAGCTCGGTCAGTGCGCTAAGGAGGGGTCTCACAATGGGCCTAAATGTCTGACCAGTTGCGCCGGAACATTGAGAGGTAAGCGCAACCAAAAGGGCGACGGAACGACCGACGGGCGATCCCAGACTTTTGATCTTCAGCCAACCCCGCGTCCAGTGGGCTAGGGGTGGGTTGTGTCCAAGCAGCTCAGGCCCTCACTCGGGGCGATAACCAAGGGGCAGGCATGTCAGATAAGACTGAGAATAAACGGGTTAAGGGCAGTGCTTTGCCTTGGTTTGTTAGTTCTCGGGTTAGTGAGGTAGAAAGGCTTGGTCTAAGCGAGATCGAGCAGGCTTGTCTAGCTTTGGAGATAGAAGGCATGCCTTGCCCCATGGATGTTGATCCTGAGCGCTGGGTAAGATCTAACTTCGCTTACATGTGTTCTAAGTACTACGAAGCCTACCCACAGCCGGTCGTCAAGGCTACGCCGGCCAAGAAGAAAAAGAAAAAGTTTTCTCCAGGTTACCGGCCTAAGTCACAGAAGCCGAACAAACAAAGGCCCACGCGTGTGGCTGGTGTTGATGTAACAACTACCGATTTCCTGAACACTTATGAATGGCGCAAAGTTCGGATGCAGGCCCTGAAAAAATACGGGCCCAAGTGCATGTGCTGCGGAGCAACACCCCAGACCGGGGCAGTGATGAACGTAGACCACATCAAACCGAGAAAGCTGTTTCCCAACCTGGCTCTCGATATCAACAACCTGCAGGTGCTCTGCCACGACTGCAACCACGGCAAAGGAAACTGGGATCACACAGACTGGAGATAAGGACTTACCCTAATCATGGATACAACACTTGACTTTCTTAGAATTCATGAGTTACATTTCAAAAACCTTAACAAGGAGAACAGCATGAGCGAGGAAAAGGATTTGCACGCTAAGGTTAAGTCACCCTATGTGGTGATCTATGGCCAGCCTTTGTGCTTGACCAGGGGCTTTGACAACCTGAGGAAGCAGAAGCACAAGATCATCAAGCGCCGGGTGAATACGTCGTTTGAGATTCTCGAGCGCCCGATGAAGATGGTGGACGTAGAGATCTTCTACCCGGTGCTCAACCGATACGAGGAGATGGGTGAATACTGGGCTGACGTGGACACTGGGACGCTCTATGACCCGTTCGACGGCAAATGTATGTCCAGCACTTCGATGACCTTGATTCTGGAGTGAGAATGGACACGCCGTATTACCCCGCCAAGTCGGTTGAGATCGCATCGATCGACAGTGATGGAAAACTACACACGTACCAGACCAGTGGCCTCACGCTCAGGGATGCCATAGCCATGGACGTGTTGCGCCTGGAGCTACAGAACCAGCTGGATCGCAACAGGGTTCACCAGCCCCAGGATATTGCCCGGTGGTGCTACGAGATGGCCAACGCAATGATTGAGGAGAGAAGCAAATGACACCAGAGGACGAAGCATTTGACTGCATTGAGAAGGCGCAGGGCTGGCGCAAGCGGCAGATTGCAGACAAGGTGGACGTAGATCCATACACCACCAAGGTCAGGAACGACACCATCGATGAGGTGGCCCGGGCAGTGGAGAGGTTCCGGGGTGCCTTTGGTGATGACACCACTAGCAGCTTTGCCATCTACATCAGGGGGATGAAGCGATGATCGAAGTCATGAAACAGGCGCTGGAGGCGTTGGAAGAACTTCACCGCACGGGGGACACGCAAGTATTTGATATGTGCTATGCCCCAAAAGTTATCCCCGCACTACGCCAAGTTATAGACGCACATACGCTGTCCTCCAAACCGCCCTGGCTATGCATGTGCGGGGAGCCATGGCGTTTGGAATCCGTGCACAGAAAGAAGTCCCCCTGCTTTGACTACATCGAGCGTGAATGGGTTGGGCTGACGGATGAGGAGTTGTCAGCTATTTACAACCAGACCCACTGGTTTACGGAATCAGATTGGAATTACGAACGCGCCATCGAGCAAGCCTTGAAGGAGAAAAATGCATGACCCAAGACGAAATGAGCCGCTACTACGGGGCGCTGGCAAACCAATCAAAATGGATGAGCAGGGCGATCGAATGTCTTGAGAACGGACAGGAACAGTCGCATTGGTACTGCATGATGCTATGGGCTGAGAACAAGCACCGCGCAAGAGAGATAGCCGATGCCCACGACACCATGTCGTTTGCCAAGGCTATGGGCGTATCAGATGGAATCAGAAAGGCGTGGGAATGACATCCATCAAGCGACACATGAACGCAGTCGCAGATCTGGGCTGCATTCTGTGTCGGCACTTGGGATATGGCAGGACGCCCCCTGAGCTTCACCACCCCCGCGAGGCGGCGGGCGGAGCGCAGAAGGCATCAGACTGGCTGGTCATCCCCCTGTGCCCCGAGCACCACCGCGGCAACAGCGGCCTGCATGGGCTAGGAACAAAGGGTTTCTATACCCGCTACAAGATGGGAGAATGGGACTTGCTGGCCAAGACCATTCAGGCCCTACAGGAAGAGAAACAATGAACCCCTTCATCATCGACGAGCCAACGGTCATATCCTTCTCTGGTGGTCGCACGTCAGCCTACATGCTGCACCGCGTCCTCGAGGCCAACAACGGCCTGCCGGCAGAGGCTATCGTCTGCTTTGCCAATACAGGCAAGGAGCACCCGGCCACGCTGGAGTTCGTCCGCGACTGCGAGCAGAAATGGAACGTAGAAATCCACTGGCTCGAGTACACCGCAGAGGAGCCCCGCTTCAAGCGCGTAACGTTTGAGACAGCCAGCCGGAGCGGCGAGCCATTCGAGGCGCTGGTAATGCGCAAGAACTATTTGCCCAACCCGGTCACCAGGTTCTGCACCACCGAACTAAAGATTCGGCCTATCCACAAGTACTTGAAGTCCTTGGGTTGGGAGCACAACGAGAACATGGACTGGGTCGGCATCCGGGCAGACGAGCGCCGCCGGGCGGCCAAGATCGCGCGCGAACGCACCCCGCTGGTAACGGCAAACGTTACCGCCAAGGACGTAGGAGAGTTTTGGGCAAGCCACCCGTTTGACCTGCGCCTGCCCAACCATGGCGGCAAGACCATGCATGGCAACTGCGACCTATGCATGCTCAAGCCTGCAGCTCAAATCCTGAGCCTGATCCGGGAAGAACCACAGCGCGCAGTATGGTGGGCAAAGATGGAAGGGACTATTCAGTCAAGCGGCCAAGCCATCGGCGACGGCGCCAGGTTTAGGAACGACCGCCCCAGCTACGCAGAGATGCTGAAGTTTGCTGGCCAACAGACAGAGCTGTTCGACCCAACAGAAGAGGCTATTGCCTGCTTCTGCGGGGATTAAAGATTGGCCATCTCGCGCAGTCTCTTCAGGTTCACACCCTGCAAGAGCTGCCGCTCAGCCTCGCGCAACTGCTTGATCTGACGCTGCTTCTCTTCCTCATCCATGCGATCTTCTGTAGCTTGGCTGATTGTGGTCATGGCCCTGCGGATATTGGTCATCTTCGTCGCGATTTGATTAACCGACGGGGCTAGAGCAACGCGCTGACGGGTCGTATCGTCAGACAGCCTGGGGCGGATGGACAAGGGCAGGCCGGGCTGGATCGGTCTAACCGAGCATGAGCTAAACAAAGAAGCCAACCTATCTGCCGACTACTACACCTTCAGGGCCGGTGCAGAGTGGGCAGCACAAAGATTGAAGGAGAAGAATACTAATTATTGACTTCACAAACCGGCCAAATAGTAATAAAACCACAACCCCAAAGGAAAATAACAATGCAACTAAAACTACAAGAGATCCGCCTGGACGGCAACACCCAGCCAAGGTCACGGGTCTACGATGAAACTGTAACAAGTTACACCGAGGCACTCTTAGACGGTGCCACCTTCCCCCCAGTAGATGTGTTCTTTGACGGCAAGCATTATTGGCTGGCTGACGGGTTTCACCGCTACCACGCCCACCGCCGCAACAAAGTCCCGACCATCGAGGCAACCATCCACAAGGGCACCAAGCGCGATGCCTTCATCTTTTCCAGGGGTGCCAATGCTGAGCACGGCATGCCCCGGACAAACGAAGAGAAGCGCGCCGTGGTCATATCCCTGCTGGAAGACCCCGAGTACGAAGAGGAAACCGATCGCACCATAGCCAAGATCTGCAAGGTCTCATCGATGACTGTGGGCCGCATCAGGAAGCAACGCGAGCTCAACAAGAAGGAATCTTTGCCCGCCCCTCCCCCTCCCAAGCCCAGCATCAAGCCAGTACCCCCGCCGGTCTTGGGTGAGCAGGCCCTGACCGAGGACGACAAGATCCAGGAACTGGCCACGGAGATGCAGGCTATCGCCGAGGAGAACGCCAAGCTCAAGGACAAGCTGGCCATCCAAAGCATGGATGACTCTGACGAAGCCAAGGCCGAGGTGGAGCAGACCATCGAGGAGTTGCGTGATCAGGTCAAGCAGCTCGAGCGTGAGCTGGCGTCCGTCACCAAGTCCCGCAACGAGTTTCAGAACAAGGCCGCAGAGGCTATCAAGCAAGTCCAGTATTGGAAGCGCCGCGCAGAAAAGGCAGAACGTCAGGCAGCTTAAACCCGAAGCCGGGCGGTTTCCCGGTAGGAGAATTGAATGCTTTCACTCAGGCCCCACCAACAAGACGTGGTGGACAAGATCGATGCCGGATTTAATGAAGGACATCGATGCCAGTTGCTCTATGCCCCCACGGGTTTTGGGAAAACTGAAGTAGCCATGGCCATCATGCGCGAGGTATCTAGGAAGTACAAGCGCACGGCCATGATGCTAGACCGGATCGTCCTGGTCAACCAAACGTCAGCCCGGCTATCCTCTTATGGGATAGACCACGGGGTGATGCAGGCAGACCACTGGCGGTACAAGCCTCACGAGCGTATCCAGATCGTGAGCGCACAGACCCTGGAGAAGCGCAAGAACAAGCTCGACCTGGATCTCTTGATCATCGATGAGTGCCACGTTCAGCGCGCCAGCATCGTCAAGCTCATCAAAGCAAACCCTGACCTCAAGGTTATCGGACTCACAGCCACGCCTTTTACCAAGGGTTTGGGCAACGTCTATACCAATATCGTCGGGGCCAAGGCTACGGGTGAGCTGATCAGGGATGGCTGGCTCACGCCTCTCAGGGTCTTTATAGCCAAAGAGATCGACATGACCGGGGTGACCAAGGTTGCCGGCGAGTGGGCGCAGGACCAGGTGACTGAGCGCGGCATGAAGATCACGGGCGATATCGTTGACGAGTGGGTCAAGCAGACCTTCAGGCTATTCAACAAGGCCGTCAAGACTGTGGTGTTTTGTGCAGGCGTGGCTCACGGCAAGGATCTCGAGCGCCAGTTCAAGGAGCGCGGGTTTAACTTTGTCTCGATCTCATACCTGGAAGAGGACGAGTTCAAGCGGGAGGCCATCGAGGAGTTCTCAAAGCCTGACTCGACCATCCATGGGTTGATAGCCACGGACATACTGACCCGGGGATTTGACGTGCCTGACGTGCTTATAGGCGTGTCTGCGCGGCCGTTTTCCAAGTCTTTTAGCTCCCACGTCCAGCAGATGGGGCGGATCATGCGTCCGTCACCAGGAAAAACCCACGGGGTATGGCTGGATCACTCAGGAAACTACCTCCGATTCCAGAAAGACTGGGATCAAGTCTTCAACGAGGGCGTGACCGAGCTCAATGAAGGAGGAGAGAAGGCCAAGAAAGAACCGACTGAGAAGGAAAAGAAAGAGTCCAAGTGTCCAGGCTGCGGGGCTTTGTGGGTCTGGAAGTCCAACGTCTGCGGATCGTGTGGGCATGAGCGTCCTATTCGAGGGGTAGCCTCGGTTGCAGGCGAGCTCCATGAGCTGGGGGCGGGGATGGGTAATTTCCGCACCGAGCAACAGCAGTTCTACAGCCAGCTTCTCTACTACTCACGCATGCGCGGGTACAAGGATGGCTGGGTAGCGCACAAGTACAAAGAGAAGTTCAATGTCTGGCCGAGGGGTCTACAGCAGGTTCCCGTCCCGACTGAGCAAAAGACTGTCAGGTGGATTCAATCACGCAATATCGCGTGGGCAAAAGCGAGGGCACAATGAAAAAGTTACTTCTATCTCTGATCCTGGCCGTGTCGCCAGTCCTGGCCGATACCGTGGCCACCATGAACAACGACGGGGGCGGCATCATGGTGCTCACCGATGTTCCCTGTAAAGAGGGTGGCGGGTATCACATGTATTCACAAAGCCCAAACTTCCGCACGCTGTTTGGGTGTTGGTGGTCTGATAGCTCGATGGTCCACGTTACCTGGTATGACGGGGAGGTTCGGTCTTACCCGTTGGCCCTGTGGCGTGTGAACCTGGAAGTCGCCCGGCGCATGAGAAAAGGGGCGAATTTGTGAATTTCCAGCAGTTTGCCGAGCAGCATGGATTGATGATCGATAGCCTCATACTAGACCGCTGGGTCAGAGTACCGACTGTCGATCACCCGAAGAAACGTAACGGCGCATACATCTGGGATGGCCGAGAGGGTGCGCTGATTAACTTCGCGGTGCATGACAAGCACGTCCTGTATCGATCGGATGAGCCGTGGAAGCCAGACCCCCAGGCTGCAGCCAAGCGCAGGCAGATGGAGCAAGAACGCCTCAAGCGCCAGGCTTCTGCAGCAAACAAGGCCGCGTGGATTCTCAACCAGGCTAGCCTCATGCAGCACCCTTACCTCATCCGCAAGGGGTTTGAGGATAAGGGGTATGTGTGGCGCGGTAGCCTCGTGCTCCCGATGCGGGTGGCCGACCGGCTGGTTGGGTGTCAGCTGATCGATGCGGATGGAACCAAGCGTTTCCTGTCCGGGCAGGTCACCAAGGGCGCTAGCCTCATGCTGAACAACAAGGGCCAGAACATACTCGTCGAAGGGTTTGCGACTGGCCTGTCGGTGCGGCGTGTGCTCAGGCACTTGCGGCAGCGGTACTGCATCCATGTGTGCTTCTCGGCCGGGAACATGATCGAGGTGGCTAGGGGCATGGATAATCCCTTGGTGATAGCTGACCATGACCCGACCGGGATTCGTGCAGCCAAAAAAATATCCTCCCGGGTGTGGCTCGATGGTGAACCTGGGGAGGATTTCAACGATGCCGAGATGCGGTTAGGAACCCCGGCAGCGGCAGTCACACTTGCTCAGTTACTGTAATGAATCCCCTTGTTTTGCAAAAGTTTCTCAAAGTCAGCGAGTACCTGTTGACGGGTTCCCCTGAGGCCAAACTCGGATTTGATGATCTGAAAGCAGCTGCGCCCGGTCTTGCGCAGCCCCTTGATCTCAAGTTGCAGCCCTTTACGCAGGGTCAAGAGTCGAAAGTCTAGGATTTGTTGTCCTGCGATCATGGTCATGCTTGCTCCAGTAATTCTTCGGGCACATCGACCTCGTCACCCAGTTTGCTTGCAACGTAGCACCGCATGGCCGCGATCAGGGGCGTGTCTCCCTCTTGATATGCTTCCTCTGAAAATTCAGCGTTTGCGGGTAAAGCGATCCAATTACTTGCGTGTTTTTTAACCTGCAT
>Ga0129336_10000340_pt1 | contig 27212 bp, 49 predicted proteins | sample CPB6_02_DNA_FD_96878 | JGI IMG/M metagenome (GOLD analysis project Ga0129336, IMG submission 96878) | Freshwater to marine salinity gradient microbial communities from Chesapeake Bay, USA - CPBay_Sum_0.6_0.2_DNA | ecosystem: Environmental > Aquatic > Marine > Coastal | place: USA: Chesapeake... | reverse complement strand
TTTCAACGACCTTATCCTTCATGGTAAGGCCGCTATCCATCGAGTCAAACGTTAATTCCGTTTCACTATGCAACTCTTCAATTTCTGTTGGTGTAATCCGTAAACGCATATAACGTTTATCAGTAACTAAACCAACACCACCAAAACCACGATTGGATTTTACTTTATAAGCATAGATAATGATGACTTCTTCTAAATCACCATCTGGTGAATAGTAAGTACGATAGGCATCTTTATCAAACCAATACAAACGGTATGTTTTCTTGGTTGGCCGCATGTAAAACAACCCTTTGCCATAGGCCAAGAATCGATCCCAAATGGAATCTAATCGTGCATCAAGTTTGTTGAACTTAATAACCTGTTGAATAAAATCAAAGCGCTGAGTACCGAAGTTATCTTGGCTTGGATAAAACTCAACACCCTGCCTGATCCCAAACATTTTCATTTGGGATAAGTGGGCATTCATGAGCATGGTGTCTGCTGACCCCGTGGCTTCACGGTTGACAACAGCTTTGAGCATCCCTTCTAACATGGACTGGCTCGATGTGCTCATAATAAAAATCCGGGGTTAATCAGGTGTCTTCAATCTCGTAGCCACTTTGGAGACGCTTTAAAGTAATCACGTCGTCCTCTACTTCGATATCAAACTCAGTGCCTGGTTGTAGAGCCATGTCGTGACACAACTCATCAGGTAACGGAATGATAGCTGAACCGTAAGCATCTTGCTCTAGTTCAACGGTGAAATAACTTGTGCTCATGTGGACTTAGTATCAGTTTAATTCCGACAATACTCTAACTTTAATATTCCAACTCCAGGCGACCCCTGGACATTAAACCATTGCACAACCAAACCAAGGCATCAACACAGTCATCATGAGAGCTAACACCAAAGTTAATGATCTCATCTTGCAGTGCTTGGAACTTACGGAACTTATTAAAGAAGATCTTGTGCTGTTCAAATAAACCCATGATGCCACGGAAACGTGCAAGCTTATCGCCACGGAATCCTTTCACTGGATGCCAAAGCAAATTGTAAAGACCGTGATCACCAAGACAGATGCGTTTAAAGTCTGCCTCCAGAGATGCTTGATATGCTACAGCTTCTGACCAGATATCAACAGTTGAACCACTAGGCAGGTATTTATCACCATCTTTATAAACAATTCCCCATTCATACATCATATCCATGATTGCTTCTAGCTTTTCCAGATTACCCATAATCCGGATACGCTTGCAATCAATGATGTAGATCTTGTCGCCTACTCGCCCGCCAAGAACAAAAACGCTGTAATCGTTACGCTCACGTACACCAGCAGAAAGATCGACTCCAACACCGAGGGTATCAAACTCCGTAGGAATTTTACTTTTAATAATCAGATCGGGTGAGATTGAAAGCTCACTAGTTTGTACGATCTGATTCTGATACTGGAAACTAAAGCTAATAGGAGCTTGGCGTTTCCTCTCATTTAGATATTCTAACGACCACATCTCTGGCCAGTAGGAATGTTCTTCTCCTTCTTCATCTAAGGTAATTGCAGATTGAACAATTTGTACCCAATCATTTGTTGGTGTAAATGTACTGTTATGAATATCATCATGTCGGAAGCGAGTACCGAGACAAACTGCACGGCCACCTTCAAACATAGTGGGAACGATAACTGAGTTCCAGTTATCCTCCATAGCAGCACGAATATCCCTGTTCTTAATATCATCTGCAGACTTGATAGCGTCATCAATAATACAAAGATGTGAACGCTTTGAAGTCACCGCACCTTTCAAACCTGCACAACAAACAGTAAACTCTTCTTCACCAGTTGATTTAATGCCAGCAAACTTCCAATCAATACTCCAATATTCATTAGAGTTAATTCCTTTGGCAATCTTTACCATCGGAAAGATCTCTTTATAGATCTTACTTTCTTCAATGATTCTTTTGATTGCTGCACTCTTTGGACGTGCAACATCAACTGTATAAGAGATATAAAGAATCTTCAGTGGTTTCTTGTGTAACGCATGAACGCCAATAGCCCAGGCAGTAAACAAACCAAGTACTGTTGACTTTGCTGATCCACGTGGCGCCAGAATGTCAATATTAGGCCCAGCAATACCGAGCAAACATTCACTATCCTCACCAGTGCAAAGATAACGGTGCCATTCTTTGTGGTGACTAGCTGGTGGCTTATCACCTACTACATCACAGAAGTAAGCAAAGTCAGTCCGTGCCTTTTCAACATCAACATCACTTGTTTTTTTGACAACCTGTTGCTTTGCGCCAGCCCGTGCTGTGCGACGGTAAACCGCGTAAAGAGATGTGTTAGCCATCTCCTTACCCTAACTCCCTAAACTCAGGATTCTTCTGACAGAATTTTTGTCCAGACTGCCATCACAGCATCTTGCAGCGGACCTTCGATTGGATCATCCTTAAAGATCAACACGATCTCTCGTAGAGCACGGTCTGCGCCAGCAAGAATCAAACCTTGTTTGTCGCCAACGTAGCGTTCATCTTGGATCTGTTTGATGGCACCACGAAGTTCCTTCTGGAGCATGGCAATACGGGCAGTACCATTGTCCTGTTTTACCATGCCAAGATCAATGGCCTGACGTAGCTTGTCTACGTCTTCACGCATACTGTCAATTTCCATCTCCAGGATCAACTGGAGATTGCGTTTCTTGAAAGTAGCTTGCTGCCATTCATCGCATTCAACGATGGTACCTGTATACCCAAGGAAGCGGGCATATAGGTACATCTGGATTGGAGAGGAGTGTTTTTTACAGAATGTAAGGAACGCTTCTTTTTCGTTGGGGCTTAGAGTCTCTAGCCAGGAGGTCATGCTTTGAAAGCTTTCAGTGCGTCTAGCTGGTCCTTTGCTTCTTTGAAGCGACGGAACAACTCTGATTGTAGATTAGTTTTACGTTCTTCTTCACCCGTTAAACCAATCTGACGCTCTTGGCTTTGAGAAGCAACTCGCTGAGTTTCAATTGAACCTCGAGCCTGCTCTGTAGCAGAAAACTTCTGAGCTTCTGCCTGTTGAACAGAAGAGAACTTCTCTGCTTCTGCTGCCTGCTGAGAAGAAAACTTAGTTGCACCAGCCTGTTCAGTTGAAGCAAACTTAGTCGCTTCAGCTTGGGCTCGAACACCTTCTAAGTTTTGAGAACCAAGCGTAACTCGGGTAGCATTATCAGCTTCGGCAACGCTTAACTCTACTTCTTGAGCCTTAGCTAACTGCTCTCGAATAAAATTCTGTTGTTGCTCTGCAATTAATGCTTCGATACTTGGACCTTGATTTGGAGCTGTTGTTATATCAAAACGCCCTCTCCGTCGTACATCAGGTTGAAAAGCACTCAAGACATCAGAACTTCTCGTTCCTGTTGTACTTCTTGTCCTATTACGATTTGCAGTAGTTGTGTTTCTGTTTTGACGAGTCTGTGATCTGTTTGCCTGAGTCCTATTAGTCTGCGTCCTATTCGTTTGCGTTCTATTGCGTTGATTATCTTGTTTCTTAGGCGGTTGATTGCGAGATGCTTGAGTCCGAGTTGGGGTTGGAGTTCTAGCAATCGAAGTTGCAGGACGTGGTTGTGTCCTAGGTGTTTCTTTCTTAGGACCTTGATTCTTAGGACCTTGATTCTTAGGGCCTTGATTCTTAGGGCCTTGATTTTTAGCGGTTTGCTTTTTTGGAGGTATCCGATTGTTTGCCATAGCTAATTAAACGGTAACGTTTACGCCGGATGCCGCACCTTGACGAACTGCCGCTAAAGCACGCAGATAATCCGCTTGTCCTGCAAGAGCACCTGTAAGTTGTAGATTCCTACTCGCATCTCGCGCCACTTGACGTGTTGGAGATTGAATATCCGCTTGAAGACCAAGCTGATAGTCTAAATTACGCAACCTTTCAGCAAACGGCAAGGATGCAGCAGAGAAGGCTAAACCAGATCCTAAACCAAGTAACTGTTGTTTACCTTCTAATGCAAAACTTTTCTTAGCAAGCCGATCAGCAAGGCTTTCATAAAGATCAGCATTAATATCTTCAGCTACAGTGTAACCGGGTATGCCAGTGAATTGAACAGTTTCAGTACCTGTTGCAAATGGATTTTCTGCTAAAGCTTTTGAAACCCTTTCAGAATCACGTTTACCTGTTCTGGTATCAACACCATACTGAGGATTAAAAAAAGGTTGTGTCGTTGCAGTATTCCAATAAGATGCGGGGGTAATACCCTGCACACCAGAATTGAAATAAGAAGAGCTGCTTTGAGTGCGAGCCATTAAATTAGCTCCCTATCAGAAATAACGATATTGGGTAGCAGCAGCTTGACCAACATTACTCAGTAAACTTTCTGCCATACGCTGAGCACCAAGTTGACCTTGTTGACGCATAGCAGCATCAGTTGCTAAAGCAGTTTGCAGTTGAGCTGCGGCGGCGCCACGGCGGAGATCAGCTTCTTTAGAACGTTGAGCATAGGCTTCTTGGTATGGAGCATAGCGAAGTGCATTTGCCATGCTCTGTGCGTATTGCTGATTCTCAAAACGCAATTGGCTTTGAATAGCACCAGCAGGATCAGCATATGCAAGAGCACCTGGAGGACCATACTGGCTAAGGTCACCGCCAGTGGTGTAACCAGGAACATCAGGTATCTGGGGCATTCCAACACCAGTCACTTGTTGGCCAACACCAGCAGCACCAGTTGCAGCACGACCAGCTTGACCTGCAATAGAAGAGATCGGTTGAGCAGCAGCGCCAGCAACACGACCAATTAAGGGTGCAGCAACACCAGCAGCAAGACCAGTACCAGCAAGAGCACCTAGTTGAAGTGCTTTACCAATTGGCATGGTAGAACCAAAAGCAGAAGCAACTCCCGGAGCAGCACTAACAACTTGACCAGCACCTTTTGCTAAACTAGGTTTTGCAAAACGACCACCTAAGTAGCCAAGGCCTGCACCAGTAGCAGCTTCTCCTAGGTTCCCTTTCATTAAACCAGGCAGACCACCAATAGCGGCAGAGATGTAAGGTAATCCCTGCATAGCCATCCGCCCAGCACCAAGTAAAGCAGGTAACATAATTTAAATCCTCTTAATTGTTATTTTAAAAGAGGTACTCTTTGAAAGGTTGATATTAGATCAACCAAACAACCCACCAACAGTAGAACCTACTTTAGGAAGTAAAGCACCAGCAATAGGACCAACACCTGGAATAAATGACAGTGCAGTTCCTGCAAGGCCACCAATTGTAGAACCTAAACCACTGCCACTACTTCCACCAGTTTGTTTAACTCTGGATGGTGGAGTATAGATTCCAAAACTATCATTAATTTTTTGGAAGCTTCCTTCGTTGCTTTGCGGTAAAGTACTTGATCTGGCTGCTTCAGAAGATTGAGATTTAAAAGCGTTTGCTTTACTTAAAGCTTCAAGAATTCTACTAAATGAGTCTCCTGAGCTAGAAGGAAAATCACTGTAAGATGCATCAACATATTTGTTTATACCACCAGGAGACAAGGCTCCTCCTCCAGACAATCCAGGCAGATCAAATGCTCCTTCTTTGTCAACACTAAAGCCACCAAAGCCACTATCTTTATCAAAACTAAAAGCCATCTTTTAAATCTCGTAAGAAGATAACTGTTCCCAGCTAGAAATCGGTTGCTGCAGTTGCTCCCGAGCTGCTTGTAAAGAACCGTACTTATTTCTTAAATATTCTACTGGTTGTTCTTTCTTTAATCTCTCTTCTGCTTGCTGACGGAAGAACCCTTGTGATGCTTTCTTTGCTAAGTAACCAGCACCAAGTCCTGCTGCAACTAAACCAACTGACGTACCAATTGATGGTGTTTTAATTACTTCAGGTTTACGTAACTGGCGTGCAATATCTGATAAGTCATCTGCTGCACGTTCAGATACTTTACCAAGTTTAACGCCAGCGCGAGCAACAGCTGCTTCTTGTCCGACTTCTTGAGCAGCCCGCTGCATAGCAGGAGATGTGCCCATAGAAGTCCGTGCAGTCTTCATTGATTCTGGCAATGCTTTGTACAATGCTCCTGTAGTGCCAAGAGCAGCGCCAGTACCAATAGCTGTGGATGCCGTAACAGGGAAACCAAAATACGCAACTTCGGGTTCATTTAATCCTCGTGCTGTGCCACGGATAATGCCAAGTGGTCCAACAAAAGATTGAGTATTGGGATCGACTTTTAGCAAGCCGTCAGGCTTCATATGCTTGTATTGCAGATACTGCTGATAAGTGGGATATGCAACATCAGGACGTTCTTCTTTAAACGTTTGATATGGCAGTGGGTCACCACGGCGACCAGTAAAGTAACGCAGAACAGATTCAGCAGCAGGGTTTGCAGAGGTGCGACCTGTTGGATCTTCTTCTTTAGAGACTGGCAAGATACTTTTGTAACCAGCTGGACGACCACCTTTCAGTGGGTTACCAATTGCACCTCCTAAAGCAGCAACAGCAAAGGGTGTACTACGGCCAAGTAAATCTGTAGTAACAGGATCAAGTCCCATTTTCTCTCCAGCATATCGACCAACATTGCGACTCACTGCAAGAGCATGGTTTAAAAACCAATAGGTGCCACGACTTGCATCTGTTAAAACATCAAGTGCGCCAGTAGCAGCTGCTAAAGGAAGGTTTCCTTGCTTGGCATAACCTGCTGCTTCTTTAATTCCACCGTAAACAGCACGGGGACCACTGGCGCCACGGCCAATATTTAATCCTTCTTGAACGTAAGTGCCAAACTCTGAACCAAAATTCTCTAGCGCTTTAGCACTGTTAGAAAGATAGTTACTGATATTTGCAAACCTAGACATGATTAGAAATAATTTACTGTTGGTACGTTAACCATCTGGCTTGCAATCTCAAATGGATTTTGAGTTGATTGAGAAATGTGATGAATGTAACTTGGGAACTTATAGTTACGTGCGTAAATTAATTCCAGCTGCCGGCGATGTTGTGCTTCTGGATCCATTGGATTGACACCAGGCGTCATTTGTGGCGCAACAGCTGCACCAGCTATATCAGCTTGCATTGCAGTCTGAGTATTCTGTCCTCCACCAAAACCTTCTGGAAACACAGAGCGTGCAACTGCACTGCTAATTGGTTCAACCAATGCTGCTTGACCAAGTGTTCCTAAACCTAACCTTCCTACTCCAGCAGCAAGTCCTGCAGCACCAGAAGCTATTGCTGGAGACATGCCCATTCCAGCTAAACGTTGACCAACACGTCCTTCCATTGCAGAAAGTCCCGGTACCAGTGCTTTAGCACTGCCTAAAACTGCACGTTCAGCTGGTCCGCCAAGCAATCCAATAGAAGCTGAACGCAAAATACTTTCAGGTAACGGACGACCTTCTTGTCCAAGGGCAAGAGGAAGGCCTTGTTCAACAGCAAGGTTAAGGGCAGCACCTTGAGCAGCTTCTCTAGCAAACTGTTTAACTCCTGCTGGAGCAATAATTGGCAACAAGCGTTGCCCAGCCATGCGTAATGCTTGTGCAATCATGATACTTTTGTTCCGTCAGCGCCAGGGAATTGTTCAACTTTTTGAGCTGCTTGTTTAATAATATTAGTTAGATTGCCTGGTTCTACTCGCTCATCTACAACTTGACTACGATCATATGCATCTATGAAATTAGCTAAGTAATCAAGTCCACTGTTATAAAACGGATCTTTACCAGTATTAGGAATAATTTCGTTACCGTTTTCAGTAAAAGTTAAATCATTACGAGCATCAAACTTGTTATAGTCTTGTAACTTATTGGCGTTAGTATCGCGTAAGTTTGCAAGCCAGCGGTTTAAAAACTCTTTGCTACCAGCCATTTGCTGGTCTGCAAATTGACCAAGCGAATCACCTGCTTCTTTCGATTTAGCAGGTACTCTTGAAATGTATGGTAGTTGAGTTTTAAACACGATTAACCTTTCTTTTTCTTACGCATACCTGCAAGTGTTTTTGCAAGTTGCGCACGCTTCACAGTTTTGGAACTATAGTCACCAGGATTAGCTGTCACTTCATTAGCAAATTCAGCAGTAGACATGCCTGCTTTATTTGCTTGTGCAGAGAAGGCGCCAGGTTTTTTGATGGCGCCTTGAATCCAGTTACTTTTACTTTTACCTTTTTTCATTACTTAAGCAGTTGTTTAACTGTTTCAAGTGTTTCTACTTTAGTTGCTTTACCTGCAACCACATTGGTTAACAGATCAGCAGCAAGCATTGCCTTTGGACGTTCAGCCATCGACTCATAGCGACGCACTTTATCTGCGGCAGCTTGTGGTAACCAACGCTTGCTCACTTCAAGAGCTAACTCTTTCAGTTCTTTAGCAGTTAGCTCACCATCGCTAACAGATTCAATTGCTAACTCAATAGCAAACTCAACATCCGATCCACTCCAGGAGGGAAGATTTCGCTCCAGCAAAGGATCAAGCACATCATAAACACGGGAAAGAATTGGACCGTGCTTAATCAGGTTACGTGCAGATACCAAACGTGCAGCCCAACTTGCACCAGCAGCAAGGCCAGCGCCAAGGATGACGGCAATAATTGGCTCTAGGGTTGTCATAACTACTCCCCAATAATGTTTATTCTAAATGTCATAACTCACCGCGTAATGCTTTTCTTACAATCTCAGAGCGTTGACGCAGTAGCTCAGCTTGTTGTGCACGCTCACTACCTGGTGCAGGTGGTTGCCAGGTGGAGAAGCGAGTACCCATCTCAGCCGGTGCACCACTTTCACTGATGGCACCACCCATGCGAACACTTGCTGGAATGGTTGCGCCAGGGGTAGTCCGGCTTGGGACACGGCGACCGCCCTGGCGAGCAGCTTCAATTTGACGGCGTTGTTGTGCAGCACGCTGACCACCCATTGCTTGCTGGCTATAAGCAAGACCACTAGAAGGATCAATGACTTCAGGTGTTGTTGCTGCTAATTGAGCAAGAGCACCGGGATCAAATGAACGTGGATCAATCACATCAGCACTAACGCCTTTGAAGGTACGGCCCTCTTGTCCCATAATTCGTTGTGGTTCTACTGCAGTGCCGCGCATCGGAACCACAGCACGAGCAGGCAGACCAGATTGTTGGAATTGACCTTCCGTTAAAACATCACCGGTTTCAATGTTGCGATAAAGGTAAGGAGTAGTATCAATAGCACTACCGCTTGGACCCATAAATCCTTCTGACGCCAGGGCTTCCCGGCGACGGCCAACACCACCAACTTCTTGACGACCTGCACCACCTGCGGCACGCATTTGGTAATACTCACTTGTTGGAATACCTTGCACTTCAGGAACAACACGTGAACCAACAACTTCACCTGTGGTTTGACTAATCACAGGAACTTCACGAATACCTTCTATTACTTCGGGACGTAATTTATACAGAAGAGGATTTGCTTCTGCATCAGCAAGACTTGCTTGTGCAATCTTTACTGCTTCTGCAGTTTCACCTAATAGTTTCTTAGTACGTGGATCTAAACTTTGCAGCTGTGTTTGAGATGGTTGATAAGTAGAAGGAACACCAAGTTGTTCTAATGCACGTGCTTTAATCTTCCCTTGCATGTTTAATGCACCTTGCAGTTTTTCAGCACGAGTTTCTGTAACTGGAATACCAGTCTTTGTATTCACAACTGGTGCAAATGCTTCATATAAATTCCCTGTAGGAACACTTTCACCAGAGGGAAGAGTGACGCGAATTGGTAAACCAGGTGCTTCTCCATAGGCAGAACGGATTACGCCAGGATCACCGGTTGCTTGAAAGATTGCTTCTGCTTGTTTTTGTACAGTTGCAACACGTGGATCAGTAGAGAATCGGCGTTGAACGCCAGAAAGAGAACCTTGCGGCAGCGGACGTTGTGCACCCAAAAGTCCTCTAAGTGGATCAGCACCTTCCACAAAATTCTCTAGAGGCAACTGACGAATGTTGCGTTCTGGATTAACAAAGAACGAAGCATTAGCAGCTTCTGTAACTTGACCGGTCATCGGGTTAAGCACAGAACCTGGCGACAGCTGTTGTCGCATTTGTTGCATAGAAGCAGTTTCTAATGCAGGGCTGCTATAACCAATCTTCTGTGTGAACTGCGAAATACGAGATTGAATATCAGGATCAAGTCCACCACCAGTAGTTTGGCTAGCAATCACACTCTGTTGCGCTGGAGCAGACAGGGTTTGACCACCAGCACCAAGAGCAGATTCACTCCAGGGGTCTGGAATCCTGGATTTTAGTGTTTGACTAACGCGAATCTCTGCAGGAACAACGTTCTGACCACGAACAAGGCCAGGTGCAACGTCATCAATAGCAGATGTACCGTGTTGTGCTACAGCAAGAACGTTTTCTGCACCTTCTCGTGTAACAAATGAGGGATCTGCTGCTTCTTTTGCTAAACCAAGCGCAGATTTTAGTCCAGATTTAGCGCGTTCACCTAAATTACGCACCATTCCACCAATCCGACCGACGCCAAGGTCACGGCCAGTCAGTTTTTGTGCTCCATAAACCCCTGCAGCAGCAGCACCAACCCCTAACGCCCCTAATGCAGCCTTTTCTAGGAGAGATTTTGGTTGCTCGGTTCCACCAAAACCAGTTTCATAGGCATCATCTGCATAGTTTTGGCGATATTGCATCCCGGTAAGGGTGTTATTGAGCTGTCCAGCTACCTTTGGAACGTTATTATCGGGTGTAATTGGCGACTGTAGGAGCGTATTTTCACCCAAATAGCGAATAGAAATGGGTTGATCGTAAACAGTATCAGACTGAAAGCCCTGAACTTCATCAAAACCTTTGAATTTACCAAATCCCCGGTTGAAATCATACACTTCAGGGGCTAAACGGGCCTTTTCTTGTGCAGTTTTAGGGTAAGGATTGCCAGTTGCCTCTGCCCAAAGTGCATAATCCTGCGGAGATACAGGCATTTTTATAAATTTATCTAGATATAACTGATTTTAGGTGCAATCAATACAGTAATTACGCCAGGTGTCGCCCCCTAACTGGCTTAAAAACCCTCATTTAAGGGTGTGGAGCGCTGGAGACATCAAGCTCGCTCTGCTCGCAGAAGCTAGCGAGAGGAAAAAAAGAAACCTGTGATGAGAGTTGCTCCCTCCGGTCGCATGAACAGCCGAAGAGAAAGTTCTATTCAGTATTGTCCTTTCTTTCTTGTGTGATGTTGCGTTTCCTGTGGCTGGAGGCTCGTCTGCGTTCGCGGCGCTTGCGTCGTTGTTGGCCGTTGAGCGTGTCTGAGCTGTCGTCGCTTGTTGCGTCTGACTTCGGTTGCGCGTCGTATTTGTCGCGTTGAGCGTTTGGCCGGGGGAGCGCCGCTCCCTCCGGTCGCTCCCGTTACCTAGTAGACGGTTGCAAGATTGCACACTGTAGGGGACGAACAGTTTCTAATCTCTTTTACCCCTGTATAACACTCCCGTTATACCTTTTTACCCCATATTTCCCCTAGATCCATTCCAGCGCAACACTTCTCAACCTCATTTTGACCAGGAGTTTTGTGCGATTTTGGGCTAGCTAAATTTTCAAATTGTGGAAAACTTGAGAGGTTTTCCAAACTTATTGAACTGTGTTCAGTTTTAGTAACAATTTCGATGCAACTTTGTGTTGCTGCGATGATTGCCTCCAGGGCTTTTTTCCTTGGATGCAGTCTTCTGACTGCTGTCCTAATTGACTACTTCTATGGTTTCTATCACAACTGAGCAAGGCCTCGTGCTTTGCGATCAACGTGGTACCTATCTATATGATCAGCGCCAGGGAGAGGAACCTACTCCGCTTATCTGGCCTGGTGAGGACTCGCCCATCAGATGGTCTCTGCAAGAGATGCTCGACAAGTGGGCTGAGTACTCCGACTTTGGTGCGTATCAGCTTCACCTGTGGTGAGGCTCCGCTCCCTCCGGTCGCTTTCTTTCTGGATTAATCCGGAAGAGAAAGTTCTTAGGAATGTGTCCGGAGGGGTGCGTCTCCGTTATCAACGCACAGCCCCCAGTGGAGATGGGCACCGCAACGCATCAATACAATGCAACTCAACTTCAACGAAGCAGACTTCCTCATGCACTGCATCGAACTGTTTGTTGATTACACAGACGCCAATTTTATGGATACTCAAATGAATGAAGTCTTGATGGATTCTAATCAGATTAACAATCTGTTCCTCAAGATCCAAGAGGCTAAGTTTGCAAGAAGCTGATCCGTCAAAGCGGGTGACCAGGTGCAATCCCTGGTCCAGTTATTGCCTGCACTTTCGCAGGCTTTGCACACAACACCCTGTCATGAAACAGAACACCGCTGTTGTTGTCATTCTCTGGGCTGTAAGCCTAGTGAGCTTTACACAAATTGTTATCGATCAGATTGATATTGCAACCACCAAGCAATGCGCTGCACATGATTGGCCTGTAGAGGCTGATCAAATCCACCGTGATTGGTGCATTGCTAACGGTTACAGCATCTGATCTTTAGTGCTTTTACTTTCGTCCATTAACGTTCACAATCACTTCCACTCGCACTCAAACTCATGTCACTGTTTAACAACGTCCTCAAGTTCAGTCTTGTCAGTGGTGCTCTTATCGGCGGCACTGTTGCTTATGCTCAGCTGTCTGCAGATGAGCGCCAGAAGATCAAGACTGCTGTGACCAGGGCACGGCGCAAGCTCGCTGACCTGATTGCACCTAACGATGGTGCCTACACCATCCCCAAGGAAGTTGAAGCTGAGCTTGCTGCTCTACTCAACGATGACGAAGGATGATCCCTCAGAGGGAAGCCTCGTGCTTCCTTCTCTGTGATCTTCATCGATCACGTTCTTTGCACACTTCCTAACCATGGAATCTTTCATCTACGAGAAGGGCAACGACGGTTATCTCGTCACCATCCGTGGTGACTTTGCTGAGATGACCAAGGTTGACCTTGATCGCCAGGTATCCAAGTACATCCGCTTGGAAGCACCTGTCGATTATGTCCGCTCCAGTGTGAAGAAGCTGCTCAACCAGGGCTACAAGCTGAGCAATCAGCTAGAACTTGGTTGGCAACGCTTCATTGACGCATAGGACGAAACTGGAGGGTAGCAACCGCTCCCTCCGGTCGCTCCCTGTATGGGGAGCCTGATGAGTCCCTGCTACTTCTGCTTTGCTCACCATGTCCTTATCATCTTTCATCATTAATTTCATGGATCGCCACCGTGAGCAGTTGCCTGCTTACATCGGTGTGACCCTTGGAATGGGTCTTGGAGGACTACTGTGCGTTGGCTTGAACAAAGCGATCAACGCCAGGGTCCTTGCTACTTGTGATAGCAAGTTATATCAGATTGTATCTCTCAAGACAGCTGTAGGTGAAAGCTATGGCTGTGTATCCAAGATGGTATTGCGTGGCCCAGCCGCTGCAATTAAACCATGAGAAAGATTTTATTCAATTCAATGATCTTAACGATCATCTTCTTGTTCTTCTGTCTCTAACAATGACTGAACAAACTTATAGCCACGACACAGTATGGCTTCTTTTGCATAATATTCCTCTCATGGAATATGCACGTCAGGAGGAGCCAAAACTATGGAGAAAGTTCATGGAACTTGTGTCCAATGAAACTGCTCAAGGCTATCCAGATACATGGAACACTACTTTCCTAATCAATAAGATTGCGGAAGACTTAGGTTCCTATCAACTGCTTCTGAATATCTGGTTGCAGATAGAAGAGCCGTTGAATGATGTTCTTAATCCTATCCAGCGTGACTGGATTGATGCTCAACTATGAACAACTACACCTTTTACCTTCCTGGAGTCAACAAGCTGACTGGCATCAGCCAGGAGGATTGGGACTTCCTGTGTGAGCGTGCGTTGGAGAACAACGTTCTACCTGCCACGCTTGCCGCCAGGATCATCGCCAACGAGTTGGCTCAGTGGCGTGATCAAATTCACTACGCTGATCAACAAGCTCAATATGAAGAAGAGCTTCAGTTGGAAGAAGATTATCGGGAAGCAATGGCTGCTAATGAAGCCATGAATCAAGAGAAAGTTATAGAAGAAATTGTTTAATCTTTTCTTCAGCTTTCCTGATGTCTGCACTTTGGGATCTAGGCCTTGGCTTAGTTCCCTTTCTGCAGGCTTCTGCCTGCTTTGTACACCTACTTAGACAACACCATGTCTGCTGCTAACAACGGAAACCTGGTCGGTACCATCGTGTCCGACATCACGACCAAGAATCCCAACGATTCTCTCTCGGTCACACAGTTCCGTGTTGCTCCGCTCGATGCCAGGGAAGAGGATTCTCCGCTGCCTGTCATCGCTTACAACGGCGTCGGTGAGAACATCGCTAAGCGTTACAACAAGGGTGACACTGTTGCCCTGACTACACGCCTGCGTTATGTCACCTGGATGACACCAGAAGGCGAGCCACGCGGCCGTATGGAGGTGATTGTTACCTCTGTCAATACGGTACGCCTGGGTCAAATCTCAACGGCTCACAGGGCCGCAGAGGCCGCTGGTGTGATTGAAGCGAATACTATTAGTAAGTCGCTTCACGCTGTGCCCGCTGCTACTGCTGCCGCCGCCAGTGCTCCTTACTCTCAAGAGCCAACTGCAGAAGTTGTGCCTTTCTGATTGTAAGTAGCAACTGATACGGCTGAGTCTTGCACTTAAACCTTCCGGGTTAGTACATCTGTATTAGCCCGGTGGTTTTTCTGCAGGATTCATCTCCTGCACAATCATTTCACACCTGTCATGCACCATGAAATCCCTACAAGATCTCCACCCGGTTGAACTCGTCCTTGTTTGCATCTTATTTATTGCAGCAACGATTCTCAACCTATGCACACCCTCCAAACCTACCGCAGCGAAACACCCATCCAGCGAACCGAACGGTTCAAAGAATGGTATGAACGCTACAAAGAATTCCAAGGGGAAGAACCCATCACGATCACGGTCCACCAAGTCTGGCAACAGTACGGTGGCCCAGAAGAAGGAGGATGGACCTTCCCCTGCGGTTACCCCATTGAAACCGTCTGCATCTTCTCGCAAGCGCAAGCCCTCAGGGTTCTCCACGAACTCCACGAGAAGTACGACGGTGAAGACTACGAAGACGATCTCTACGATATCTGCTTAGCCCAGGGCTATGCTCGGTTCTATCCAGAGACCCGTCCTCATTACGAATGATCTCCTTACCTAATCCAACAATTACTCAACAAATGTTTCAAGTTATTTGCACACCTAAACACTTCGCATTTAATGGAGGTGGTGATCTTTGGGCTTTTGATTATGACTTTGAAGGTGAATCAATTGTTGATGAACCTTTGATGCCTGAAGCAACGGAACTTATTAACCGCTTACTCAAACATAAGTATCAAGAACCGACCTCTAAGATCTCCATCATCTTCTGTTCTTTTGGCGTTGTCAAAGAACCTGATATTGAACTTAAATATGTAGGTCCAAAAGATGAAGGCAGTCTATACGAAGTTGTAAACCCTTCAGAACCTGATCTTGCAATGACGATCTGGTTGTGTCCAGTCTTTGATAGTTTCTACAATGAAAGACCTGAACAACTCTTTGCAGTTGTTGAACGCTTAGATTAATCCATCAGCCAAGATGGAATACCACCACCAAATAATTCAACAGGTTTGATATTTCCACTAGGAAGAATCAAACTGTGTTGTGATCCAAGTGGATCAAGAGAACCCATCATGCCTGCTCTCTGGTAAAGAGAAGCTCTTCTTAATGATGTAGGTTCATTAGCAAGAAGTAAAGCTTTACCAGGATTAAGTTCCATTAACCGTGGCACAACTTGATTCTGGTAAACATCTTTAACTGCTCTCAATACAGAACGGCTTTGCCCTGCACCCAAGCCTTCCACTGGCGCTGCCATTGCTTTACCAATAGCGGCGCCAGGCCACTCAAACGAAACACTTCCTATGCCTGCAATCTTATCGCCAGCGGCATAAAGTTGTTGCAATGTTTGAGGGTTGGCAGTCAGCATTGTCTGCCTATGAACTAATGTTTTGATTCGATCTGCTAAGTCTTTAACTCCCCCAAGATCTGTTACCGTAACTTGTAATGGACCAAGACCTGTCTCTACTAGTTCTTTTACAGCACGGCCAGCTCCAGGGAGATTAATCTCTCCCATCCTTCCAAAATATTTCAGAACATTTTCAACTGTCTGCGGTTTAGTAACAGGAACCATCTTGGCTCCGGTTGCTAAGGACCGCGTAGCCGCCATTCTAATTGGACTGGCAGACATTAACTTTTATAACTGCATCTTTTTATTTTAATTTAAACTCACTCACCATCATTACTAATGACATTCCCTCAGAATATCTTCGTACTCCAGGGTGATTCCATGCCTACGAAGAAAGATGCCGATCCATACGGCGATCTCCTGTTTTTCTCAAAGGAATCAGGCTGGATCATTACCAAGCTGGAGGAAACACAGGAGATGATCCAGGAGTACAAGTGTACTCATTGGACATGGACTCCCGAGCTTCCTCCAGTGGATGACTATGAATTCGACTCAACCAGGACTGAGTACCTCAGGAACACTGGTTGGTTGAAAGACTAAACCAACTTTTAAATACTTCAATGCCTGAAGAATTACCTACTCATGATCTAGATGAGTTCTGTACTTATTGGTGGGGTTCAGAACCTGAAGAATACAGCATTGGAGATGCTGTTGAAGACGGCAGCATGTTAAGTTTTGCCAAAGCTGTACTTACTTGGTTCGGAAGTTAGTTCTCAACCAATTACTTCTTGAGTACATAAGAACTAGCGGGCGTCATGTTTTCTTGCGTGGCGTCCGCTTTATCTTGACGAATTGCATACCAAGTCTGCTTCTCACTACGGATTGCAGTAGCCTTGACCTTGTTCAGGTATGTAATCAGTGCACCTTGCATGACTTCCTCTAGGAGATTGTATTAATTTATACAATACCAAGAGGTCCAAGGTATGCGTAGTTCACATCGCTACACAATCATGCACGAATCACCGTACATGGGTTGGAACGTTCCGTACTCCTGGCAAGAACCAGAGTACAACGATGACAACGATGACGCAGATCTGTTAGATGAGAACTTCATCACCACAGATATGCTGCCATTAATCAGAGAAGATGAAAGTGATTTTGATGACGAAGGGTTATTTACTCTTCGTTGATCACTGCATCTTCAACATTCCTTTGCATACTCACCATGGATTCAATTTCTAATTACGTTGTTCTTGATCTTCAATCTGGTACGTATTTCTCTGCAGTTAATACAGTTTTAATTAACTGGGAGAAATTAACAGATGAAGAAAGAGATGTAATGATCAACGGCAGTGATACTGAGCGCTGCTTACTTGCAGATACCGTTGGTTTTCCTTACAAGTAATTACTAGGCATCCTCTGGTGTAAGTCCTAGCTTCTGTTCTTTGCACAACTACCATGTCTTACAACATCACTGAGATCAAAGACTTTCACAGCTTGATCTACTGCATGGAGAAGCGCATCAAACAGCTTCTCATTGATGACAGTAGGAAGCACCAAATGGATTCAGAACCTTACTGGTCTCTAGAGATCATTGAAGATGAGATCCTTCCAGCGCTGGAGAAATTCTTGGAAGCCTGGGATGACGATCCGACTCCTCAATACCTGTACGACAACACAGGTGGTGAGCCTCCAGTAACTGCAAATGAGATGCTCAATGCAGCATGGAAGCAGCATTTGCAGATGCACTCCTGAATCCTACGTAGCGTAGCTGTGGAACATAGGGCATTAGTACATCTCTACTAGTGCCCTTCTTCTTTATCCAACCATGAAACCCACTTACATTAAAATTGCTTACCGCAATCAAGGTAACTGGAAGACAGAAACCTATAGAACAGATGACCCCCAGTGGAGAGAAGCATTTCTCATCCTGCAAAACTCGTATGAATCTGTCCGCATTCTTTACGCCTGATTGCCATGCCTAAGAAGAAAGAGTTTCTCTCAATCGAAGATCTTGCTCTCAGAGTTAAGTACATCATTGATCACTTTGACTTTGATAAAGTCCAACGTGCAATGGTTGCACTGGATTGGAAATGGCAACACATTGATGACGAAATAGATCAAACCTCCCGCGTTCCTAGCATTGAACGCATGAAAGAAACTGCTCGTCATCTCCTTTATCAAGCAGGTACACAGAAGGAACGCTACTGGGCCACAGGTGGCTTCCATGCTCAGCGTTTCAAGACAGGTGACATGCGTCTCCAATTTGTTGTGAGTGAGCACGATACCTGCGATAACTGGGATGATTAATTATGCAAACTCTTTGCTTAGCAGTATCTTGTTTAAGCCTAATTAAAGGGCCAGGTGTTATACAACTTGAAACAAAAGATACTATCCTTTATCAAACCAATCAATCTAATGTGGTTTGTATAAAGAACCAATCAAACTACAACTGTAGTCCTACAAACAATATCTACAATCCTTTAAACAACTAACGATAACCGTAAGGGTTACGTTCTAAGTAACTATCTACTTCCTGTTCCATGTATCGACGGCCTGCTGACATAGGCTCAGGTCCGTATTGCGAATCAGGGTAAATGCCAAGTGCTTCATCCAGTGCTTGGCTTGGTTCCCTGCTTACAATGCTAGGGTCTGGGCCACCAAAGCTAAATGATCCTTCAATTGACTTTTGCCTTGGGCTTACATTTAACCCAAGGCCACGTGGAGTTTGCACTTGTAAATCTCCACTCAAAGGATTGATGGTAACACTGCCTGTCTCATCTTCCTTTCTAATGTTTCGACCAACGAAAGCATCAAGAAAGGTTTTGCCATCACCATATAAATATGGAGATGCTTCTCTGAGTACAGTACCTGCAGTGTTAAAGATCTGGGGCATTACTAAACCTCTTATCACATCATTTTAAATGCAGTCCGCTCCTCAGTTCTTCATTCACCGTAACTCCAACAAACAACTCATTGCCAAAGCCATGAACAACATTGATTGGGACGCAAACGATGGCACCAAGGACCTCACCAAAACATCTGCTCCTTCCATGCGTCAACTTGCTGCAATGCAGCTTGTCGCCAGGATGAAGGAGGCAGCTGACCGTGTAGGTGCTGGTTTTGTTGGTGGCTTTATTGATGAGAATGGCAACCGCTTCATGATGTCTAACATCGAAGAGGGTGACATTCAAGAACAGAAAATTATGGAACAGTTAGATCAATACAAACGTGAAATAGAAGGAGATGCTACAGACTGGAAGTAACAATGGTTTACTTCAATCATGTACAACATCTGGAATGCATCTCTCTATGAAATAACCAACATCCTTATCGACTACAAGAGATCATTGGAGATGAATCCACTGATCAAAGCGATCCGTGCTCATTGCTTCCCTGACTGGGTAGCATGGAAAACAGAACGAACCATGACTAAAGTCGATAAGCAAATTGAAAAGCTCCAACAGGAGATGCAAATTGAACATGATAAGAAATACGTAACACCGATCATCAGGGAACACAAACCTGATGGATCTAAAGCACAGGAACTTCTTGGCGGTACATTACAGATCACTGCACCCTGGTACAAACCAGACAATCAAAACTCATTAGGTGTACACTGCAATGAATCTATACACCGCTTACGTGAACGCCATGAAGATCCGTCAATCACCAGCTGACCAGAAGCAACTAGAATTCATTGAAGTACTCCTTAATGTCAAAAGCACACTTACGAACCTGCTTGAGGATCCTCTCTTTATTGATAGTATTCATGGCGAACAAGAAATGGGTCTCGACCTTGCTCTTGACCTCATGGATAACATCATCGCCAGGATCGATCCCAAGGACACACAGCCTCAAGCTGACCTGATGGATCGGCTTGAACTTACTGCCGTCGATACAGAGTGAGACTCATAAGAATCACCTTAGTGTATTAAGTAAACAGTTCTCACCAGGCTGTGATCCTAAAGTACTTGTGCCGTGGTCCTCCCACTCAGCGGTGTTGGATCACGGTTCTTTTTTGCACACAATCCAATGTTCTCACCAGCTGAATACTTAACCAACCTCAGGCAGATCAGTCTGCTTAACGGTTTGGTCACACCAAGAGGACAACTCCCATCGATTCCTCCCATCCCTCAGATGTCGCCAGGTGTTGGTCCAATCCCTGTTGTAGCAACAGTTCCTGCAACGCAAGAGCAATGCAATGACATGATTGCACTGCTTGCTGGATCAACTGTTGCTTTAAAGATTGCAGCCATCATTGGTGCTGCACTCCTTGTAACTTATCTCATTAAGAAATACGGCAAGACAATCCTTACTTCCTTGCGAGGTAAGTTCCATGAGATTGTTCTTGCTATCCAGGACAAAATCAGCAGGCAACGTCAAGTTTACCTGCTGCCTGTCTCTCAAACCGTGGTGATGGGCTGATGGTTTACCGCACCAAAGCACATCACTTCTATCGAAAGAATCCAAACTTTACTCGTACCAAACAGTTCTGGACTGTCTGGCGCAAGGTGCGGATGGTCATTGGCATCATCTATGACAGCTGCTCAGTCATCTTGGTACTCATGAGTCTTGACAAGATTTATAAGTTCAAGAGCTGGCGGGTGGTCAAGCCATGGCAAATTGCTACGTTGGTCGAGCGCATTCCTAAATTATTCAGAACTTTACGCCACCATTTCACCTACGGAATTTAACCTTTCCTATTCATAAAACGATAAGGAAAACTTAAGGTTAACTTCAGCTTCTTTTATCTAACCATTGCTACGCTAGTTTGCCTACAAACCCAGTCGTAGCAATGGTTTTCAGCTCTACACAACACCGTACTTGGACAGGTTTGTGCCCTCGATAATTAATTACCGGATGGAAAATATCTACCATGGAATCCAATATGACTCCAGCAGGAAAGCTGGCCTGGGCAATCCTTGCTCAACGTCCTGATGGCAAAAGCGAAGTTATCAAGATTACCAATCACGAAGAAGCCGATCAAGCTGTCAAAGAGAATCCAACTCTTTGGTACAAGAGCGGTCCATTCATGCTAGTTTGAATCCACTCCAGGGGTCATCCTCGTCACTGACCCTTGGGGAACCTTTCCTCATCAAATGAAACTCCCTGTGACTGCCTACATTGTCATGATGCATCACCATGACGTAGGTACATTTGCTCCTGCCTTCCCAAACATTGACGATGCCATTGAGTTCTCCAATGCAATGCGCCTCATCAATGACAACCTTGCAGTAGCTGAACCCGTTCCCTTGGTATCAACTGTGTCGCCAGGTGGAAGCAAGGTGATGGACTGGGTAGAGCACTGACTCTTTAACAATTGAACAATAAGAATCTGTGTTATCTTGTATCGAGGTAACACAGATTTTTTATGGCAGTCGTACTATCAGTTAGCATCCCTGATGATATGCATTCCAGATGGAAAACATCTGGTCTTGACATTAGCCCTAGTGCAATCTTTCAGAATGCACTTGAATCACAACTTACTGAAACCAATCAGCAGTTAACTTACTGGAGCAACCGCGCCCTATCTGCTGAGAAGAAACTAAAGACTATTGAGAAGTTACTTCTTGCCAATGATAAAGAGATTAAAAAATTTCTTTACTTTGAAGAGATGTGATCTTCTTGACATTGATTTACCAACTTGTCCGGTAAGCTACAATTAACAATAAGTCTTTATTTTCATGCCGGACAGAGGTTATCTTTTCCTTAGCGATGATCAACGTCTTGATATCGCCAGTCTATTGACGACCCTCAAAGGTCTCGGTATTGTTCGGGACGAAACAGATTTCCAGAGATTCGTCTCCGGTTGTTTCTTCCGTGGTCTTTACGAATACAAGAAAGATTTATCTCGTAATGACTGCTAAGCTAGATCAACTGCTTACGAACAGCCAACATGCAGAAGTTATTCAACATTCAGGATCTCAAGAATCTTAATCAGATCTACACATCAATGGCCGTTGACATTGAAAAAGACAAGGCCGAACTTGAAGAGATCGAAGAACCTGAAGTACAACGTGAATGTGGTGACTGCAATCTCTGCTGTCATGGTTGGCTCTATGCAGAAGTTTTTGGCCAAATCCTAACGTACGGTTCTCCTTGCCATTACGTTGGCTGTAATGGTTGCACCGTTTACGAACAACGTCCTGAGGATCCTTGCAAAGTATATCAATGTGTTTGGCTCCAGGATGGTTTATTCCCTGAGTGGATGAAACCAAACAAGTCCAAGCTCATTGGTAGCTGGCGCCGTTGGAAAAATAATGGTGAGCTAGAAGACTACATTGAAGTAACGGAGTGCGGAGAGATTATTAAAGGTCGAGATCTTCAATGGTTGTTAACTATGTCTGAAGAAAAAGGTATTAACATCATGTATATGGTTGACAATAAGCGCTACGCAACAGGTAGCCCAGAGTTTATCAAATGGTTCGAAGAAGATTTTGAATGGCTCTGAAAAGAATCATTAACATAATATAAATAAACTAATAAACAATTAAATCTATTTGAAGAAGCCGGCAGTACTACTGTTCGGCTTCATTTTATTTTGCAGATAAATCAGAAAAACATTCCCTTTGGAGAACGGCCCACCGCCACGTAAGAATATTAGATATATACAAAATAATAACTATATAAATAACACCTAACTAAATACATATGTACTACATCATAGATAAAAAAATGGACCGGGCACCACCCCAGTCCAACTTCTGCTTTGCACACACAGCCTTCCGGATTCCATTCCGAAGGTGCGTTGCCAGTCTAGATCGCCGCCGCTAGTATTTGCAAGCAAACGGCGCAACCTCATTGCACACCCAGCATGTCGCCTTTTAATTTCCAACCTGTTCAGCTTCTCGAACTTTCCAAATCCGATGCACCTAGCATCGATGTGCAAGACGGACAACTCATTCTTACCGCACAACGTGGTGATGAACGGATCCGCATCACCGCTCCTTTAAATCAAGTCTTGCCCCAGGTGCATAGCACTCAGGTCAAGATGCCAAGCATCTCTCGTGCTGGTGGTGATAAGCGAGTCGGTGAGCTGAATGGTATGTCCAAGCTTAACGAGCAGTCCGTTCGTGAGATCCGTCTCATGATGAGTGACTCCAAGTTTGTTAAGAGTTTCTCGACCAAGATGGCTTTGCTTGCTGAACTAGCCAAGGCATACAACGTTCATCCCGCTACTGTGAAGAACGTCGTTGACAACGTTAGCTGGAAGCACGTTCGGATCTGATGGAGAAGACTTACAGCATCCTCATCCAGTACGGAGACGGTAAGCCTGTTGCTTCTAAGATCAGGGCAAAGGATGGACTGGATGCACAGGACAAAGCACTTGCTAGTCATCCTGGCGCCAGGTCTATCCGCATCACTGGTGTCTTAGATATTCATCCTCCTAAGGCACCACGCATTCGCAAGATCAAAGAGCAAGTTAAAGAGCATCCACTCTTTACTGATGTAGATCAATCAACAGTTACTAGCTATCTTAAGGATTCACCTTACGAGACCAAGTTACAAATCTGTCATCAGCTCAGAAAAGAAGGCCTTACTTTTAAGGCCATTGCTAAACAACTTGATATGGGTGAAACAACAGTTCGCACCTGGATTAAGAACACCATGCCCTCCTAGTGAGGGCTTTTTTCTTGGTTAGCTTTCCTTGTTAATCAGTAGTAAGATAAGTCAACATTTCTTACTACCATGGAAGTTTCCAGCGAAGACGGTCTGACCGTTACCTTTGACGATGAGACCGGCATCTTTAGCTTTGAATGGGACGAGGAGACTCATCCTGAGTACAACTTTATTAAAGATTTCACTGACGAAGATTTTGCTACCATGATGCGCGAATACATTTCCAGCAAGGAATCTAATGACAGCGACTCGGAAGCAGCCTCCTGTCCAGCCTAGGTTTCAACCAGGTGATCGCGTAGCAGAGCGGCCTAAAGCTTCTCTGCTTTCTGCGATCCGTCAAGAAGCACGAGAAAAAGTTAAGCAATACGCCACACATCGTCGCGGTGTTGTCGTTGATAACACCATTAAAGTTCTTTCTTCTCGTAACGGTCGTACCGCCAGGGTCTGCTATGTCAGCGTGCTCTGGGATGGACTGAAGACTCCATCACAGCACTCGCAGATGCGCATCTGCCTAGAGTCTGAGTACGACAAGATCCGTGAAGACCATTACGCTCTCCTCGATTGATCTTTCTTATGAGTGACACCGGTCATCCAATCACACCGCCTGCTGATCTCATTCTGCAGTGGCTTGTGGAATGGCAAAACGATAACGAGGATATCCAAACAACAAACCTGATCTACCAAGCAGCACGCTGGGGTGCAGACCAGGAACTAAATGCTTGCTGCGAATGGGTTGAAACCAATGAGTACGAAGACTCAGAAGAAGCAGCTGAAAAGCTTTATGAGTTTCGCCGTCCTGATGGTTTAACCCTGAAAGAACAGGCACTCCAGGCACTTGAGGTATTGGTAGAAGAAGGTATTGATAAAAAACAATATGACATTATTCTTGATGCCATTGAATCCCTACCTGACTAATGAAAAAACAACTCTCATCTGCTGCTCAATCTATATGGAATGCTTGGGAGAACTCTCCAGTGTCTCTTGATTTTGATCAATCAGATCGCAACGCACTTGCTGCTGGTCTGCGTGCTGCTGCTGATCAATTAGATGATCCCACATCAGCTCATACGCTTTATGCGTTTGCTGATGAGTTTGAACTTCTTGGTGATTAGATCTACACACTACGAGGTTTAACAATGACTGAAGAGCATCCAATTACTCCTTCACCTGAATTAATAAAAGATTGGTGTGCAAGCAAAATATATGCAGAACAAAAAACTTCTCTCCATGTTCATGTTGCCATGCAAGCCGCCCGCTGGGGTGCTGATCAGGAGCTGGAGGCTTGCTGTGAGTGGCTGAGCACATACGGTCACACCTATGAGATTGGCCTTCGCAGCGTCCGCCGCCCTGAGCCGACGAGCTTGAAACAGCAAGCGCTGGACCGTTGCAACGACTATATCGATCCTGACGGCATCATCCGCCTTGCTCTTGAATCCCTGCCCGATTAATCCGATCAACTAATTACTTTTCAATCATGAGCGGTGCTGCACGACGCGAGTTCAAACCCGGTGATCGGGTTAAGTACAACAAGAAAGGAATGGGTGGTCCACTATCACCCAATAGCAAACCTCATGTTGTCTTTCCCTCCAGGCTAGGGGAAGTTAAAGCAGTCTTCATTAAAGAAGATGGCAAAGGTTACAAGCGTAAATGGGTTCAAGTTCTTTGGGATGGAGCAGTCCGTCCCAGTGATCACGCCAGTCAGCGCCTTGTGTTTGAACATGAGGAGTGTTGATGGAACCTCCGATTCAAGCAACAGGATCCTTTGATGTACTAACAGATGAGTATTCATTCTCGATCTGCAGTGGTTCTCTTGTTGTTACATTTGATTTCTTAAAAAAGAAAGACATTGAACATTTAGTTTCCTGTCTTTCTTGTATGCTGATTGACAATCAACTAACAGAACAATGAGCATTGTTGAACTGGTTTGGTCAACGCCAGATGCCGAAGCATTGATCACAAAGATGGCCCGCGTTTCGGCGCCAGCCAATGAGAACAACATGGAGACTGCTCCTAAGTTGCTTCAGTATCTGATCAAACATGCTCACTGGTCTCCATTTGAAATGGCAAACATGTGCTTAGAGATCCACACCACACGTGCGATCTCTGCGCAGATTATTCGCCACCGTTCTTTTTCATTCCAAGAATTCAGTCAGCGCTACGCAGATATTAACTTACTAGGTTCAACCTATGTGCCACATCTGCGTCGCCAGGATACAAAGAACAGGCAGAACTCCATTGATGATCTTGATGCAGAACTGACTGGTCAGTATTACAGACGCATCAGCACACTCTTTGAAGAAGCTGAGCACCTCTATCAAGAAATGGTCAGTAAAGGTGTAGCAAAAGAATGTGCTCGTAACATTCTTCCCCTTGCTTCTCCAACCCGTATCTACATGAACGGTTCTTTGCGTTCATGGATTACTTACATCGCCTTACGCGAGAAGCATGGCACCCAGATGGAGCACATGCAGATTGCTAAGGATGCCAAGAAGATCTTTTGTGGGCAGTTCCCAACGATTGCTGAAGCCTTAGGCGGCACTAACGACTGGGTTATCTAGAATAGATCAGCCCCCTGCTGCTGGGTCATGGAGGATGACAACCTCAAGGATCTTGCTCTAGCTCACTGGTTAAACCTAGTCTATGGCCAGCCAGATACTCGTGAGTACACAACGTCACTCAGGATTATCCGCCAGGCATTAGAGCATGTTCCAGAAAGAATAAAGTATAAACAATCAACAATCTTTTGATTGTCTGGGCATCTATTCAGCAACGCCGCGTCCAGGACAAGCTGAAAGTGTAAGTCCCAGGTTGTTTTAGTTTCTACTATGACTTTTAACCCTGATTTTCGGAAAAAATGTCCTTCAACTAAAGAATTAAAAGAACGATTTGATTACAAAGACGGATTTTTGATATGTAAAGAAACAAATAAATCCATAGGTATTTTAAGAGCAGACGGATACTATCAAGTTTGCTTTGAGAATTGTCAATATCTTCTTCATCGTTTGATATGGGTTTGGCATGGTAATAATCTTGATAAAAATTTAGTTATTGATCACAAAGATAATAACCCTTCAAATAACAAAATAGAAAACTTGCGTCAAATAACACAATCTGAAAATACTAAAAACTGTCAGAGGTACAAATCTTGTAAATATGTTTACTATGACCGTTCAAATAATGTTTGGAAAGCAAGAGGCCCTCGTATAGAAGGTAAACGTAAGTTTTTAGGTAACTTTAAATCAGAGGAAGAAGCAATAAGCGCTGTTGAAAAATTTGTCAATTAAAAAACGTATTTGCACACACCACGATGGACAACAAACTACCAAAGGTTCCAGAAAAAGCTCTTGAAGCTTTGAAAGATGGCATTCAATCTGTTCTTGATTCGAAGGATTGGACCGGCTTTCTTTCTGCTATCAGATGCATACATGATTACAGTTTCAACAACAAGCTGTTGATTATGATGGCGCAGCACAAGCGTGGCCTCCCGTTCAGTCCACTGGTTGCTGGTGCCAGGAAGTGGAACGATAAGTTTAATCGGCAACTTAAGAAGGGTGAATTCACCAATCCCATATGGATCCTGGCGCCAGTACTGATTAACAAGACCGACGACAGCGGTCAGATCATCCGGCGTGCGGACGGTACGGCCGAACAAATAGCGATTCGTTTCCGTGGCGTAAAGGTTTACGATCATC
>Ga0129336_10000339_pt1 | contig 27227 bp, 40 predicted proteins | sample CPB6_02_DNA_FD_96878 | JGI IMG/M metagenome (GOLD analysis project Ga0129336, IMG submission 96878) | Freshwater to marine salinity gradient microbial communities from Chesapeake Bay, USA - CPBay_Sum_0.6_0.2_DNA | ecosystem: Environmental > Aquatic > Marine > Coastal | place: USA: Chesapeake... | reverse complement strand
GTTAATTCTTATTTGCTTCTGGTGGTTTAATGATCCAATTTGTGTAGTGTTCGTGGTTGCGAATCACACGGATCAGTTTCTTCTCTTCTAGCGCTTCAAGCGCTCGGATATGATCAGGCACCCTGCTGCTTTGCATCGGTGCCTTGGGTACAAAACAAGGTGTATCTTTGTACCTCCGTTGATGAACAAGGAAGTACTGATAGATGTTGCGCTGGTTAACAGTCAGGCCCACACTTTGATTACTCATAGTGCGGGCGAGTTTCTGGGTACCACTGGGCATAACCTTGGCTCAGGCTGATGTCGTAGGTTTGTTCGTCGAACTCTTCCGAGTTGTACTCTTCGTGGAGTTCGTGGAGAAGCCGGATGGCTTGACTGCGGCTGAAGATGCAGATCGTCTTGATCGGCGCACCGCAGGAGTACCACCAGCCTCCTTCTTCTGGCCCGCCGTAGGCTTGCCAGACTTCGTGGACTGTGATTGTGGTTGGCTCTCCTTCGAACTCGACAAAGCGATCATACCAACCGGCGAATCGCTCTGTGCGCTCGGTTGCACTGTCTTCGTAGTAGCGAGTGAGGGTGTGCATAAGTTCAGAATTGCGGCAGCAATGAAGAGGAAACAAACGATCACCATCTCAACAGGGTGGAGATCGAGGAATGCTGTTTGATCTTTCATGATTCATGGAGATAAAAAGATTGTGCAGGAATTGAATCCTGCAAGAAAGCCTGATGTTACTCAGGCCTTGATGCAGAAATCAGAAGGGAACGGTCTCCAGGGTGGGCTCAGCAGCCTTGCGAAGCGGAGTGGCTTCAACAACGCCAGCAGCCTCAGCAGTGCGCTGTGCTGTGCTGATCTGACCCAGGCGGACCGTCAGGATAGAAGTCACGATGACCTCCATGCGGCCACGGGGCTCGCCTTCCGGTGTCATCCAGGTGACATAACGCAGACGCGTCTGAAGGGCAACGGTGTCACCCTTGTTGTAACGCTGCGCGATGTTCTGGCCGACGCCGTTGTAAGCAACCACAGGGATAGGAGAATCCTCCTCCTTGGCGTCGAGCGGTGCAACACGGAACTGAGTCACAGACAGGGAATCGTTAGGATTCTTAGTCGTGATGTCGGACACGATGGTACCGACAAGGTTGCCGTTGTTAGCAGAAGACATGAGGTGTCTAGCGAGTGTGCAAAGCAGACCGAAGTCTGCAGGAAGCCCACCACAAAGGATGGGCTAAGTGCAGACATCTGGAAAGCTAAAGAGAAGATTAAACAATCTCTTCTATAACTTTCTCTATGTTCATCTCTCGGTTGGCTTGAGCAGCTTCCTGCTCCTCGGCATAATGAATTTCATCACGCCACTGAGCCAACTCGTTGGCGATGATCCTAGAGGCAAGCGTGGCAGGCAGAACGTTGTTCTCCTCTGCACGCTCACAGAGGAAGTCCCAGTCCTCCTGGCTAATGCCAATCAGCTGGTTAATTCCAGGTAGGTAAAAGGTGTAGTTCATTTGTGAATAGGATTGTAGACATCGGGCATTGCTTCTTCTACCTGGAGCCAGATATCAAGAAGCAATTTGTAGGAACCTAGATCGCTCGCAATCTTGTTGATTGTGAACGGTGTGTTCCAGGTATCCGGATAACCTTGTGCAGTTTCATCTGCAACAAGCTCCATGAACTTTCGCCACATGCGCGGCTCATTCTTCCTGGAGTAATCCATGATTGGCAGAGAATGAAGCAGCAGCCAGACGGTGTCATGGCTGTAAGTAACTTCTTCCATTACAGGCAAAAGAACAACATGATGGCAGTTAAAACTGCAGAAGAAAGAAGAATCTTTCTCATGGTTTCAGAGCCTCCGCAGGTCCTTGCAGAACCTTGCGAGACACGCAACCATAACTGTCGCCCACAGCAGTCTTCAGAACCACAATTTCATTGAGATTCCTATTACATGTTGTGAGTACATGTTTGTTCAATACTTTGTTCAATACAACACAACCCAACAAACCGAAACCGGTACCAAAGAGCACTGCAGAACATGCAGCAATGAACTCTTTGTTGTCGAGGATAATTTCAGAGAGGCTGAATTTCATGGCAAAGCAGGAACTCGTCAGGCTCCCTATGTCAGGGAGCGACCGAAGGGAGCGGTGAGGCTCCCCAGGTTTCGTTCTATGCTTCGATGAAGCGCTTCCACTCCAGGTCCACCTGGTTGAACAGGCGGTAGCCCTGGTCGAGAAGCTTCTTGACAGAGAGGCGGATGTGATCCACCGGTGCTTCAAGACGGATGTACTTGGAGCGGTGTTGCTCAAGGTCAACCTTAGTCATCTCTGCGAAGTCTCCACGGATGGTGACGAGATAACCGTCGTTGCCCTTGGCGTAGATGAAGGATTCCATGATGCAAAACAATAAGGAACGTGATCTGTGAAGACCACAGAGAAGGGAGCAAGCTCCCCTCCGTGTGATCATCAATCGTTGAGCAGAGCGTTTAACTCTTCCTCAACTTCTTTCGGGATGGTGTAGGCACCATCATTAGGTGCGATAACCTCTGCCACCTTGCGGCGGACAGAGTTCACACCTCGTTTAACTTTGTCTCGTTGCTCATCATTGAGACGAGCATAAGCAACAGCGGCGCCAATAACAGCACCGCTGGCAACGGTGACTTTGACAACATTGTTGAAGAATGACATGGTAATGAATGGTGAAGGTGACGGTAAACGGTAATAGAAGATAGGAGAATGTGAGTCACTGATTAGCGATTCGCAATCTCGTACTGGTTGTCACGGCACCAGTCCTTAACCGCTTGCGTCTCGACAGGGTTACGGCACTGCCTGGCGGTGGCTTTGTCAATCAATTCGATTGCCGTGGTTGTAGCAACAACGGAGAGCACAGCAGTGCAGCAAACGTAGAGATAGAAGAAAGTCTTCATAGCTGAGGTAAGGTGTGCAAAGGTGCCTGCAAAACTGCAGGCAATAACTGCCGGAGGGTTTGCACCTCCGGACCCGCTTGTACGGATCAGCCGTAGTTCTCCGGAAGTTCACAGTATTCTGGATACTGTTCGAAGAACCGATCCCAGGCCCAGGCTTCTGCCTGTTCGTCGGTATACTCCTGTCCTGCAGACTGGAGATTCTCGATGAGATCCTCAAGGATCACCTGGTAGTTGTGGTTAACCACTAGGGTTAGCTCCGTTGTGCGGTGCCTATCTCCGCTGGAGGCAGCAGTCAGAAGACTGCATCTAGAGACCTTTAATCGGTCCCTGGAGGCAATCATCGAACAATCGTTGTTAAAACTTTCTCTTATTAGATAAAAACTACAGTGACCGAAGGGAACGGAACGAGGGATAAGAACGTGGAAAACTATGCTCAAAGCCCTGAGTTTTCCACAGGCGCAAACTTTTGGCCCGGTCTCGACGCTACGAGATGCCTGGCCAATAAAGCTTGAGAAGCGTTGGTATGACTGGGATTTAAGGGGATTAAAAGTAGTACAAGGGTGTTGTATTTTGGGACACAAACAGTTTGAAGGTTAGCAGGTGTTCGTCAGTTGAGAGTTAAAAAGGTAGGTAATTGTACCTAGGAAGCGACCGGAAGGAGCGGCTGCTCCCCCGGAGGTAACGTTCACTTATACTCTCGGATGCAAAGCATCGGTTGCTCCCATTCTTCAAATGTTGCGATATAATCTTCTGCTTCGCTGTAAGAACTGAACCGTTCTTCGCAGCCTTGCAGATAAGCCTGTGCAAACTCAGAGTAGCTTGCAATCTCAACTTGATAGGTCATGGTAAATAAACCAAAGGACACAGCCGAATAGAACTTTCTCTTACGGCTGTCTGCGACCGCAGGGAGCATACACTCCCACCCTTTCTTTTTTTCCTCTCACGCTCTCCCGCGAGCGGAGCGAGCTTGATGTCTGCCGCGATTTTCACCCCAAAAGGGCTGTTTTTTAAGGCCGTTAGGGGTCTTCTGCTGGAGATAATACTGTATTGATTGCGCCTAAAATCGTTTATATCAAGATATTTTTATAACGATGCCCGTATCTCCCCAAGATTATGCTCTTTGGGCGTCTTTAACTGGCAATGCTTACCCTCGTACACCTCAAGAAAAGGCTCGATTAGCACCTGAGGTCTACGATTTCAACCGTGGCTTTGGAAAAATTAGGGGTTTTGATGAAGTTCAAAGCTTCCAAGGGGATGTTGCCTATGACCAACCCATCTCTGTACGGCACTATGGTGATAATTCTTTACTACAATCCCCAGTTACACCTGATAACAACATCCCAAAGGTTGCAGGCCAGCTCAATAACACCCTAACGGGGCGGCATTACACCCGGCATTACGCTGATAATGCTGTTGATACCGATATGAGCGGTACCGACAGACCAAAATCTCTCCTTGAAAAGGCTGCATTAGGGGCATTAGGGGTCGGCGCCCTTGCTGCTGGCGTTTATGGCGTACAAAAAGCAGCCGGCAGTGACATTGGCGTCGGTCGCGTCGGCGGAATGCTGCAAAACCTGGGGCAACGCGCCAAATCTGGGATCAAATCGGCGCTTGGCCTAGCAGAAGAGGCAGCTGACCCCGCATTTGTGGTGCGTACTCCTACAGAAGGGGCTTCTGCTGTAGCAACCCACGGAACATCAACGCTTGATGACGTTGCACCTGGTTTAGTGCGCGGCCAAAACGTTGTTCCTGCAGAAGTGCGGGTGCAACAGTCACTTAAAAGCAGGGTTCCAGACCCCTGGCATGAATCTGCTCTGGCAGGTGGCGGGCAAATGGTGTCGTCGCCAGCAATGCAGAGTGTTATTGGCAGCCAAACTTCTGGTGCCGGACTGGATCCTGACATTGCTTCGCGTGTTGATCGATTTACGCGCAAGATTGGTTACGGCCCGATCATGCAAGCGCCATCTGTTGCAGGTTTAGCTGAATCTGCAGAAGTACCAACTGCTGGTATGTTTGGCGGCCGCTCGCAAAAGATTGTTTCTCTTCCACGAGGGGGAGTAGAGGAAGGTGCCGCTGAAACTGCGCTGTTAACTGGTTTGCTTGGTGAGCAACGTCCAATGCCTGCTGGTGCGTTAAGTGGAGTGCAACGCCGGTTCTCTGGTGATCCTCGTGTTGCCACAGTTCAGAAGCAAGCAGAAAACATTTTTCAAGCAACGGGCGACCCTGGCGTAATCCGTTCTGCATATAGCGAGTCTCCAGGATTACCGATCCGTGTGACACTTCCATCGGGTGAGAGTGTTTCTACTGGTTCTCTCTATCAACCTTTTGGCCAGGTCATTAATCCACAAACGGGTGTGCCTGTTGTTGAAAGCCGCGCTGAATCTCTGCAAGCTGCTCTTAATATGCAAGGTGCACTGAAAGCACGTGCATTAGAACAACTGGGTGTACCTGCTACTTATCAACCAAGCCAAGCAGAACTTCAGCGTTTAGCACCTAGCACCAAAAAGTTACTTGGGCAATCAGCTGGTTCTGTTGAAGCTGCACGTAACCGCTTAGAGCAAGCACAAGCTTCTGGGATGCTATACAAACTGCGCCCTGAAGTGACAGAAGGGATCCGCGAAGTTCCGGTCATTAGTGAAGCTACAGGGGAAGTAGTGGGCTCCCGTGTTGTTCCTGAAGTTGAAGGTATGCCAACCAGTGAGTACTACAAGATGCGTGCTGCTGGTGGCGCAGGCCGTCAAGAAGTTGGTGGCGTGGGTCGTCGCCGCGAAGCACTGGCAGCAGAAGGATTTGCAACACAACCAGGCTCTACCCTGGAGGCAACACCTTACCTGTATCGAAATGTTGATACCGGTGAAGTGTTAACAGAAGGGCAGGTCAAGCGGGAAGATGTGCTTGGTGGTGCTGTCCGCCCAATGCGCGGTACTGCTGTTGAACCTCAGCGCATTATGGGACGCGAGGGGCGGACCTTCAAAGGTGTCTCTCAAGATGTTGTTGATCCGCGCTCGTTCGATCCTGCTGCCCTGGCGGCAATTGCAGAAGCAACCCCTGAAGTGATTGACCCCACGACTGGTCTGGCCTACAGCACAGCAGCAATGGGTGGTGAGCAGATTGCTAAGCAGCGCCGCCAGATTGAAGCAATGCGCCAAAGCGGTGCACGGGTCCGTGGTCGCATGGGTACCGAGCTTCCTGCTAGCGTTGTACGCGGCAGTGGGATCAGTGCCTCTGGTGTCGATCCTGCGTTAGGGACGCGGTTCTCTCGCCAGGGTCCAGCACCGGAAGGTAGTGCGCGTGCTCAAGCTGGTGAGCTTGTTCGTCAACGAATGGAGCTGGTGCAAAAAGCTCTGCGTGGTGAGTTATGACATTTAGAATAATCATTATTGGGGGTATACTATGACTTCCTTGGAGCCAATCCTTGCTGTACTTGTAGGTGCTGCTTTTACTGCAGCAGCTACATTTGCGGTTCAACTTATCGAGGCAAACAAGGCTCTTAAATACGGAACATTGCTGTCCCGTGTTTATGACATTCTTGATCCACTGTTAGAGCGTAATATGCGTTCTTGGAGTGGATCGGATGTTGAGTTTGCAATCGAATTAGTTATCGAAGCAGTTGCTGATAATCAGTTAACTGTTAAGGAAATTAAGCACGTTGCACAGGAAGCTGCTATGCGTTGGCTTCCGCAAGTTGCTGCAGACAAAGTTCGTAAATACGAAACAATGATGCAGGAACCTGCTGCTATGAAAGCTTCCAACATCCTGGCGGAAGTTGTCACTGGCAGCAAAACAAAAGAAGAAGCCTTCACTGAAGTTAAGCAAATCTTAGCCAATGGCTGAAGACAAAAACTGGATCAAGGGCGCCATCAAAAAACCTGGCGCCTTTTCTGCACAAGCAGAAAAAGCCGGCATGAGTACTGCTGAGTTTGCCAAAGAAGTTACTTCTAATCCTGGTGAATACAGTGAAAAAACTGTTAAGCGTGCTCAGTTAGCAAAAACATTAGCAGGTCTTCGTAAGAAGAAAGGAAAGTAATTCATGGCGTTTAAAACGCAACTTCCGTATCTAAATCGCATCCAGACTCAATCAAAAGAGTCTGGTAAATCGCTGGGTCCATTTGCTGATCAGCAGATGGCTGGACCATCTTTTTTAGATGCGTATTTAGCAAAGTTGCGTGATACAAACCCAGTACTTCCTGCTAAGAAGTTTGGCGCCTTTGATCAAAAGATTGATCTTATTGAGGATCCAGCAAGCAAACAGATTATTCCAAACACTGGTAGAGATCCGTTTGCAACGAGTGGCCAAGGCTACCTAAAAAACTTTATCAGTGCTTACGATCGCAGCATTGTTTTAAATCCAGATGATCGTGTAAACCCTAACGGGTTAACCTCTCTGGTTCAGGAAAATGCGGCAGCACCAGAAAAATTCCCTGGCTCAGAAGGTACAGCAATCTCATGAACTTAGCTCCTGTTTTATCTGGTATGCGGATGGCCGGCACTGCTTTAGGAAAGCAGCTTGGTCCGCAGCTTGCCAAAGGTGCTTTTACCAGGGAAGCTTTGATTGGCTCCGGTATTAACCTGGCCCTAGAGCAAGGGGTTCCTCGTGTACTGGGTATGGATCCCGGTCCGCTTGGTCCCTCCTTAGTGCGTTCAGCAACCATTGGTGCAGTCAGTGCTCCTGTTGAGCGTGTTGTTCAGAGTCAACTAGGGACCGCCTATCCAAACTTGACAGGACCTGGTAAAGCCCTGGCGTCGTTAGCTGCTAGCCAAGTTGGTTCACTTGCCATTACAGAACCGGTAACCCGCGCTGTTACTGGCGCCATCTTCCCTGAAAGCCCGACAAGTGGTCAAACCCAGCAGACAGGTACGCAAGCGGATGTTGCTGGTGCTCAACTGCAGGCCATTCAACAGCAGATGATGGATCCAGAAGCACTGGAGCACCAACGGCGGATGGATTTAACCTATGCACGCAACTATAAATTCCCTAGCTATATCTACCACATTAGCCAACAGGGTTCTGCAGATCCTTTTGCCATTGCAAATCAAATGGTTAATGTACCAACAACACGGTATTTCTGATGCGTGCTGAAGTATTAAACTATCTTTCTAATAGCGGACTTGCACTACAGAAGTTCGGAAAAGAGTTTGGTACCTATTTAGAACAAGGTTTAAATATTGGCCGTGGTGCTTCTGGACCTCGTGCAGTTTATGGCGGCATCAAAGAAGCTGTTGGTTATGCCAAACAAGGTAACCTGCCACTGGCTGCTGCCACTGGCGCCCTTGATTTAATTACAGACGCCAGCCGTGGTACCTATTGGTTCCTCAACCACACGCTGGCTGTCAGCCGTAATGTTGGCCGCCTTGCTGGTGAGAAGATGGGGCTTGATCCTGTAACCACAGATCTGCTAGGACGCAGCACTCCTTTTGCCGTTGCTGCCCTTGGTGGTGCTGTTGGTAATGTCATGCAGGGATCGAGGCCAGCAGGTTATAAAAGCATTCTTCCTGTTTCCAAAGAAGAAGATCCAACAGGACGCACATCAGCTAACCCCATGGCGGAATCTGTGTTGCGTTACTTCACGGGTCGCCGGGGTGATCCGCTGCCCTATTCGACCTTTAAGGAAGAGCGTCCTGATGTTGCTTACCCCACGTACAGCGAGTACCTGAAATACACCCGCATGAAGCCAGAAGGTTTGGGTGCAATTGATCCTCAAACCCAATCTTTTGTTGGTCCGTTAGGAATTATTCGCGGAACCATGAAAGGTTTAAATGAACCTGAGGTTCGCTACTTTGGTTTCCCTGTTACAGCTTCAACAGCTATCGGTACTGCTGCAGCGTTAGGAACAACTGGAGCGCTGTATCAAGCGCTGCCTGAATCTATGAAGCAGGCAACAACAAGTTTAGGTACAACTGCTGCAGCACAACGAGCTGCAAGTGAAGTTGCTCAAGAGGCGGCTGTTGCTCGTGCTGGCGTCAAACTTGGCAAAGTATCTGAGCGTGCAGCAGATGATCTCTCTGATGTTGTTAAAGCTTTACGTCAACCTGAAGTTATCAAAACTCCCAATGTTGCAACATCTTTAGGTTTAGTTGCTGCTGGTTTAGGTGCAGGTTATTTAGCAAAGAAAGCTAGCCAAAAAGTATTTCAAGCTCAAGCAGAACAACGGTTAAAACAAGAACAACCGATAGAATATTTAAAACACAAGTACGGTTCTTTTGAACAAGCTGGTGAAGCTTTAGGTCAACCACAAAGTCAAAGCTGGCAGCAACTAATTCCTTACGTTAACTCTTGAAATGGCCTTCGATACAAACACTTACGATTGGACTAAGTCTGCTGGCAGTGTTTTTGGTAACTCTGGTTCTGGTTACAACTGGAGCGATACAAGCGGTATTAATTGGAACCAGACTCCTAGCGTTGATTGGGGTGGTTCGTTTAATCCAAGTTTAAGCGGTCGGGATTGGACTGATCGTTCTTCCCGCTCTGGAACAGACTGGGGGCAGATTCTTGGTACCGCTACAAAAGCAATGGATGCTGTAAGTGCTGCCCGTGGTTATCAATCTTCTCAAGGCCGCTCTTCTCGTAGTCAGCCGATTGTCACTGGTAATCAAGCAACAGTTGCATACAATGACCCTAGTATGCAGATCATTTATCCTGCTACCCGTCGCTCTCAGACAACAGAGACACGTGGAGGTGGCGGTGGAGTTGGAGGGATTATTGGCGGCTTAGCTGCACCACTTGCAGGCCTGGGCATGGCAACTGGTGTGTTTGGTCCATTGGCAATGCCTATTGCAGGTTTAGTTGGTGCTGGCGCCAGGATGTTCTGATTAATCTCTATTAAATACACTCCATTTAAAATAATTATCAAGAAGGATTATTTGCATGAACCCGTTACTTATTAGTGCTTTACTCGGTGGAGTTGGAGGCGCTGCTCAAGCTTATGGTCGAAGCAAGGGTGACCTTGGCCAAACATTAACCGGTGGTTTGATTGGTGGCGGGTTAGGTGCAATTCTTCCTGGTGCTGCAAGTGCGGTCGGCACTCGTTTAGCTGGTACTGCTTTAGGTGCTCGGGTTGCCCCTGAAGCCTATAAAGCTTCTCAACTGTTAGCTCGCTCTGGCGCCAGCACAATTAACCCGATTGGTCAGCAGGTTTTAGGTAAGGCTGCTTTAGCTAAAGGTCTTGGCGTTGGTGCCCTTGCTGCTGGCGGTTTAGCGATTCCTGCCCTTGCCGCTGGTGGTGCAGGTATGGCTGGTCAAGCCGTAGGCGGCATTAGCAAAGCTGCTGGTTTAACTGGCCAAGCAACAGGGATGGGACAAGCTGATATGCCAGGTGTTCCTAATGTTCCTAATGCAGATCTCTCGCAGTATGGTCCTCCTGGCGCTGCTGGTTATGCAGATCCTTTAGGAGCAATTCAAAGTCAGCTTCGCTTTGAAGATCAGCAATATCGTCAAAGCATGTTAAACGCTTTGCGTTATGCTCCTTATCAAGAAGCTTATGCTCAGCGCTCCAAAGAAGCTGATCTTGTTCGTGGTGCCAAAGCTGCTCAGTTAGCGACTGCTCTGCAAACTGATGCTGCCATGCGTCAACAAGGTCAACTTGGTGCCCAGCGGATGTCAGAAGGTTTCCTGACCAACGTTGGTAATGCGATGGCTCAGCAGTATCGTTACTTCTGATAGAGGTATTGAGACGTGGCTCAAACCTTTAACAATCCTTACCCCTACTTCAATCTCAATCCAGATTTTTCTGGGCTCTCTGCCAGCTATAAATTCAACCCAGATTTTCTTAAACAGTATCAGGGTAAATTTGTCGGCATGGATACTGGCACGGGTCAGCGTGGCGTTGACCTTGCTTTGTCAAATTTAAAAGCGTTGTACAGTCAACCAACTGCTGAAAAAGCAGGGTTAACTGGATCGTTTGAACCTAGTCCTCAGTACAAAACTTTGGAGATTGATACGACTCCATCTACACCTACTCCGTTTGAGCCGCCTGTTCCTGAGATCCCTGATACTCAGTTAACGGTTGACCAAGCTGCTCAGTACTACCGTGCACTAGAGGGCGAACGGTTGCGTTCTGATCTTCAGCAAAACATCATGAACATTCCTTTTGCTGGAATCTATAGCAAGATGTCCTTGGATGCAGCTCGTCAACTTCGGCAAAAAGATTATGAGCTGGGATTAGCTGCTGACATCAATTCTCCAACCCGCCAGGCACAACGCAATCAAATTCTGCAAGGTCAGGCTACTAGCGCAGCAGCTAGCTATAATGATAGTTTAAGAGCACTGGCTGAAGTTCGTCGGGCAGCCGGTGAAGCCTTCAGGTTACCTGGTTATCGGAGCATGGCGTAATGGCAAAAAATAAACAAGCCCAGGCAAAAAATATAGCTGAAAAACAAAAACAAGAGAGCAGTTCAAAAAAGAATAAGAATAAAAATAAAGGTTCTTCAACACCGAGTACTCCTAGTACTCCTGATAACTCGGTTCCTGCTGGCAAGCTTTACGATGTTTATGCGCCTCAGATAATTACTCAGGGCGGTATTCGTTATTTATCTCAGTTTGATGATACTGTTCAGTTAGAAACTCTTATGGCCATTGGTCAGCAAGAGTTTAACAGGGCTCAACAAGCTGATCAATGGTTACAAGATAACAAATTTCAAGCAAAAGAATTAGAAAATAGACTTGCACAGGCCAACTTAAGTTTACAAGGCATTACTGCCCAAGCAGATGCAACAAAGTATGCGTCTGAACAGTCTGCTGGTGCCACGCGTTTTGCAGCAGCAGAAGGTGCTCGTGGTCAAATTGGTGCAGCAGAAGCTGGCGCAAGAGGACAGATCGGTGCTGCAGCAGAAGGAGCCCGTGGTCAAATTGAATCAGAACGTCTGCGTTCTCAAGGCCTTGTTGAATCCACTGCTTTAACTGCTGGCGCCACTCGTTTTGCAGCAACAGAGTCTGCACGCGGCCAGATAGGGGCAGCAGCAGAAGGTGCACGAGGACAAATCGGTGCTGCAGAAGCTAGTGCCCGTGGTCAAATTGAAACTCAACGTGTTGCATCAGAGAGCCAAGAGCGCCAGATTGGCCTGACTGGTGAGCAAACGCGCTTAACCGCCATTGAACAAGGTTCGCAAGAACGCTTAAACATTGGAGCACGTGGTCAACAGGATCGGATGACTGTTGCTGAACAGGCGCGTCAGCAGCGGGAAACAGAGTTGCAACAAGAGATGTTTAGGCGCTATAAAGAGCAGAAGGACGCCACTCAGGCTTCAGCTGCTTTCCGTGCATGATTGACTGGTTAGAAACTCTAAGCGTTAACGAAAAAGAAACCTTTCTTACATTCTGTAAAAAACAAAGTTCACCAATTCAAATGTACCTGTATGCCCGCTTCCTTGGGTATACAGGTAACATTGTTGACTGCGATCAGTGGCAACAGCAAACTTTTAAGAAACAGAATCTTCAACAGATCCTGGAAATTGAAGTCGGCAACATGCAAGAAGACGTGGAGAAGCTGCGTCAAGCCATTGATCTTGGCATGGTCAAACAAGATAATGGCACTGCTCGTATTGCCATGATTCAAAAAGAGCTTCGTGGTGCCATCAAACAAATTCAAGATGAACGCTACGTCTCTGACAAACAGGGCCTCATCCTTGCTGGCGCTGATCGTGCATTGCGAGAAATTGTTTTGATTTTCAAGGACGATCCAATTGAAGGACCACTCCAGGATGCTGTTATGGCAGTGTGGACAAAAATCCTGGCAGAAGAGTCCTAAGTTAACTACGCTAAGGTAAGGGGATGGCAGGCACATCTCTTTATAGCGTTTACAGGCGTACCGCACGCGCTGGCGCCAAGCAACAGGTTGTTAAGAAAACAAGCGACATTGATATTGAGCGGGCACAGGTTGATTTTGCTTACTTCTGTGATGTGGTTGGTGAGAAACCGCCAGCTCGCCATCACAAGGAGTGGCACCGCTACCTGTGCACCGGCTCAGACAGCGAGTGTTTGATTGGTATCGCCGGCCCTAACATTGACATCCTGGCGCCACGGGGCTCAGCAAAATCAACAGTCCTTGGTTTGTTTACTGCATGGGCCATTGGTATCCACGCATTAAAAAAGAAACCACTGAAGATTCTGTACATCTCTTATACCGTTGATGTTGCACGCCCTAAAAGTGCAGCAATCAAACGAATCATTGAAGAGAATAAGTACTACAAAGAAATCTTCCCAATGGTTAAGATTGCCAAAGGGATCAACTCCAATGAGTACTGGAGTATTGATTGGAAGTTTGCAGGTATCAAATCTACCGGTGAAGAAGAATTTACAATCTGTTGCGCTGGTTTAAAAGGTGCTGTGACATCTAAACGTTCGCACCTTTGTATTATTGATGACGCTATCAAGAGTGCTGATGATATTAAGAACAGGGACATCCGTGTAGCTATGGAAGATAACTGGAACTCAGTTATCGTTCCCACTATGTTTGAAGGTGCTCGTGCTGTTTGCTTAGGTACACGGTTCCGTCATGACGATATCCACAAGACAACATTTACTCCAGATAACGACTGGGTTCAGATTGTTCAGTCGGCCATCACAATTGATGAGAATGGTGATGAACATTCCTACTGGCCTGAGATGTGGTCGCTTGATTACTTGCAAGACCGTAAGCGCCAGGCTCCTGTTGCGTTTAGTTTTCAGTATCAGAATCAAATTGTTCAGACAAGCGAGTTATCTATCTCTCCTGAGCTGATTATCAAAAGTAAGATTCCAACTGAGTTTGATACTCTTGGTGTTGGCGTTGATCTTTCTGCTGGTGTCAGAGAGAAGAATGATTACAGCGTGTTTGTTTTAGGAGGACGCGTTAAAGATAAGGTTTACATTATTGATTGCAAACGTCTCCGTTTGATGGGCAATCTGGACAAACTAGATGCACTCATGGAGATGATGTATGAGTGGGGTATTGTTTATAAAGACGGTGACAAATATTTCCCAACCGGATCAACAGTGGATATCTGGTCAGAAGCTGTTGCCTATCAGGCTTCCCTGGAAGCAGACTTCAAGCGCATCTGTCAAGTTGATCACGGACTGTACAACTTGATTTGGCATCCAGTCAAAGGATTCCGTGGCGACAAACTTGCTCGATTTAGGGGCATTATGGGGTTGTTTGAGCAACGTAAAATCTTCTTTAACAAATACAGGAAGTTTATTGCATTAACCGATGAAATCATTAACTTTGGGGTTAGCTCTCATGACGATTGCGTGGATTCTCTGGTGTGGCTATGCAATGGCTTGATGACGCGTGGCAAGTTGGAATTGGAGTACTAACGTTATAGTATTGACGGAATTAGACTGATACTACTCCCACATGAGCACTCGTTATTTAACAGTTGAGCTTGAGCAGGATGCTTACGGCTCAGCTATCATTTCATTACCAGACGAGCTTTGCCATGACATGGCGCTGCAACCTGGCACTGAATTTGATATTGAAGTTGAAGATGACGTAATTACCCTGCGCCGTCTTGAAACTGGTTACGAGACCGAAGAAAACTGATTACTGATCTGACATGAGCACATCGAGCCAGTCCACATTAGAAGGAATGCTCAAAGCTGTTGTGAACCGTGAATCCACGGGCTCAGCAGACACGATGCTCATTAATGCTCACCTCTCCCAAATGAAGATGTTTGGGATTAGGCAGGGTGTTGAGTTTTATCCGAATCAAGATAACTTTGGTACACAGAGGTTTGATTTCATTCAACAAGTTATCAAGTTCAACAAACTTGATGCACGATTAGATTCCATTTGGGATCGCTTCCTTTCTTACGGTAAGGGTCTTTTTTATATCAGACCAACAAAGAAAACATATCGTTTGTATTGGTTTGATAAAGATGCTTACCGTACATATTATTCTTCAGAGGGTGACTTAGAAGAGGTCATCATTATCTACGCTTACAAGGTCAAATCCTCTCGTGGTTTTGGTGGCGTTGGCCTTGTTACAGACAAGCGTTATATGCGGCTGCGGATTACGCCAACAGAGATCCAAGAGCTGCATAGTGAACAAGAACTAACATTTGATTCATTAAACGGAAATATCCTTAACTCGTTTGATGATCGCACTGTTGAAAATACCCTTGGCTTCATTCCTTGCGTTGAAGTTTTAAACAATCCTGATGCGTTTGGTACAGAGGGCAGCGGTGAGTTCGAGTGGTTAGCAAACCAGATCATTGCCCACGATGAGATGGTTAAGAACATTCGGGCAAACCTCTCCTTCTTTGGTAACCCAACACTGCTCTCCTCCCGTCCTAAACACGACATTGTGGAGACGGCAAAGGATGGCGCTGTTCAGCGCCCGAGCATTGCCAGTCAATCTGGATTCCAATCGGAGTTCTCGCTCTCCAGTTCAACTTTTAAACAGGATCCTACTGAGCGCCAACAAGCTGGTTACATTGGTTTACCAGGTACAGGTCTGCGTGTGCCACGGGTGATTGCCAACCTGGAGCCAACAGATCGCGTTGGTTTTATTACTCCTAACGCAATCAGTACAGACCAAGCACGTTATGTTGATCAGCTTCGTTCTGAGATTCGCCTGGCGTTAGGCGGTATTGACGACCTGTCAATCACAAACGTTACAGCAACTGAGATCAAATCTGCTTACGGTCGTGTCAGCGCCACTGCTAAGAAAAAGTGTTTGCAGCTTTACACCTACGGTATTTGCAGGTGCTTTGAACTGATGATCTATCAGGAAGAGCAACTCTTCCGTAAATCATTGGCTGTTGCTTCTGGCCTGGTTTATCCTGTGCTGCCAGATAATCCGACAGATGAGGACATTGCTAAAAATGAAAAAGCTAAAGCAAAGTATGAGAAGGGTCTAGATAAAGCACTGCAAAAAGCTTTTGATAGCAAAGAGATTCCAGACGGTGTCATTGGCCTGGCGCCAGACGGTGACCGCACAGTGATGTGGCGCTGGATGGGACCTGTCTATGAAGACACTCCTCAAGACAAAGTTAATCAGTCTATCTTTACTCGTAACTTACAAGAGTTGGGAGTTGATAGTATTGAGGCACTCAAGTACTTGTTCCCAAGCAAAACTGACGATGAAGTAGCTGAGATGTTGTCTGGCTATCCATTCCGAATGGTTGGTCAAGTGCAACGTGCGTACTCAACATTCCTTGATCTTATTAATCAAGAAATGCGCACACCACATCCACAACGTCCGGATCTTCCTATTGCAGCAGATCCACGTTTGGATTTAACTCCTTTCTTATACCGAACACTCGAAAGTCTCCAAAAAGAGGTAACTTATGCAGGCCGATACCGCAGCGCCGATCCAATCAGCACCCCAACAGTATTCGACCCCGCCGACCAGCTACGCGGCTCCGGTGATGCAACAGACGGCAGCGCAGGCACCGGTGGCAACAACCAGCCAATGGGTGGCACCGTACCAACCGGCGCAGGCCCCAGCGCCCCAGATGCAGGCACAGATCTCGGCGGCACCTTACGCCCCTATCCAATCGTACCCGCAAGCCCAACCTACAGCGGAGAATCCGTACAAGGAAGCGTTCAACAAGGTGGTGTCGCTCCTGAGTTCTCCAGTTCAATTCCCGTTCCAGGGTCAACAGTCCGTAGGGACACAGGGAATCGACCCGGCCAGCTTCAGTTCCCAACAGACCGGGGGCTTCAGCAGCAATACGGCAGCCCCGATTTATCCGTCCAGCCAGGGTTACTCTCCCAGCTCTTCCCAAACCTCGCGGGAAATAACAACACAACAGCTCCTCGAAAACGGAGTAAGTCCTAAAAGTATTGAAGTCATTGACCATTTTGGTGCTGATGCACCAGCTGTGCTCAATGACTATTCCTGCACCCTGGAGGATGCCCTGATTGCACGGTATCAACAGTTAACAGAAGCTGTTCAACTGCTGCAAGAACTCTCCAATGAGCACGCTGCCTACGAGGCAATCCTGACGGATCCAGATGTTCTTGCAGATTACACCTGCGAGTTCTTTGGTCCTAACGGCCCCTACCCGGTGGCTGATGAGCAGCCAATGGTGCCGGCAGGTTATGTTGCTCCTCAGCAAATGGCTAATGTTGCTCCCGAGCGTCAATCTTTACCAGTGCCTCCTAGCCCAACTGGTAACATTGATACGCAAAACTTCTGGGATAATTTTGGCAGTGTTGCTGAACGGGACCCTTCTAATGCCTGGCGCTATCTGTCCATGGCTCAAACCAATCCCAATGTGTTCCGCCAAAAACTCCTGGTGATGGAATGAGCTAAAAAACAATTGAGTTTAGAATAAGGGGTAGCAATAACTGCCCCTTTTTTATTAGGTTGATATGGCTATTTTTCCAGAGTCAGCGCGAACTGCAGCTGCTTATTTAGGCGGTGGTATTGCACGCGGCATTGAACAAAAGGCTGGTCAAGTTATGCAAGCAGGTCAGCAACTTGCAGCTAAAGGAGGAGTTGGACAGAAGGTTGGTCAATTCTTAGAGACTGTTTCTCAACCAGTTCAACAGTTTGGTAGTGACGTTGCTGCCGGTGCTAAAGGCGCTATGAAGAAACGTGATGTTGGGTTAGCTGCTATTGGTGCAGGCATGACCGGTGCTTTTGTTGGCGGTATGGGAGCCAATGCAGGTGTTTATGCACTGATGGATCTTGCATCAAAAAATAACCTCAATCGGCAACCGGCACAAGGTACCTATGGTGGAAACGTAATGCCAGCTGATTTACAGATGGGATATATTCCGATGAATGTTTTTGGTTCTCCACTAACGCAAATTAGTGCAGGTTCTGTTGCTGGTGTTAAACAAGCGCAGGTAAATCAACGAATGTTGCGAGCAGCATTAGGACCTGACTTTGCTGCTCCTGAGGAATGATTAATGGCTAAACAGAAACCTAGTGCCAAAGAATTTTTATCTGGTTTTATTACACCAGAGATTCGTCAACCTGCGTCTACTTTGCAACCGCCTAAAGTCAATCCTTACGCAAGGATTGGTCCGCTAGGAGCAAACCAGTACACGCTGGGCAACCAAGTCATGAGCCAACAAGCAACGCAACCGCTTGTTAATCCAGAAGCAATGTGAACCAGTCTGAACGCTACGCACTGCAAGGTGCTGCCGCTTTTGCTGCAGCTGCTGGCGCCAGCAAGTTAGTTGGCACAGCCGCTAACGCTTATCGGAACCGTGCATTAGAAGAGAGCGGCACTGCTTTTAATCGTTCTGATCGGCAGAATGTTCTTAACAAATATGAAGAACTGACTGGTTATGCAGCTCCAAATGTAACAGCTAATACACTGCCAAGTGGATCTAGCTACTCGACTCCAGAAGGAGTCTCTTTAAATTTCCCTAAAGCTAGTCAGTTCACGTTGGGCCATGAGCTGGGGCACCAATCAATTACCCAAGGCGGCGGGCCAATGGGCTGGGTTCAGTCCAATTTATATGCTGGCTTAAATCCAAATCTTGTCGGTATTGCTGCAATTGGTGCTGCTGCTTTGGCGCCATCGACACGGCGTGCTGCTTCTCTTGCATTAGGAATCAACTACCTTAACCACAGTGGACGCATCCTTTCTGAAATGGAAGCAACGCGCCGTGGCTTGCAGTACGTTAATGAGGCAGGTTATACAACATCCCCTACGACAGGTGCTCTCCAAGTCAGCAATTATTTGTTGGCGCCAGCTGCAACAGGGTTAGCAGCCCTTGGCGCAGGACGGTTTTTACGCTCTTTTGCCGAGAAACTGTAAAATTTATTAACTGCAGTAAGTAAGTGTTGCTATAATTTTATCAATGGGACAAAGGTTCCAGGTTTGCAGAGGCGCCGGGAAACCGCCGGCCTTTGCTCCAGGGATCTCTTGGATCCTGGTTTCAGCCAAATACTACGCTGAATTCCTAACATGTTTATCGATAGCTAACTCAGATCCTGATAGGTATTTCCTTTGATGATTTGATAGATGGCTAGGTGATTGCATTCAAATCGTTTTGCAATTTCCCGATAAGAGAGTCCTTCAGATTTTAAGTTTTTAATTTCTGTGATGTCCTCTTCCGAAAATCTTCTCAAAGATTTTTTAGCCTTCCCTTTGCTAACGTAACCGTTCTTGGAATAGCAACCTGCTTTTAAAGCTCTGTTGTAGTTCTCTCTTTTGGTAACAACCTCAAGATTGTCAAGAGAATTATTTCTTTTGTTTCCGTCTTTGTGATCAACCTGAAGAGAAGTTGATTTTATTCCATGCAGGGATAGATCAAGATCCAGGAAAGTTACAGCCATTAGTACATGTACGTGGTAACGTTTCTTTTTTCCATCTAGCAAAACAGAAACACGATCATACGTACTTGTAAAACTAACAGCTAATTTTTCAAAATTTTCTCCAATTTTTTGATAAGGCTGTCCAGTTTGATCAAAGTAAAGGTTTTCAAATCCAGGAACTTGTTTTGGTTTCATGTTGTCTATTAACAACTTGGTTCCAAGCATAGCACCTTACCTGAGTACTCAACGTTGTCGCCTGGCTAGGTAACTGGCCAGTGAACACTGGGTGAATTCAGGGAAGCCCTAACGTAAAGTCGAGGGTAATCCTGAGCCAAGCCAACTAAGTTCGTAGTTGGAAGGTGCAGAGACTAGGCGGTAGATGACGCTTCATCTGTAATACGCCATTAGCGCCCAGCACCCTTAATAGGGTGAAGAGATAGTCCACCCCTTCAAGAGATTGGAGATCAGGAGAACGATTTTCCTAAGCTGTTGGGCGCGGAGTTATACCGTCCCCACCCAGCTTATATCGTGGAAATGGCCTGTGAGCCAGTTGTTGTCCACGATTTTACTAAGCAGCCTGGTCAAACTGTTCAGTTAGACCGCTACCGCTTCTGGGGTAATCCGGGTACGAAAACTAACCGTGAGCGTACTCAGGATCAAACCATCGGTACTGCTAACAGCCGCTCCATTGTCAAGGACAAGGTGCTGGTGTCGCTCCGTGAGTACACCGGTCCCGCAGACCCGAACAACTCCAACCTCCCGAGCACCTTCAAGATTGCTCGTGAGACTCTGATGACCGCTCAGCGCCTGCTGCTGGACACGGGGAACCTCAACATGTTCCACCAGTCCATCGGTTCGCTGACGCTGCTTGACGACTACCGCCGCTGGCGTGACCGCGTCTTCATTGACGAGCTGTTCAAATCTGAGTCCCGTGGTGAGTCTTCTGATACCCAAGGTGGTTACTACTACCCCAACGGTAAGGCCAAGACCAGTGCCACTGCTCTGACTGCCTATAGCGCTACCGAGTATGCCTCGGAGCGTTACAAGTTTAATGTGAAGACCGACCTGCTTGAGGTGGTGAAGAGCCTCCGCAAGCGCAACGTGCCCGTTTTCGCTGATGGTTACTATCGCTGTATTGCTGATCCCTCCTTCATGAAGGATCTGCGTGCTGATCAAGGTTTCCGTGAAGTGGCTCGTTATCCCGGCTTTGCTGGCGGTAACCCGTTGATGAGCGGCATGAACCCCAACGCTGCCATCTATGGCGGTGGTCAGTACGGTCAAGCCCAATTTGTTGGTGGTGAGCCCACCATGCCTTCCGGCTTTGTGTTTGAAGGCGTGCGTTTCTTCGAGTCCACCAACTTCCCCTCCAAATCCATTACGGTTGATATCGGTGATGGTGCTGGCGCTGTTTCCCACGACACTCCTCCGGGTCTGTTCTTCGGTCCCCAAGCTGTGGGTGTTGGTATCGGCGGTCCTAACGCTCAGGTTCTTATCAACAACAACGACGATTTCAGCCGCTTCATCATTCTGATTTGGCAGCTGTACGCCGGTTTTGCTAACCTGAACAAGGACTTTGTTACCACCGCATTCACCATTGTTTGAGGAAGGAGGTAATTAATTATGGCTGCTTACAAAGAACAAGCCGGTGAAGTTTTATTCCCCGGTAATCAGGTTAACCGCCTGTCCTCCTACAACACCGAAGGTGTGCTTGGTTGGCCTGGCGTTGAAGCCTATGAGCTGATCGGCTATGTCAAGATTGACAACGTGGCTGCTGACAAAGCTTCCTACAAGAGCTTTGACATCACCATTCCTTCCCCCGATCGCCGTCCTGATGATCGCGTCCGCGACAACCGTACAGCTCTGACTGTGCGTGCCAGCACTCAGCGTCCTGCCTACGTGTACGGTGCTTCGATTGCTGTTGCTCAGGATATCCCCGCTGGTGGCCTTGCTGGCTTCCCCGCTGCTCCTGTGACTGCAGACATCGGTGGTACCTCCACTGAGCTGCTGGTCTTTGGCCCGAACAACGCCGGTAGCCCTCTGGGTATCCCCTCGGCTCAGGGTACAGGTCTTGCCAACGCCACATCCTATCTGACTGCCTCCAGCTCCCTGTTCACTCAGGGTTCTGCTGCTGTTAGCGGTGGTGGCACCAACGGCTATCTGCCTTTCCCCAACGCTGTTACAACTGGCGGCATTGTTGCTGCTGACTTTGCTAACAGCCTGATGTACCGCGTGACTGCGGACACTACCTTCAAGGTGTTCAACACCAACGCCATCACCGATACTTCGGTGAACGGTGACGGTGTGTTCATCAGCCAAGATGACAAAGATGCTGGCAAGGCTGGTTATCTGATCTGCCGTGTAAACTATCTGCGTCCGGCTGCCGCTGTGTCTTGGAATGACATCCAAGGCTTTATCGACTTTGCTTCGCAAGTCGGCGGTACCGACAGCTGATCAATTGATTAGCTGAGTTGAGGTTGGTATTGTATTGGTAGTTGTCATTTTAACGAATGCTCTACCAATACAAACCAACTGGCCAACTTGTGGAGATGATCTCGCACCACGGGGACGGGATCATGATGTGCATTGATGCGCAAGATGAGGTTCTTTACATTGATCGTGACGATCTGATGCCTCACCTTGGAGCAACCAATGAAAAAGATTTTACGGAAGAGCGTTTGACTCAAAAGCTGAAAGAAGAAGGCGTCAATCCTCCTATTCCAACAAACAAAGAAACTTTTCCACTCGATACACGCATTAATCTTAATACTGCTAGTGCTCGGCAGATTGCAGATGCGTTACCTGGAGTAGGATTAAAGACAGCACGAGACATTAAAGATTTACAAACTTCAATGCCTGGTGAAAAATTTGTCCGTTTAGATCAACTCAAATCTATTAAACGAGTTGATTGGGATGAAATTATTAAAGAAAATCTTATTCGAGTTGAGTAATGCAACTTGATAACTTCCTCAAGTCAAAGATTCGCTGGCACCTAGGGTATAACACCACATCCATCCCTGCCGGTGATCTTGCTCGACTTGAGGAAGCTCTCGACAATGTGCCAGATACATTCTGGTATCAGAAATTAGTTGAACAAGTTAATCGGTGCGATGAGGCTGAAAAACGCACCGATATGACCGGCAGTGCAAATAACAATACTGTTCCCCGTAACCGCTTAGAAAACATTGCTGGTGACGTTGATCGGACGATCACAACAACTGATTTTAAAGAGACACTTAAAACCTGGACAGAAATTTATCTCTATGAAACTGATCGCTTAGCTCTCCATTTATACGTGGCTAACTATAGGAATCCTATGCAAGCCCGTTATCGCTTCGAGCGGGAAGGAGCTGAATTTATCCAAGCTCTACCCGGACCTGCAGACGTTGCCATCGGAACCCGCATCCACTTCGAGTACAACTTCCGATAAACCAATGTCTACACCACGCCAACGCTACGAACAATTACTTCAGCGTCCTGAGGTTCGCTCTCTTCTCAACACCATTCGCTACGCAGAGGGAACTCCAGGAACTGCTGGCTATCAAACAATGTTTGGTGGCGGTAAGTTTGACACTTCCAAAGGTTGGCGTCACCCTGATAAAGCTATTACTGGTGGCGGCTACACAAGCACCGCTGCTGGCGCCTATCAATTTTTAACCCCTACTTGGCAGGGCGTTGCCAAAGAACTAGGTTTATCTAGTTTTGATCCGCGCTCACAAGATCTTGGTGCTTTACGTTTAATTGATCGACGTGGCGCATTAGACCCATTCTTAAAAGGAGAAAAATTTGGAACTGTTATTAACAAGCTTGCTCCAGAGTGGGCTTCATTGCCAACATCTGGTGGAGGAAGCTACTATGGCCAACCTTCTAAAAAACTCGGTGACCTGTACAACTATTATCAACAACAAAAAACTGGACAGCCCGCCGCCCCAGCTGTGGCTGGTGCACAACCACCACAAGCCCCACAGCAACAGCAAAAAGGTTTACCAAACATAAACATTTTTATTGGTGGTAAAAAGCAAGAAGCAGGGAGTGGCAGTACTCCTTTTGATTTCCTGTATAACTTTATGCGCCGTGGGAATGCTGGGCCACGTTCTTCTCTGCCTTCTCCAATGGAAATGGCAGCAGAGTTAACTAATGTTCCAAGTGTTGATTACTTCAACATGGGGTAACTATGGCAGGCATTATTCCGGCTGGATACGTTGCAAAGGCTGGGGAAGATATCTTCCCCACAACAGGACCGCACCTTGATGTGCGTGTTAAAAAAGACGGGCAGTACATTAACCCTGAAACCTGGCGTAGCGGTCTTCAACGGTTAAAGATTGGTCAGCAACGTACACCGTTGTATACCCAAACGCAAGGGACGTTTAAACCGTCTTTTACTGTTACCTCACCGTTTGGTCCCCGCTCAGCACCAACTGCAGGTGCCTCCACTTTTCACCGTGGCGTGGACTTTGGGATTGCTGGTGGCACTCCGCTGTATTGGGAAGGGCCAGGCACCTTTAAACCTGGAGCTGGCCTTGGCACCATCTTGACTCCAGAAGGATTTGAAGTGGAGTTGTTGCACACCAAAGGCGGCAAGCCAGTCAGCCTTGAGATGCAGCAACAAACTCCACAAATTAAACCCCCTCAGCAACCTGCTCAGAGTGATGCACCTGAGTCAATTAACATCTACATTGACCCTTCAGCGTTAGGTCAACAAGAACAGCAATCTAAGGATCCTGCAAAAGAACTGCTGAGCCGTTTTGTTGAGAATATGTATACTCGCAAAACAGTTCCAATGCCTACATTTGATGTGGCAAGAAGCGTTACTCAGATGCCAAGAGTTAATTACTTTGCATGAGATTAGCTGCTGTTCCTGGTTACAGTCCAAGTCTTCCTGTTACATATGAAAATATGTACAGAGATTATGCTTTGACAACCGCTAAGTTTGCAGATCCCTTTCAACCACAACAGAAAGAAGCTAGCTCTAAATGTTCTTATGTTGTTGGCTACAATGGTAGTAACGATCCTCGCTTTCAATTAAACAACCCTGCATATATGCGGGAAGTTGATCGTTCTCATACGGACAACATCCCCTCTGTTGTTTTAAACAAGCGCCCTATCCAAAACCAATTATGAGCTACACAAAACCTGGTCTGCGTGAGCGGTTAAAAAACGAGATCATGAACAAAGAGACTGCAGGTACTAAGAAAGGAAAATGGAGTGCTCGCAAAGCTCAAATGCTTGCACGTAAATATAAAGAACAAGGTGGCGGTTATAAAGGTAAACGTACAGAAGAACAGAAAGATTTACAAAAATGGGATGACAAAGAGTGATCAATCCTTTTGAATTAAACATTGCTACTGTTCCAGATGAGCCAGCAGGTCGCGGCCTTGGTGCTTTGCGAGGCAGCAGTGAGCCTGGACTAAGGGGGTTGCCCGGTGATGCACCGCCAGGGGAGCGGCCTCTTCCCGGCAGTCGTCGCTTTGCTGGCGATCGAATTAAAGGACTAGGACAACTGGATCCAACAATCTTTGCAAAGCTGTTTGCGTAAACAGAAGCACGCTACAATAGCTTTAGCAGACTTTAGTTAGTTTTACTCGATGGCAAGCTCTTCAACCAATAAGCAACCGGCAATGGTTGATCGGCCGTTACTGAATAGCACTCTTTTAACGGTAGCTTCTGGTCAGCTGTTTTCAACAAGCTTAATTCCAACTGCTGTTGGTAACGCTACAAACGTTATTGATATTGATACCTCTTTGACAGATGCTTCTATTGGTGGTGCCTATATTGATGAGATCTGGCTTCGCTACACAAAAGAGCGTAATATCTTTCTAGATGCAGCTACAGCTGGTGCCGGTACATATGCACAGTCAGGAACAACAGCTGTAGTTGTTACCCTAGCAAATCACAATCTTAAGGTTGGTCAAAAAGTTTATCTGGACTACACCAGTGGTACTGCAGTAGATGAAACGGCAACTGTAAGTGCAGTTACCTCTGGAACATTTACAGTTACCAGTGCAGGCACCTTAACAACTTCTGGTAACGTCAACGTTTATCAACCAATTGATATTTGTTTCTACTTGGTTGCAACAAGCAGTGTTACCAACACTAACCAGTTCTTCCCGTTATTTACTGTTAGCATCCCTGCTATTGCTGATAACCAGAACTACAGTTTAACTCAAAACAAAATTCTTCCTTATATTAACCACCCGGTTCCTCACGCTGGTACAAACTTTACATCTGCAAATAATGAGCTGGCGCCAAAAACACGTGGCTTGGTTTTGACCCGTGGTCAAGCACTGTATGCTTCCGTTAGCGGCACAACATCGTTGACAAATGGATTCTACATCAACGTACAAGGCGGTTACTATTGATTTAGAGGTTTGACATGCCAAGAAAACGTGACAGTTTTGGCGGCAGTTTCAACAATGGCCTAGGTTCTTTCTCGGATAAAATTAAGAAAGAATCTAGGAACTATTCGTTTGATATTGATGATTCCTTTGATTTCAAACCAAAGGATCGTAATCAAATAAGCCGAGTTCGGTTTTATAACCAAGACTCCATGTGGACGCGTTGGCGTCGAGGTTACGAACTCTATACGATTACTCAAAGTGTACTTGGGACTGGCGCCACGGGGCGTAATACCCGTGGTGACTTCAGGATGTACTGTGCTTTCCAGCAGTTCCCTGGCGTCTTCATTCCTGCACGGATGTTTACGTTTCCATCAGCTCACAGTGAGATTGGTGAGCAGATGGTGGGAATCCGTGATGTCAACTCATTTAATTTCTACAACTTTGGATTGCCCATTTTAGGTGTCCGCTATTTACAGAAAGATGAAGCAGGAACATATTTACAGAGCGGAACAACTGTAACAGTAACGATTGAAGAACACGGTTATTCTGTTAACGACTCTATCTATTTAAATTTCACTACAGGTGCAGGAGTTAACGAGACATTATCTATTACATCAGTAACAACAAACACGTTTACATGTACTGCTTCTGGTTCCCTGTCAACCAGTGGTAATGTTACTACTAAAAAAGTTGTACCCTTTACTGATCCTCAGTGGGTTGAGCAGCGTGTTCGCCTGCGGACCATCCCCACTCCAGTTACGTTCTTTGCTGGTGAGCGACTTGTTGATCGAGTCATTGAACGTGATCCTGGTTTGTTTTCAAGTTACTCTAGGACTGGATCTACAGTTACTGTTACTTGTAGTACAAACCACGGACTTTCTACTGGTGTTGAAGTTTTTATTGCTGTTCTTAGTGGCGGGATTGCTTCTGGTCTTTATACAGTTACTGTTACTAGCTCTACTCAATTTACTTTTGAAACGTTAGTTAGCGGCAGTGCATCCGGCAACCTTGTTGTTAATCGGCGCATCCGTGGATTTGATTACACAAACTATGTTGGCTACACGGTCACTGGTACAGATCTGGTTACTAATGAAGTAAAGTTTCAACGTGACGATAGCTATGGGACACGCATCTTTGATCCAACTACAGGATTAGCTTCTACCCAAGGGATTCCTAAAACAATTGTTCCTGCTCATCGTGGCTTTGAAGTTGGACGTTACTTGACTACAGAGGTTCGCTATCATTGCACTTGTCAAGATTACCTCAAAAGAGAAACATTTAATTTCTATGATGAGAAGCGCCGTCGAGAGTTCCCAGCTACAAAAGCAGGATCAGTACGGCCTGGTTACCGGTTAGATCGTGATGGTAATTTAATTGAAACAAGAGACGATTTTGGTGTCTACTCTGACTTTGGTTATTTAGTTGTCAACAATTTCTACCAATTGCCTACTTATGAAGATACCTCAGAATATTCCAGGCCACTGCTTGCTTACTACCAACTGCGCTGGTGTAAACATATTTATGCAGCTATGTGGTCGTTGGTTCATGATGAAGGCAACGATCCTTTAAATCTGCAAGGAACATATACACAATCAGGACCAAACATTACTGTTGTTACGGAAGAACCCCATGGCCTTAGTCTGAATACAAAAATCAACTTAGAGTTTACAAGTGGCAACGCATTGAATGGAGAATACGCTGTTAGCCAGGTTGTTAACGCTAATAGCTTTGTTATTATTTATCCGTTTAGTCAAACAACTGGCGGTTATTGCACTGTTAAGAACTTAAC
>Ga0129336_10000337_pt1 | contig 27285 bp, 20 predicted proteins | sample CPB6_02_DNA_FD_96878 | JGI IMG/M metagenome (GOLD analysis project Ga0129336, IMG submission 96878) | Freshwater to marine salinity gradient microbial communities from Chesapeake Bay, USA - CPBay_Sum_0.6_0.2_DNA | ecosystem: Environmental > Aquatic > Marine > Coastal | place: USA: Chesapeake... | reverse complement strand
TTTGACATAGTATTTTTATTTAATAAATATGCCATTTTTTTAAAAAAAATTTATTTATTATAAATAAATTTCATAGTACCACAATCCCATATTCTATCAAAGCCTCTTTCTTGCATTATCTCCCATTCTGTTTTGTCACCATCATAACCTTCGGAAACTAATTTTGCTTTTCTAAAATTAAAACGATGATGTCTTTTTAGTTGAGAAGAAGATTTAAAATACCAATAATTAGGTTCTGTCTTACCAACAAAGTGTAATCCACATTTACTGTAAACAGTTCTATTTGGGTCTAACCCAGACCATCTAGAATCGGAATAGGTTATAAAAGATTCAATGCCATTATTGTTTAATATGTGTTTGAGTAATTTATTGAAACCACCTCTAACAGAGTAAGTATTTTTATTGCAAAATCTAATCAACTCCCAATTAGATTCTTTACTCCTGGTAAATTTTCTTTTCCCAAAAGTCATCACAGATACTAATTCTTCATTATAAAATAAACCATATCTTAAAGTATCTTTAACATCACCCTGTAAATGGTTTAAATTTAAAAATTCTGTTTTTATTTTAGTATCAATTTTTTTTACTATACATTTTCTGGCATCTATTTTAACAACAGAACTTAATTTTAATTCATGACTTAACTTGGATATGACAATTTCTTTTTGGAATAAAATTTCATCTTCAAAAATTTGAATTAATTTTATGCCTTTTTTTTCTGCCATAATAGATTTGTTTAAATGGTATTTTTTATCTTTACCCATAGTCTCACCGTGATAATAAAGACCATGAATTTCAATACCGATATTGAAATCTAATAACAAAAAATCGATCTCAAAAGGATTTATTGTTTTTCTATCGTTCTGTATATACTTTATATTGTTTTGATTTAAAAATTCTTGAATGAAAACTTGTGTTCTAGAATCTTTATGTGATGGATGACATTTACCACATCTTGGTATAATTCCACAACCTAATAACGTACTTGTAAATTTATAACCACATTCAGTACATTCGAACTCATAAGATAGTGAAGTGTTACCATTTTTATTTGCTTTATAATCTGATAATAATTTTAAATTATTAGACTCTAATCTTGGTAGTAGATTTTTTAAAGTTTTCTGACGAACAGTTTCTTTTTGTTTTAGAATAGATAATTCTTTATCAGTGTTATCTATTGTTTTTTGATGAATTTCTTTTACTTGCCAAACATGGTCAACACCATATTTTTCTTGAACTGTATTTTTTATTTTTTGTAATCTTCTTTCTTTAACTTCAGTTTTGTTACCCCACTTAATTCTACATTCATCAGAACACAATTCTTTAAAATGATTTTTTTTGGTTTCGAACTTAGTACCACAAACTTTACATTCTCGTTCTTCCCTTATGTTTTCATCTTTATTTCTACCAATTTTTATTTTTCCTTGACGAGCATTTTCAAAATAACAATTTCTAGAACAAAACTTTTTATCTCGAAACTTAAATTCGGCTTCAAAATTTTTATTACAATGTTGACAATTTAATTCTATTTTCATGGTAAAATGTTTTTATTATGTATTACTACATATATAAATATCTTACAAAAATAAAAAAAGCCCACAATATTGTGGGCTTTTTTAAAAAATTAATACTAATTTTAGATATTGTCAAATGAAGCTCCAGTCGGAGTTACGTTAAACTCTATGTAAATGTATTCTAACGTAGGTATTGGTTTTAAGAAAATCTTACCACGTAACTCATTTCTGTCAATTTCTTCTGGGTCATTAGAAAGTTGAACTCTAAAATCAGCCAAACCTCTTTCTTTTCTAATGTTATCCAAAATCGGGTTTACAGAATTTAAGAATTGATTTCTTACAATTTGGTCATTCGGTTCGAACAACAAACGAATACCAACTGCTGTAATCAATCTACGAGCTTGTAACAACAATCTTCTGATGTTAAGTCTGTTAAGAACAGAATCTTTAACCTGCATATTCTTGTTACCCCAGATAACCACACCAACGTCAGAGTACGTAGCGATAGGATTAACACGACCTTCGTAAAGAGTATCTCTGTCGGCTTCAGTCAGTTTGGTTCTTGCTTTAATAGCGTTTGTTAAACCTCTACTGTAACCTGCAACTGCGTACCAAGGGAATGCGACGTTATCAGTCAAAGCGATGTTTCTAACAACTTCCAATGTTGGCGGTAACCAAACATAAACATTGTTTTCACTGTCAGCTTCTTGAACCCATGGCCAGTAAGTAGCGGTATAGTTAGAATCGATATCAGCCGCATCTAACAAATCAATCAAAGAATCAGGTGTTTCAATAGCGTCTGCAACAAATCCAAAACCAGAAGTTGGTGTTGTATCATCATAAAGAACATTCTCTGGTGAAGTTACGATATAAACAGAATCCGCTCTTTCTTCTTCCACCATATCAATGGTTTCTTGTACCAAATAATTGTTATTTGACCAATCGATACCTGGAGTTGATAATACGTTAATGTTAACTGCTTCAGGGTTTGCGAAAGTTCTGATTGCGTTGTAGTAAGCGTACAAGTCAGAAGTACCATCTTGTGGACCTAACTGTGTAAATTGGCCAGCTGCCAAACCAGCTGTAAATCCGGCTCTACCAACACGATATCTATCAGTATTTGTTCTGGTTGTACGGTAATCGTCCCAACCATCAAAACCCCAATAAGGAACTACAGTGAATTTTCTACCAGAAGCTGTTTCATAATTGGTTCCTTCAACATCAGTACTGTTTTGGAAGCTTGCATCACCTACTACAAAGTTACCCGCGATTGTTGCTCCAGAATCCATATGGAAACCTTTAGTACTAGCGGTCCAATAAGCACCGTTTTCTTGTTTACCTTTCCAGTTAAACATGTTTTGGTCGATACCTACTGTATCAGAGATACCAAGGTAAACTTTTCTAATTCTCTCGGTTGTTAAATCATAAGAAGTTTTATATTCTAACATTGGAGGTAAAGCGGTATTATAGTCTCTAACAAGATAACCTTCAAAACCAGCTGGGAATGAATCAGTTGGTGCTTCTGCGTTAATAACTGCCATTATAAATTTAGATTTTAATGGGTATTCACCATCTGCAGTACCAATTCTTTTTGCGATAAAGTTATTTGATACAGGATCCATTACACATTTTGAGTAAGTCTCAAGAATTAACGGATTTGCGTCTGTATCATCCCATTGTCTAACAACAACATCAAACTCTTTGGTATCTAAGTTAATATTTCTAAATGAAATTTTAATTTCTTTATTAGCTGCTGTACCATCAGAAATTGATATAAATTTAAATAACGGGAATACTTGATTACCACGAAGTTCAGAAACAATCCAAGGAGTTTCAGGGGTTTGGTAACCTTGTTTATAGTTTTCAACGTCACTTAAGAAAGTTAAACTTTGACTCAAACCTAATATGTAATTGTTATTAATTAAATCTTGTAACATATTAGGATAGATTTCTTCAACAAAAATTCTAGTTGCTCTATCTTGTGTTGTCGTACCTAATACACTTGCGATATAGTTTTGACTTGTTCTATCTAATGATAAATTATAAGTCACTGTCGAAGCACTTGAGGTTGCTGAAAGCGTAAATTGTGCTAATGGGTTACTTAAGTTATTTGTAAAATCACCAGTAACACCAGCACTTGATTGTAACACTGACCAAGTAAAAGTGTCTGTAGCGTAAGTTCCTCTCGATCTTAATAATGCCAACACCATTCCTTCGTATTCAGTATATGGGGTAGCACTCCAAGTCATTACCGTACCAGAAATTGAACCTGAAAGACCTGTTACACCATAAGTTGTTAAACCACTAATTGAACTACCAGTAAATGAACCGTTAATTCTATCAAATACAATACCTTCTGGGTATGTTGTTGTATCATTTGGTACTACAGTACTTGATAAAACAGCTCCATTTGGAAATAAACCTAAATCATAAAGATATTGTGCATTAACATTAGATATGTTAGCGTAAGTACTACCAGTAAAATTAGCGGTAAATGTTGTAGTCGTTGATTTAGCAATTGTAGCTGGATCATAATTAGCTCTAACAGTAATAACCCAAGCAACACCTGCATCATAACCGTTTAAACCAAGTACCCTAGTAACATACAATTGGTTTGATTGTGTTAAATAACTTTTCGCGATATAAGGTAACTCATATCTAGGAATGTTATTACTAAATTTTGATGGGTCTAAGCCACCAAAAAGAGTCAAGAATTCATCATAGTTTGTGATGAAAATTGGCTCAAAAGCAGGACCCTTAAGGGTTTCACCTGCCAAACCCAAAGTAGTTACACCAACCTGTTGTGCGACAAATGTCAAATCTTTTTCAGAAGTGAAAATACCTGGGGATACTAAAATTTTTTCTGTTGCCATTTAATTTTTATTTTTATTAGAGTTATTTCTTTTTAATATAAATATGATGATTTCTTTCAAAGTTTTTTCTTAAAAATAAAATAGTATGATTTTAATGATATTTATGTATGAAAAGTATCATACTACAAAAAAATAAACGATGAAAAGAGATAAAAATATCAAAATAACACCTACAACACACAAGATTTTAAAAAAGTATTGTGAAGAAAATGGTCTTAAAATGTTTTCCTTTGTTGAGAAGATTATTAGAGAAAAATGTGCTACTAAAAAAGACCTATACGGTGAGGATTAAAAAGCGGTTATTATAACCAAACCATCACCACCGTTACCACCTCTGCCACCTGTTGCACCAGCACCTCCGCCACCGCCTCCACTACCAATACCACCGTTACCTCCAGCACCACCAGTACCCGTACCAAAAGCTCCACCACCAGCACCTCCAGCAAAATACAAAGGTAGTGAAACAAGAGAAGAATCTGAAGAAGGTACTTTACCAAGACTTCCACTATTACCGTTATTTGTACCACCCGCTGCACCACCAGTAATGATAGGTAATGCGAAACCAGTTGTTGTAATATTACCACCAGCACCGTTAACGTTAAGATTTGATGAACCACCGCCACCAGCACCACTTGTTGTAACTTGTCCCTGTGAAACAGCAGTTCCATTACCACCAGTATTTGCTCCCCCTGCCGCACCACCTTGACCTGCTACCGCTTGAGTGAGACCCAAAGAAGCTAAACTAAAACTAGTAACACCAAATATTGTACTAGCATTACCATTTGTACCGCTAGCTTGTCCAGCAGTTGCTGCTGCTGTACCACTAACTAATATTGTATTTGGTGAAGTTGTTGCTGGTGTTATTGAGACATAAGATAAGTTACCAGAACTACCATTACCTGCTGGGGCACCACCAGCACCACCTGGACCTACTTGGATGTATAAAACATCTGGTAATAAATTTGCAGATATTAAAGACCTAACAACACCTGAACTACCACCTCCACCTCCGCCTGTTCTAGCAGTACTAACAGTTGATTGACCTCCACCTCCGCCGGCACCTCCTCCTATTACAAAAAAATATACTAATTTACAATTTCTTGGTTTGGTCCACATTTGCCAAGAGTTTGTTATTCCATTGGAATAAAAAACTTGTATATTATCGTCTGTATTTGGAAAATTAAAAATGTCTATTGCCATATTAATAAATAATCAATAACTGGTTATTATTACAATACCGTCTCCACCGTTACCTCCAGTACCACCTATTGTACCAGCACCTCCACCACCACCTCCAGAACCAAAAGCTCCATCCCCACCTCTACCACCAGTTCCAGCACCATTACCACCCCCACCAGCTCCTCCTGAATTATAAAAAGGTAATCTTATACCTAAAGAATTTATAGAAGGTGTTAAAACCTTGATCCCAGATTGAGCGGCCGCACTTGAACCGGCAGAACCACCAGCAATAAGTACTGGTATTAAATTACCTTGAACTGTAATACCACCACCAGCACCGTTACCGTTGACATTGGTTGAACCGCCACCACCCGCACCAGGTTGTGTTATTATATTACCAGTTGCAGTACCACCCGCACCACCAGCAATACCACCTGTAGCACCGTTAGCACCGGCAATTAATGTGAGAACACCGATATAACTAAGATTATAATTTGTTTGACTGAAAACGGTACCAGCAATACCAGGTGTATTTATTGCAGCACCACCTCCACCTCCGGCACCAGCAGCTCCACTAGCTAATAAAACAAAAGCAGGAGTTGTCTCAGGTTCAACCGAAATATAAGATAAAGTTCCAGGACTACCGTAAGTGGCAGAACCACCTCCAGCACCACCGACACCTACTTGTACGTATAAAATATCTGGTAACATGTTTGATGGAAACACACCCCTACTAATACCACTACAGGCACCTCCAGCACCGGCAAGTCTGTTTACACTAGCACCTGACGCACCCCCAGCACCACCCCCACCTCCACCAATTGCTAAAATATTAACCAATTTACAATTTCTTGGTTTGGTCCACATTTGCCAACTGGTTGAACCATTTGTGTGAAATATCTGAAAGTTATCAGTTGAGTCAGGTAAACCAAATATATCTATAGCCATTTTTAATAATTACCATGTTGTTATTATAACCAAACCATCACCACCTCTGCCACCTCTGCCACCTGTTGCACCAGCACCTCCGCCACCACCTCCACTACCAATACCACCGTTACCTCCAGCACCACCTATATTACCAGCAGAACCAAAAGCTCCACCACCAGCACCCCCAGTTGAAACAAAAGGTAATGAATTAGAAGAAAATGGGTTTGGTAAATTAAAATAACCATCATCACCTTTATTTGTGCCGTCTGCCGCACCACCAGTAATAGTTGGTGTTAAACCTGTTGCTCCTATTGAACCTCCAGCACCATTAACATTGGTATTAGACGACCCACCACCACCAGCACCACCTGTAACAAATAAAACTGGAAAAGCTAAACCCGTTCCATTACCACCAGTATTTGCTCCTCCCGCAGAACCATTACCACCATTGTTAACCTGAAAAAGACTCATGTTTAACATGTAATTAGTTGCAACAGCTACAGCCGAACCTCCATTACCACCACCACCAACCGCTGTACCACCGTTAGCAGAAGCATTGCTACTAAGCATAATAACATTTGATGCCGTTGTATTTGGTAGTACGGAAACATAAGATATACCACCTTGACCACCATTACCTGCTGCAGCACCACCAGCACCTCCAGCACCTGGTTGTATGTAAAGTAAATCAGGTACTGTATTAGCTAAAAACAATCCCCTAGAAAAACCACCAGATCCACCTCCACCTCCGCCTGTTCTAGCAGTACCAGCAGTGGATTGACCTCCACCTCCACCTCCACCAGCACCTAAAGTAAATATATAAATTAATTTTGCGTTTTTAGGTTTATTCCACATTTGCCAAGTGGTAACACCACCGGCGGTAAATATCTGAAAATTTTTATCGTAATTGGGTAAATTAAAAACGTCAAACATAAAACAATTATTTTATTTAAATTGGGTCAGCCCAACTAGGTCTGGGTGGGTTACCATCTATTATTGTATAACCATAAGGGACCACTAAATCCAATGTATTACCGTCTAAATCAGTATACCTTAAAACATTACCATCAAGATTTTCAAGATAAAAATCACCAGTATATCCATTACTGGCTTGACCATATTCAAATCGACATAAAAGATATATTTTCATAATTTTTAGTATTTTCCACCTATAACGATAGCATCCCAACCAGCAGTAACACCTGTACCTAATGTTATATAGATTTGATAACCAGGTGGTAATGCGAAGTTTAAAGGTAATTCATAGTTAGCTAATGCGGCAACCTGTGAAACGGTTGTTGCTGGTAAGGTAATCTCATCCCAAAGAACATTATTTGCTTGTGTGGCAGTTGTAAGACCGTTATTTATCCAAATTCTACCTACTGTTGCGTTTGTTGTTGTCCCTAAAGACCTAAAACGAATCTTTTGAACATAACCACCATTTGTTGCGTCAGCGGTAAATACCAAATAAGATGTACCTGTGGTTAAATCAGTTGTTGTGTTTGCTGTGTTGGCCGAAATTGCCCACTGAATATCGGCGATTCTTGTAAAAATTGGGGTTGTACTTGCTGGCATAAATATTATTAAGTTAAAAAGTTAGAGGTGCCCATTGCGAATGAAACACCGTAATTATAAATAGCTGTTGATGTTGAATCTGAATATTCGACATCACCTGTTGAACTGTTTCTGACTAAAATTTGTGTCGCAGAATTATTATTTGTTGGTGTTGAATTTATGTTTAAAGTGGAAACATAAACCATGTTTGATGTTGTTCCAGTAATACCGATACCACCCAAAACAACTGTACCTTCTCCACTGGCGACTGAATTTATAGAATGAACAAAAGAAAAATTACCTTGTGCGGTTGAACCTGAACCTGAAGCAAAAGATGAGATACCGATTGAATTGGTATAACTACCTTGTGAATGTGAATAGTCACCAGTAGATATAGTGTTAGCTCCTTCAGCATGTGAACTAATACCAATTGAGTTTGTATCTTGACCTTCCGCATGTGAGGCGTTACCTGTTGCGGTTGTTTGATTACCTTCAGCGTGAGAATTTAAACCTGTTGAGTTTGTACTTCTTCCTTCTGCATGTGAGTAATCACCTAATGATGTCGTACCTTCACCTTCTGCATGTGAGTAATCACCTATTGATTCTGTACTAATACCCTCCGTATGAGAACCTTGACCACTAGCTAAAGTACTGACACCTCCTGCGTGAGAATAATCACCAGAAGCTGTTACAGTGTTACCAAAAGCTAATGAATTAATACCACTAGAAGTTGACCCAACACTTTGAATTGAATCATGTACGGTTATTGGTGAACATCCGTATAAGTTACCGATAAAGGCATCAGTAACACAATTACCACTAACACCTAATGAAGTGGTATAAACTGTTGTTGAGGATAAAATATTACTTGTTGTGGTTCCTGTAACATTTAAATTACCATTTATTAAATAATTACCAGTTAAAGTTTTAGAGTTTACCCAAACAGGTGAACCATTATAACTACTTTTAACCAATAAATCACCAACAGTAGACCCGCTTATCCTTACATCGTGTAATTCATCTATTTCCCAGCCATTTGAAATGTTCACAAAAACAGAACCAACATTATTATCAACTCTAACAACATAACCAAGTAAAACCGTGTGGTCAGGTGCAATTGGTTTTATTGATGTGAATGTTCCTGCAGAAATAGGTGATAACCAAATAGCGGTTCCACCTGAATATCCAGTTGTGTCTAAATTACTAATAATACCAAAAGTAGTAACATAACCTTGTGCTCCTGATGTTATATCTGCAGCAACAATACCTAAAGTGGTTACTGAATAACCGTCATTTGTTGCTATAGCACGTTTAACCGCTGGTCGATTACCTTGACTACCAGAAACGTAAACAACTGTACCTTTTGTTAATGTTGTGGCCTCAGAGTTATAAACTCGAACTATTTCTTCTTGACCAACTTGTAAATCTATGGTAGCAGTTGTTGAATCACCGACACCAATATTTAAAGTTCCCGTTCCAGAATCCCAACTTATACGACCATTTGCTGTTGGTACAGTTGCATTTTGATTAAAATCTATCCAATCAACATACATTGTAGTTGCTGTAAGATTTGTTATATAACCATTGGTCGTGTTATAAAATGTTGAAGCAGATAGAGTACCGTTGATTAAAACATTACCATTAACGGTTAAACCCGTCATTGTGTTAATAAAAACATCTAACGGTGCCTGACCTTGGTTTTGGGATATGGTTAATTTATTTGCATTATTGTAAGTAAATCCTGTAACATAAGTATCAACACCTGTGGCACCTGAACTACCTGAAGGTGGTGCCCATCTTGCATTGCCACTAGAGTCAGAAGTTAAAACATAACCATTGGTTGCTCCAGAAGTCATCTGAAAATTGGTTGTAATAACTTTTGTTGTAGCAGTTATAGTGGTAAAACGTGAACTACCGTCTGCATTTATCCACGCTGTTGGTGTTCCTGCGTTATTTTCTATTATAATATTTTTATCCGTATCACTACCTGTACCACCCCTAAATTGAACACCATCTTGTGATAAATTAGTTATAATTTCAGGATTTGATGAATTATCATATGCTTGTTGTAAAGTTGTTGTTGATAACCCTCCTGTACCACCTAAAACCTCACCAAATTTAGAAACAAAATTAAATACTGCATTACTTGCACTATTTAATGTCGATACATTTTTTACAACCGATAAAATACCTATGAGAATACCGTTATCTCTATTGTTAGAAAATTCTACAAATTGTTCTGTTTGTGAACCAGCGACTGCCGCTGCTAATGTAGAATAAACTTGTTGTCCATATTGAATTCTAATAATACCTGTTGGGAATAGATAAACTCTTTGATTGGTAGCACTTAATGCACCACCACCAACTGCTGTAACAACACCGTTTAAATCATAATTATTTGGGTCAATAAAAGTGGTATTTCCAGTATAAGGTGCAGTACCGCCAGTGATACTACCAAGTCTTGTCCTATATTGAAAAGTTGCTGGAGCCTGTGCGTTAATTACAACATTATTGGGATTTAATTGATTAGTTACCCAACCAATACCATTACCCCATAAACTACCTGCAGATGTGTTAATACTTAAATTTGCGCCGTTCGCAGAGACCAAAACCCCTTGATTTACTAATTTTAAAGGTGACCATAAATCACGAAGTGCGGCCATTGGGGAAACATCAAAATCAACAGTTTGAATAAGACTTGAGATTGTTGACCTATCAAGGTGAACAACCTTACCCAAAAATAAATTTAATCTTCTTTCTTGCGGTGTTGGAAATGTCGTTTGTTGAACCAGAGTTGAAGCACTATTTATAAGAATAAATGTTGAATCCGCACTATTTAAATAAGTTAAAGGTATATTTGTACCACCTGTATAATAAATCGATTCAACATCGGGTGATAACGAATTTTCATATGTATTATAAACAATCCAACCCCTAACCGGACTAACATTAATTGTTTGTCCAGTTCCTTGTGTCATTCCAGTATATTCGTAAACACCTGTTGAGATGACATTACCCTCAAGAATGTTTCTTTCTAAATCAGTTAAATCTAATATTATTCTTTCATTGTTAATACTAACATATATTTGACCATCAGAAGTACCTGAAGTTATCGTATACCCGACTTGATTAACTCTGGATGTTAGTTGTAAACTACTTGTTGACGCTACTAAAGCCCCTGGGGTTGTATCTGAAAGGTATAAAATAGAACCTACTGGATGTGAAACAGTAACACCACTTAATAGTCCTTGGTTTAAAACCAAACCAGTAGAACCACTTTGAATATCTTGGGCGGTCAAACCAACAACCTGATTGTTACCAGTATGTGTTGCTATTGCTAGAGAAATACTAGGTAATCCACCAGAAGAAGATTGTACTTTTACTGCACTACCTTTAGGTATTAAATCATTTGTACCATTTGTAACAACAGTATAAAGTTGTTGACCCGTATTAATTATATTACCATAACTGTAATAAGCTAACGATTGTGTATTGTTATTAACAAAAACTCTACCAGTTACATTTTGGGGTATGGTTGACCCTGTATTAAAATCAATATAATTTACTGGTGATAAAGCTACAGCACTTAAAGTTATAGCACTAACACTATTAATTGCTAAATTACCTTGAATTTTTTCTGCGTTTATATTTTTTGTTGCATCTGCCATTTCAGTTAATAAATATCATCTAATTTGTTATTCCAGCTGCCCAAAGAACTGAATTTGTAAATAATCTTCGCATGTTAGTGAAAGTACTAACACCAGGTGGAAATGTATTAACACTTACCAATCTGGAAGAACCAATTGTTCTTGTTGCAAGAAAAGGTCTACCGTTAGACCTAAAAGTCGCTAAAGTCGTTGCACCAGATTGTATAGAAACAATATCGTTGACAAAATATGAATTGTTATTGGTTATAGCCGAGGAAACACCTAGAAAAATTGGGTGCTCCGTTAAAATGTTTATATTTGTATTATCACTTGACTGATTAACTGGAGCAACAAAATTTGTTAAATCCGAATAACTCCAACCAACAGGTCTTAAATTCCAAGTAAAAACAGCGGTAATAATATTACCACCAAGATTTCTGTAATTTAATAAATTAGCGGGTAACGAAGTTGAACCTATTTGAGAAGAATTAGTGTAATATAAAACACAGTTATAGTCTGTAGGTGTGAGCCCACTTCCACTATAAGTTGTTCCCATTGTAATTGCAGATATTGTAAAACCACTATAACCTAAAGTTGTTAATTGACTTGAAATATTTGTTCTAACGGTACTAGCGTTAAGGTCACCTAAAATTAAAAGTCTTAAATTTGAAGTTAGCGTAGGCGTTGAAGTTACTGGGAAATCAACCATTGAATTATTAAAACTCACTATATTACCGTTATAACTTACTATCATAATTTTGTAATTGTAACAAAGCCATTGCCTGAATTATATCCTGTTGCACCAGTAACTAAAGTACCAATATAATAACTACCACCAGCACCACCATATTGACCATCACCTGTACCCCCATTACCACCAGCACCACCACCAGAATAACCACCACCACCACCTGCCCAAATAAAGTTACTTGCGGCAGCATCACCACTACCAGAACCACCTCCACCACCAAAACCACCTGGAGCGGCATAAAGATTTCCTGTGCCACCAGAAAAACCACCTAACCAACCGTTAATTCTTGTTTTCCCTTGAAGATTATTTGCCGTCCTACCATTTGAGTTAATACCCGCACCTGGTCCTCCGTATATACTACCCCTTGTACTAATATTACCACCACCACCATTTGTACCACCAGAAGCTCTATAATTATTAGTTATCAATACTGTTGCTCCACTAGTAACATCCCATCTACTGTTAGCAGTACCAGATAAACTGGTTAACAAATTGGTTCTCGTTGAAGCAGCACCCCCACCACCACCAGCTGCAACATAGTAAGTAATTGAAGTATTATCGTAGACAAAAGTTCCACCACCACCTCCAGCACCATAATATGGGTTCGAACCTATAGCAGTTCTATTACCACCTCTTTGACCGACAACAATTGCGATAACATCACTTTTATTTAAAGTAACATTAGTTACAATGTAAGCACCAGAACCACCAGTTATACCAAAACCTAGGTTATCACCACCACCAGCACCCGCTGCGGAAATCCTATAAGTTCCAGTTGCAGGTACAGTCCAAAGCTGAACCCCTTGAGTGGTCATATTTAAAAAATTACTATCCTGAGTCCAACTTGTTGCAGAGTAAGAATTTCTTATTTGAACTAAAGTTGGTCCTGTATGACCTGTTGCTCCTGCATTAGTAAAAGTAAAAGTTGTAAAAGTGTATAAATCACTATTGGATACATTATTCATAATATATCCGTTGTAATTTAATATATTACCATTAAAATTAAGAATCGGAGCCATTAACCTCTAATTAACCTAATCCAAAGGTCGTTATCAACTGCTTCAAAGAAGTAATTGTTATTATAAAATTTTTGTCCTTGGTAGGTTCCAGTAATACCTGAACCGATAAAAACACCGTTAATATCCCAATTAGAAGTAGTTTCTAAAATATTGGCATTTGTACTACCTGAAACCAAATAAGCCGTTAATATTTGATTTGTTGCAGAAAAAGTACCACCAGAACTAACTTGTACAATTCTATCACCAGTACCAGCTAAATTTGTAGAATTTATAGTACCATTAAGATTTGATGTTGAAGTTACAGTTAAATTTGTTGTTGAGAGGTCACCACTAATGGTTAAACCAGTCATAGTGCTTATATTAACTGTTAAAGGTGATTGTCCCTGACTTTGATTTATTGTTAAGTTATTATTTGAATAAGTAAAACCAGTAACAAAAGTATCCGTAATACCAGAAATATTAAAACTACCGTTTTGTCTGTTAAGAGTTAAAACCCTATTACTTGTATTAAAAGTTCCACCAGTAACAAAATTATCACTAAATCCAGTAATCGATACAGAACCATTTTGTCTATTTAAAGTTAAAGTACCAGTTGAGGATGTGTATGTACCTCCCGTAACAAAATTGTCTGTTGAAGCAATACCAGTTAGAAATTGACCATTACCAAAGTAAGTGGTTGCACTAACTGAACCATTAACAGTTAAACCAGTTAAAGTTAAATTATTAATTGTGACACTTAAATTTGGTTGCCCTTGATTTTGGGAAATTGTTAACTGATTGGTTCCGTTATAAGTGAATCCTGTAACGTATGTGTCAGCCGAAAGTGAACCTCCACCTGTTGAGAAACCTGAGATTGTAACTGAACCGTTTTGTCTATTTAAAGTTAACGTACCTGTTCCAAAACTATAAGTACCACCTGTAACGTAATTATCTGGTGTTCCCGTCAAATACTGACCATTACCGAAATAAGTTGTTGCACTTATAGAACCATTAACAGTTAAACCTGTTAAAGTTAAATTGTCTATAATAACATTTAAATTTGGTTGTCCTTGATTTTGGGAAATTGTTAACTGATTGGTACCGTTATAAGTGAAACCAGTAACAAAAGTATCAGTTGTTGTTCCTGTTAAAAAGCCTAAAATTGTAACTGAACCATTTTGACGATTAAGTGTTAAACTACCATTTGAATATGTGCCACCAGTAACAAAATAATCAGTAAATCCTGTAACCGTAATACTTACATTATCCGTTCTAGTTAAAGTTAAATTACCTGTATTTGGATTATAAGAACCACTACTTAGATAAATGTCGGTAAAACCAGTTAAAAATCCAGAAACCTGAAACGAACCACCGGCATTGTTATAAAATGTTGCAACACCATTATTGGGATTATAAGTACCGCCTGTTACAGTGATATCACCTGCTAAAATACCTAAATTTTGTGTTAAAGGAGCAACACCGTTATTTTGAAATATTGTTAAATCGTAAGTTCCTGTATTAAAGGTAAAACCTGTTACATATGTATCAGCACTTAATAATCCAGATATTGTAACAGAACCATTTTGTCTGTTTAATGTTAAAATACCGTTAGAATAAGTACCTCCAGTGACATAATAATCAGGAATACCAGTTAAACCAGTACCACTGCCATAAAAAGTAGACGCCGAAATAGAACCAGTAGTACCAATATTGAAAGTAACCGCACTAAATATATTTGATAAGTCAATAGTGGTTATGGTAGCTGTTAGAGGTGCCTGTCCTTGATTTTGACTTATGGTCAAAGTATTGGACGAAAAAGTAAATCCAGTAACGAAAGTATCGGTTGTGGTTCCAGTTAAAAAGCCTGTGACAGTTAATGAACCGTTTTGTCTGTTAAGGGTTAAACTACCGTTTGAATAAGTTCCACCTGTAACATAGTAATCTGGGATACCAGTTAAATTAGAACCATCACCGTAATATGTGGTTGCAGATATTGAAGATAAAGAATTTATCGGGTCCCAAACAGTTATTGGGGAACACCCATGTAAATTGGAAATATATAAATCACTTATACAATTTGCGGAAGTGTTACCTGTGAATATTGCAGTTGTTGAAAACCCTGAAATAGAAATATTGATACCGTCGTTTCTACCTAAAATTAAAGTACCATCTGAATAAGTACCACCTGTAATATATGTGTCTGTCACACCAGTTAAAAACCCAGATATTAAGATACTAACACCATCATTACGTCCTAGAGTTAATGTACCGTTAGAATAGGTACCACCAGTGACATAGATATCGGTACCTGTTGTACCACTATTACCAGTATCGACAATAAAAATTTTAGTTATATCTCCTTGTTGACAAAAATTACTCATTATAGTGGTATTGTTCCTCTTAACATCATTTCAGATATTTTTGTGGCATCCATTCTAACAATGTTAATGCCTATCAAATCACCGTTATTAACTGAAAAAGGCACTGTGACAACATTTCCGTTAACACGTATTGTTGCCGCAGTTATATTTTCAGTTTCTAATGAAACAAAATTCGCACTAGAATCAGATTGAAAATTTAAATAAGTTGGTGCACTAACCAAAAATTGAACGATTAAATTTAAAGATTTATCATTTTGAGTTTGGTCTTTAATAAATTTTGCAACATTTTTTGGTCTTTTTTCACTAAACTCATAAGTTAAAACCGCTCTATTAACTGCTGGTACTATTTTAAAATCTTCTGGATCTAAAGTGTAAGCCATCATTTTTAATTCATACGTTTGAACATAGTACCTTTTTTCATCAATACTATCGATGGTTGATTCATCGCCAACATTTTCTAACATAATTGGAAAATAATTACCTTTTATATTAACGTAAGCTTGAGCCGCAAAGAAAGTTTTTAAAATAAGTTCATTTAACTTATTTAATTCTGACATTCTATAAGTAAAAAATCTGATAGTATAAGTTAAATCAACACCAACGGGTCTTGGTGCCATATATACATCCGCACCTTTTCGATTACCATCCCAAGTAGGTACCACCATGTATGGAAAAGACCTTATAATAGGAATACCAAAATCAACGGGATTAGTCCCTGGTTGACCTTCAGGTTTTCTAACTACCGAAATAAAGGGTATTTTGATATTTTTATATTTATCAGAATTTTGCCAAGTACGAGTAAATTCTGTCCATCTTTGAGCAGTTAAAAAATTAACAGGTACTTTTTCACCGTCAATCACAATCTGTAATGTTTTATCAACCCATTCAACAAAACCGGCATCTAAATCTGCAAAATCAATACCCCTTGGTAAAGGTGTGTTTTTCTGGTCAATAAAGTTTTCCAAATACTGTCTAGGATTACTTTCATGTAAACCAGGTTGTAGATCTAAATCTTTTTTAAATTTTTTTGGTAGTGCCATTTATTAGTATTTTGGTAGGAATTCATTACTATCAGCGTTAACACATTGTATAGTTCTGTAATAACCTTTGTAACCAAGTCTTGTATGTCTATTATCAGAAAATATTTTACCATCATTAGTAACAGTAAAATATTTTATGTTATCTTCTTTATCCACATAACCAATGTAATCACCATAAGAAATTTCACAATCTAGTTCTTCCAATTGGTCTTGAAAAATATGAAAAGTTAGTTTACCATAATCTAAATATCTGTTCATACCGCTAGAGTAAGATTTATTTTCTGCCTCTTCTAACATTATTCTAACACGTAACTCTTTCGGTGATTTAAATCTGATTTCACCAGATTTGGCTTCACCGTAAACTGCATCGACCTCGGTTTGTTTTCTATCAACCTCAAAAAGAACAACTGTAAAATTTAAATCACCTTCTAAATGTTCACGAGCCATTTCTTTTTCAATACCGAAGTCTATTTCGTCGTAAAATTTTCCTAATCTTTGTATCGGTCTACGTTTAGCCATAATCAACTTTTTTTATAAATATTTAGTAAAACCCTATTTTATTTATTTTTTTAAATTATTGATTATATTTATTTCACCTTATGGTTGACTTAAGTAAATTAAAAAGTAAAACGGTATTACAAAAGTTAGAAAATTATGTAGGGAAAAACGAACATATCTTAAAAATGAAGAAAAAATTCGAAAACGAAGGGTTTTTTCTTCTAACACCAAGTCAAATTTCCTACATAGAAGAAAACTACGATATTAACCCTATTGAATTAAATAAAATAGTGGAGATAACTTCTTATTATGGTGAACAATTAAAAGAAAAATTTAACCTTAAAAATGTTCCAGAAAAAGTTTTAATCGAAACTGTTTTAAGTGAAAATGAAAAATCTTATCACGTTAAAGGTAAACTTTATAAAAATCAAAACAGTATTCTATATCATATACCAAAAACACAGTTATTAACTGATTTGTTTTTTGAACCTTATGAAGATTTAGAAGTTGATTTTGATTCTGTAAATAAAGTAAATAAAAAAAATAGAAGTTTATTTCCACACCAAGAACTCGCAATTAAATTTCTTTTAAAAAGAGATAAATCCATTTTATCTGATGATATGGGTCTTGGGAAAACAAAATCTGCAATTGCGGCCGCTCTTTTATCAGGTGCTGAAAAAATATTAGTTGTTTGTCCCGCAAACGCAAAAATAAATTGGTTTCGTGAAATAAGTGAATATTTGGATGAAGAAATGGTAACAATTGTTAAACCAGGATATTGGCAACCAAAAGTTTTTACCATCATTAATTACGATATTCTAAACCGTTTTCACGAAATAGAAGACAAAAGAAAAAAAGAAGAAACCAAAAGTTACATCAACGAAGAAAAGTTTGACCTTATGATTGTTGATGAAGCTCATATGATTAAAAACAAAGACACTATTCGTGGAAAAATAGTTGCACAAATTGGTGAAAATATTCCTAAAGTTTGGTTATTAACAGGAACACCGATAGCGAATAGACCAATGGACTACTATAATTTATTAAAAATTTGTCGAGTCCCAGTCACCGATAATTTTCAACATTTCGCATATCGTTATTGTGCAGCAAAATCATTTAATAAAAAATTAAAATCTGGTAAAATAAAAAGAATTTGGTTAACTGACGGTGCTTCAAATTTAGAAGAATTACACCAGAAAACCAAAAATTATATTTTAAGAAGAAAAAAAGAAGACCATTTAGATTTACCACCAAAAATAATTTCACCCTTTTATTTGGAATTGGATAATAGAAAAGGTTATGATGTTGCTTTTGAAGAATACGTTACTTGGTTGAAATTAGAAGGTAAAAAATTAGGTCCAGCGAGACAGATGGTAGAAATGATTGTTTTACGAAAATTTATTTCCCAAGAAAAAGTCTCACACACGGTAGATATGGTAGAAAACTTTTTGGAACAATCAGAAAATAAGAAAGTTATTGTTTTTACAGTTTTTACTGAGAGTTTAAAAAAATTAAAAGAAAGATTTGGTGATATCGCTGTTTGTCACAACGGTGAAATGTCAGACAAAGAAAAACAAAAAAGTATAGATAGATTCCAAAACGATCCTAAAGTTAGGGTTTTTATTGGTAATATTGTTTCCGCGGGTTCTGCTATCACTTTAACTGCTTCAGATACAACGATATTTCACGATATGGATTTCGTACCTGCAAACCATCAACAGGCGGAAGATAGAAACTATAGGATCGGACAAGAAAAAACGGTTAACATATATTACCCAATTTTTGAAAATACTATTGAAGAAAAAATTTACGAGATTTTACAAAAGAAAAAAGAGATTATATCCAGAGTTATGGGTGAAAAAATAGATTATATCGACATTGCTGAAGATTTTGTTTCAACATTATTCAAAATATAAAAGTAATGGATATTTATCTATTAAAAACCTAAGATGACATTAATAATAGATGACCTAGAAAAAGAAAAAGTTTTTAGACAGGCTAGACATCGACTCGGAGCTCCTCTAAGAAAAATAGAATTATCTGATGAACAACTTTGTACTTTATTAGAAATTGCAATCGAGGATCATTCTGCGTATATCAATGAATGGTTAATCGAAGCACAATGGTCATCATTGGATAATATTAATTTAAACACAACAGACCTAACAAAGGCTTTAACAACCAGAGGTCAGGACTATGAAGATAGTTTTACATATGCATATTCTAAAATTGTAGGTTTACAAGCAAGAGGACCTTGGGAATTAAAACAAGATTATGTTGTTTTAAATGACCACCAACAAGTATATCAAATACCTGCGGGTCGTGAAGTGAGTGAAGTTCTTTATTTCCAACCACCAACAGTTGATTACGCTTTATATTCTAACTATGGGTTTGGTGATTACGGATTTGGTGGTGGTGTTGCTCAATTACCTTATGGTGCTGCAGGTGGTGGTTTTGGTTATGGTGGTTTTTATTTGGCACCAGCTTTTGATATTGTATTAAGAAACTCAGATTATAACCTAAAACAAAGATTGGTTAGTTCAGAATTAATCTATTGGATTACTGCAGGACCAAATGGTACAAAATTTTTACATTTAGCACCACCTCCAGGAAGTCGTTTGGCTTTTGGTCGTGGTGGGTTTGCTGGTGGGAATTCAATTAATGTTGCTGGTAGTCGAGTTTGGTATTGGTATTATGAAACAACTTCAGCGGAAGATCGTTTACGCTGTTTAAACTCAAATAAAGATATTGTTAAATTACCATCAGATGTCCCAATTGACGTTGTTAATTTTACCGAACTAAATACACCATCAAAACAGTGGGTCAGAGATTATTTTATTTCTTTATGTAAAGAAACTCTTGGTAGAGTTCGTGGTAAATTTGGTGGTACTCTTGGTGTTGCTGATGCTGAAGTTACTATGGATTATGAATCTTTACTATCTGAATCAAAAGAAGATAAAGAAAGGTTAATGACTCGACTTAATGAAAGATTGGAAAGATTACGTCCAGACAATATGTTGACAAGAAAAGCAACAGAAGCTGAACAATTAAATAAAATGTTACAATACAGACCTTTAGGAATAACCGTTATATAAAATGCCATTCTACACAAGACCCAATTTTGAGGACAGGCAAATAGTCCAATACACAGGTGATACAATCACATTATCAGGTACAACTAATATTGGATATCCTGGTTACTTAAAAATTAACAAAGATGCGGCACCAGGTTTAGTTGCAACTTCTTTAGATTTTGATGGTACTGTTATTTGGGGTCCTGTTAGTGGATTAAGTTGGTCGATATCAGCTTGTACTTCACCTCTATATGTTAACAATATTGTCGCATGTCCTTCTTCCGCTGGTACAATTTTAGTTCAATCTGGAATTTTAAAAGTTGACGGGGCTTTACAATTAAACCCAACACTTTCTGGTGGTACTAATAATGATAGACTTTTAGTTATTGATAGTAATGGTTTTGTTAAAGTCGGTCAAACTGGTACTTCAGTAAGTTCATTAAATTATAGTAACAACAATTTAGTTTTAACTTTAAATGATGGCAGTACATTTACTACAACCATCAATACAATGACAGGTTTAACAATTAACGGTAGTTTGGTGGTTAATAGTGGAACTTCAATTGTCGGCAATACCTCTATTGTTGGTAATTTAAATACTACTGGTTCTGTTAGTGCAACAACCTTTTATGGTAGTGGTGCTAACTTGACTGGGATTCCTGATTACTATGTTACTGGTGGAACTTTTGCCGGTAATGTTTTAACCTTAAATCGTCAAAATGGGTCTGTTGTTATAAGTGATTTTACTGGTTTTACTGACAATTATGTTACTGGTGGAACTTATAATTACAGTACTGGTACACTAACACTTAACCGTCAAAACGGTTCAATAAGTGTAAGTGGTATACAATTTACAGGTAATACTTTAGCAACTTGTATTACTGATATTTACGTTCAAAATTTATACGGATGTAGTAATCCGATAACAATACAAAGTTCACTTAAAAGTGTCGCTGGTGGTTCTACTGCTGCTGGTACTTATTCTTTTGCTTTTGGTAATAATGTAACAGCATCTGGTAATTTTTCACTGGCTCAAGGTAACGGAACTTCAACTGCCGGTGGTACTTATGCTCACGCAGAAGGTGTTAGTACTTTAGCTAGTGGTCAAGGTTCACATGCAGAAGGTTCTTCTAGTACGGCATCTGGGACTTATTCACATGCAGAGGGTGTTGATACAATTGCTTCTGGTGGTAATTCACATGCTGAAGGTAGATTAAGTATTGCATCAAATACTGGTTCACATGCAGAAGGTAGTCAGACACTTTCTTCTGGTTTATATTCTCACTCAGAAGGTTTGTCTACTTCTGCAACAACAGCAGGGGCACATTCACAAGGTTTTAGAACTATTGCGTCTGGTATCTATTCATTCGCATCAGGTTCAGGGTCAACCGCATCTGGTATCGCATCTTTTGTACACTCAAGTAACTCAACAGTTTCAGGTAATAGATCGGTTGTTTTAGGTGGTAGTGATATAAACGGAACAGCTAATGATTATGTTTACGTTTCAAATTTAAACATAAATTCAACACCAACAAATAATGATAGTAATACACAAATACTTTCCAGGAATTCTAGTACAGGTAATATTGAATTTACTAATTTATATTCTTTAACAGGTTATGTTGATACCTTTGTTACTGGGTTCACCTATAACAACGCAAATAGATTAACAATTAGTCGAAATCAAGGGTTACCAGATTTAAGTGTTAATATAAACAGACTTACAGGTTTAACTGTTACAAATGGGTTATCCGCAGATACATTAACCTTAACCCAAATGACGGTAACTGCGAGTACAAGTACACAAGCTTTAGTTAGAAATACAACAACTGGGGTTGTAGAAAGTCGTCCTTTTGGGTTAGAAAATATTGTAATGTCTATGAACCCACCAGCTATACCAATAGCAGGTGTTGGCCCAAATGTCGATACAATAAAAGGTATCCCACAAGGTCAAGTAATCACAGGTTATACTGCAATATACGTTAATAATGTTTCACAATCTGGACCAACAGTAGTAACTAATTTTGGTACTTACGATAACACAACGGGTTTATTTACTTCAACTGTTAATGCGACATTAATGTTAAATGCTTGGATACATTTAAAACCTGACACTAGTACATCTACAGCTTGGTCACTATCTGGTACTGGTGAATTTGGTTTGGGTATATGTCCGAATAATGCGACAGATATTTATGTTGGTGATTATCAGGTGGTTATACCTGACCCAAATACTGCACAATATGTATATGAATTATATGGTGCAAATGCACCAAGAACTAATCAAATAGATATTAGTATTAGTACAGTAGTATATGTTGGCTCCGGTTCAACATTTAGGGTAAAAGCTTTAAACAAAACAGATAGAAATTATGATGGTTCAGCTGTTGTTACGGGTGACGGTGTTAGATTTTCAATAACAAGAATAATGTAAATAAATATAAAATGTCATTAAATTTAAGAAATTCAGGAAACCCTCTAACACAACCACAATTAGATAGTAATTTTACTTTTTTAAATAATAGAGATATTACTGGAGCAACTGTTTCTGGTAATATACTTTATCTGAATAAACAAGATGGCACTAATTACAGTGTAAATTTACCTAGTAGTACAGGTGGTACATCTTCTTCTGTTTTTACAGGAAACACTTCAGCTTCTTGTATTAATGATTTATATATAAGTAATCTACACGGATGTTCACCAATAACCGTACACGATTCAATTCAGAGTATTGGATCTATATCAACTGGGTTGACAAGTTTTGCTTTTGGTGAATCTGTAATAACTTCTGGAAATTATTCACATGCTCAAGGTGGTAGTTATGTTGACAAATTTGCTGTTACAAACTACACTACTAGTGAGGGCTTAGGTTCACATGCTGAAGGTGGTGGAACTATATCTACTGGTAACTACTCACATACTGAAGGTATTTTAACGAGAACAAAAAGTTTGGGTTCACATGCTGAGGGTTTTGAATCTCAAGCATTAGGTAATTATTCACATGCTGAAGGTGCTTCTTCTTTTGCTGGTGTTTACGGATATAGTGCAATAACATCAACAGGTGGTGTAATTACTTTAGACTCAGCATATAGTGACGTAAGTTTACAATTTACAACATCAAATTATATTTTAGCTTACGGTCCAGCAGTAGCCCCATATTACGATGGTTTAAGTTACCAAACAATAAGTAACGTTTCTTGGGACGGTACATACACAATAATAACAGTTGTAGACTCTAATTTTAGTGGAGCAACTATTATATCACCAATAGAATACCCACAAGCTTCTGGAGCGGATAAAATAATGGGGGGTGAGGGTTCACATGCTGAAGGTAGTGGTAACATTGCTTTTGGTACTGGTTCTAATGTAAAAGGTAGTAATAATAGAGCTGTAGGAGCCTTTTCAAATGCAGAAGGTGAAAACACTAAAGCTTTAGGTTATATTTCACATGTACAAGGTACTTTAACTGAAACAATAGGTAATTATTCATTTGCTTCAGGTTATGGATCAAAAAGTATTGGTGATTCTTCTTTTATACACTCAACGAATTCTGTTGTTGTTGGTGATAGGTCAGTTGTTTTAGGGGGTCAAAACATAACTGGTTACACTAGTGATACTGTTTACGTCCCTAATTTGATAATAGACACAATACCAACGAATGATGATACTGCAACACAAGTTTTAATTAGAGACAGTGTTACTGGTACAATAGGTTATAGAGAAGCCTCAACATTAGGGGGTTTTACTGGTAATACCGACGGAAATTGTATTTCAGATTTTTATGTTTATAATATCAGAGAATGTACTGCAAATGCAAAAGTAAATATCGTTTCTAATATATCTGCTGGTTCGGCAGACCAAGAAGTTAGTAATACTAGTTTTGCTTTTGGTAGTAGTAATACCGTATCAGGTACTGAATGTATTGCTTTAGGTAACAGTAACATTGTAACGACCGGTAATAATTCAATTGCATTAGGTAGAGGTAATACGGTTAATGATAATTATTCAATAGCTATTGGTGAATCAAATGATGTTACACAACCACATTCATTTGCAACAGGTTACGATAATCAAGTTAACGCACAGTATGGTATGTCAACAGGGTATAAATCTAAAGTTTACACTTTTGGTGAGTATGCAAGAAGTTCCGCTGGTGATTACGGTCAATATGGTACAGTAACCTATTTTAATGAAATAACCACTAATGCCATAACTGATTTATATTTGGATGTACCAAATGGTGTGACTGCTTTCTATCTTGAGGACGGTTTTGCTTACAAATTTAATTTATATGGTACCGCTTTTTCGACAGACGGTAAAGCTGCCGCATATGAAAGTCAAGCATTAGGTATTGTATCAGGACTTAGTATTAATTTTATAGGATTTGATGATGGCACCACTTTTTCACCACTTAGTGGTAGATCTGACAACTATTTTCTTAACAGTAAATTACAAATTAGTGGTAACAATAATCAAGGTTTAACCGCTAGTTTTACTTTAGTAGATACTTTTGTTTCTAATATATACGTAATACTTAAAATGGATTACTTAAGAATCACCAATAATGTCCCATAATACTTATCTTAATAAATGGATATAAAAAACAACTATTACTTTAAAAATTTTGAAACCATAAATATTGCTTATGGTGAGTATTGGGATTTTAACCTTGCTAACGATAAAACTGGAGATTTTATTCCTTATGTACTTAATTGTAAAGATAGTTGTGGTCGTAATATTATAACTGACGGCTTAGTTGCATGGTTTGATATTAATAATAGTGGTACCACAACGTCAAGTTATGACTTGACTTCTTTGGTACAATGGTCAGGTTATACCTTGACTCCTTCCAGTGGATTTACATTAAATGATTGGGGTTTAACGGGTGTTGATAATGGCAGAACTGACTGTTTAACAGGAAAAACTTTAGTTATAACGTCAGCTAGTACTAAATTAGTTTTATACGCAGTTACAGGATATACCATAACGTACACACCAGAATCTGGTTGTACTGTCGGTCCAGGAATTTATAGTTATCCATATGAAACACATTATAATGTAGAAGCAATTGGTGGTTGTCCTGTGGGTAATACCATTTGTTTAAATGGTGGATTTTATCAAGGGTTTTTTAAACTAGACGACGATAGACCATCACCTGTTAATAAATTAGATGATAATTCTTGTTGTGGAAGTGGTTATACTTTAACTTCAGTTTCTGGATATACTAAATGGCAAGTAATGCCAACAGAGTTTCCAAATGGATGGTCAATGGAAACTTGGATTAAATGGGATAATTCTTATTGTACATCAGGAAATACATCAGCTTTAACTTTAAATACTGTTTTTACAGGAAATAGTAATTTCTTCTTTTATATCGGTACAAGAGCTGAAAACAAATTTTGGAATAATTTTTCAGGTGAAACAGGTTATACCACAAGTACAGGTATTCCTTTACAACGTACTGCTTCTTTAGAGTATGCAGATGAAGTATCTGAACCTAATGGTGGGGTTACTTGGTTTACCAGAGGTTCTAATTTTGGTTGTGACTGCAGTTGTACAATATCGTGTGATGTTTGTGGTACTACAACACCAGGGTACGTTGACCCAAGTTATATATCTGGAGGTCAAAATTGGTTTTCACAGGGTAGTAGTCAAATAGCCGCTTGTTGTAGTATTTGTAATACACCAGCATTAAATTCTGTGGTTACAGGTTATAGTTATAACTATTGTGACCAATTATCAGAAAATGCTTTAGGATTTAGAATCACAAACGATGGTCGTATTGGTTATCGTAAAATGACAGTCACTGGTGATTGTTACAACAATAAATTCTTAATCACTGGTACTGTAATGGAAGAAGGGTATTCTGACGCAAATGTAATGCCAACAGGAAATACTTGGACACATATTGTGGTAACATATGTTGAAGGCGGTTCTAAATACGGTCTACCGTCAGGAACTTTAACTTTTTGGGTTAATGGTCTTGCAAAATATAAAGTCCATGATTTTATTGGTTTACAATTACGAGCTTTAGATGAATGGAGTGCCAAACAAATTGGAGTTCCTTTTAATATGAGTTGGGGTGGTGGTACACAAGGTTTAACTGAAAGTCAGACTTTTGGTGGTCCTGACCCAGCGGATAAAAATATGGATATTGAAAAATATTTTGCTGGTACATTTGAAGGTGAACTTTCACAACTACGTTTCTATGAAAAAGCTTTAAATGTTTTAGAAGTTAGAAATAATTTTTTTGTTGATTGTCGTAGATATTGTAAAGATAATACCTTTGGTGGGGCACAAATTGTACAGCCAGGCAATAATAATTGTGGTAGTTGTAAAAGTCCGTTACCACCTTACATCATAATACCTTGTTAGTGATATTTATTAATTAAGATGGCACAAAATTTCTTTATTCGTAAAAACAGTACTCTTCCGATTTTAAAATTAAAATTGGTTAATGATGGACGTACACAATACCGTCAAATCTATGACCGTTTAGAGAATGCGGCAATTACTTTTAGTATGATAGATGAAAAAGGTAATTACAAAGTTTTTAATAAAGCAGGTTTACTTTTACCAGTAGATAAAGAAATCTGTAAAGAAGATGGTGAGTATTATTTAGGATACCAATTTGATACTAAAGATGTTAATTTAGCGGGTTCTTTTAAAGCAGAATTTAGAGTTGATTTTTTAGATAACGGTGAAAGTTTAATCGTTCCAATAAGAGAAGACCTATACGTCAATGTATTAGATAGTTTTACAAAAGCCAAAATTGTATGTTAATATGAAAAATTTAATCAAAAACATTTTAAAAGAAGAAGTTATAGATAAAGAAAGTTTTAA
>Ga0129336_10000336_pt1 | contig 27298 bp, 29 predicted proteins | sample CPB6_02_DNA_FD_96878 | JGI IMG/M metagenome (GOLD analysis project Ga0129336, IMG submission 96878) | Freshwater to marine salinity gradient microbial communities from Chesapeake Bay, USA - CPBay_Sum_0.6_0.2_DNA | ecosystem: Environmental > Aquatic > Marine > Coastal | place: USA: Chesapeake... | reverse complement strand
TTGTTATGACGATATATTCTATCGGTATACCGAAGGGCTTTTTACAACATATTTGGGTCAACTATTTATTTGGGAGACAACAGTGAAAACTGAAAAAAGTTTAAATCACTATCAAAAGCTTTCGAAAGCTAGGTATTTGCTTCTGAAAGAAGACCTAAAAAAAACCGGCTTTAATAAATTTTCAAACTACTACTACTTTAAACTAGAAGACTTCTTGCCAGCGGCTTTAAGAATACTTCACGAAGTGGGGTTATGCTCGGTGATTAATATTCCACCAGGGGATACTTGCAGTCTTAAGATTTACGACTCAGAAGACCCTACACTTCCTCCAATTGAGTTTATTGCCTCAACCTCTGCAGCGAATATGAAAGGTGCACAGGACATTCAGAACCTAGGAGCGACTCACAGCTATTTGAGACGCTACCTTTGGTTTATGGCATTTGAAATCTGTGAGGACGATGAAGTTGATTTACAAGATAATTCTAAGGCGAAAAACGCTCCCTCTAAACCGAATGGTGAGATGTTTAAGGACAACCTAGGCGGGTCAAAAGCGGTGGCCAGTGCCTCGGGCGGTTTTAAAGAGAGCGTTTCACACATCGCAGCAGGGCACAAAGAGAACCAACCTGGATTACAGAATACAACGAATAGTTATGAAATCCCATTAGGAAATCTGAAAGGTAAAAAACTTTTTGATCTTTCTGATGAACAGCTTCAAGCATTAAAAACTGACGTGACTGTTTTTTTACAAGCTAACCCAAACCACAAGGATGTAACTACCTTTGGCCAGCTTGTATTAGAGATTAAAAAGGAAATGATTAAAAGAGGTCTTTAAGATGAACCGTGTTTACCTAATTGGCAATTCAGGATCTAAAGCAGATCTCCGCTACACCCCAAATCAACTTCCAGTATTAGGCTTAAGCTTAGCTGTGCGGAAGGCTTATAAAAAAGAGGATGGGTCCTGGCTTGAAAGTACTAATTGGATTCGTATTCAGACCTTTGGAAAGCTAGCAGAGAAAGTCTCTCCTTTGATTGATAAGGGCACTCCACTTATGGTTGAGGGTGAGATTTCCGTTAGAGAATGGACCTCAAAAGAAGGTGAGAAAAAAACCTCTTTTGAGGTCATTGCTAAACAGATTCACATTTTGGAAAGAAAGCGTAAGCCTGAGCCGGAAGTCTTTCCACCGAATACCGAAGCTTTTCCTAACCGTGGGCAAATTCCATTGGAACCCATGATTCCATTTGAACCCATGAATGATTCTGATATTCCGTTTTAATGGACGAATCAGTTGATTCTATTTTAGAACACATTTTAAAAAAGTTAACTGAACTATCCGAAACAAGTGTAGAGATGCGTGAGAAAATTAACGCATTAAAAATAAGGTGGGCTCAGTATGATGAAGAAGACCAAAGACATATTAAAGAGCTATAAATTTGAGTTGTTAGCCTTGGCTAGCGGTTTAACTCTAGTTTTAATTCTAACTTTTATTACCGCCAAAGCGAATTCTCCTATTGAATCAAGACACTTCTCTTACCTTGACCATCACATTGAACTTTTAGCTTATCAAGGTGAATCTTATTATTGCATTCATATTGTGATCGATAATAAACGAATAGTTCAACTGCAACCGTTTTTAGAAAATGAACTAGATCAAATGTTCGATATTTTAGACAAAACTATTCATAGACTTTCCAAAAAAGAACTTGAGGGCATGATTTGAACCCAAACTCAGAATTGTACCAAAAATGGCTCAAACATTTCGGTGAAGAAACCCAAATGAGAATGGCTCAAGAGGAATGCGGAGAATTAATAGCGGCAATCTCCCATTTTATCCGTGGAAAAAAAGGGGCATGCGATCTTTTACAAGAGATTGCAGACGTAGAGATTTTAATTGAGCAATTGCGCATTATATTTTCAGATCATGCCATTAATAAGGAAAAGAATTTCAAATTAAATAGAATGCAAGGTTATCTCGATGCGCTTGAAGCTAAAAAAAAATGATAGAATTACATTCGATAATAAAAAAACATTCGTCTCCTATCATGACACTGAAGCTTATATTAAAGGACACATTATCGAGTTCAATGAAGTCCCTTTGAATGTCAAATTAGGTGTCGGTCTTGAATATGAAAAAGCCATTGCTCAGGCTATCAGGAAGGTTCAAAGGTCTTGCGCCATATGTCGAGCCATCATGGTCTTAGACCCTACACAAGAATGTATTCATGAACTCAAAGTTATCATTCATAAGCCAGAACCTTCTAAAAAGAATTGGTCAGGCGATCAATGGAATGAACATTACGCAAAGAGTGATTGGGATCAGTACTTGAAAGAGAAGACACACGAATTCAACGAAAAAACAAAGTTGAAATGAGTTTTTAAAGTTTTAATTAAAAATTAATTAATTTAAAACCCAGTCAAACAAGAAGCATTTTTTTCCTGCAACTCTTTAAAGATCTTTTGGGCATCCTTTGGACTAGTGCACACGAAGTTTTCGGCATCTTTTAGCGGAAGAGTAAATTTGTTCTCTTCTGCATCTGAGCATTGTAACACTTGTCTTTCCGAATCAATTAAACAAATGGAAACCCTAGGGCCATTCTTGCAAGATGCACTACTTAGAATTGCGAATAGCACGGACCAATGCTTGAGCTGCATTTTGTTTCTCCTCAGGCGTTTTTGCATTCTCCACTTGCTCGAAAGACTTTTCTAAGTTATCCAACCAGGACTGAACCTGCTTTTGTTTAATCCAATGACCTAGCTGGCTCATGACTGTAAAGAGTTTAGGTAAAATTTGAAAGAATGCAATTAGCCCTTCAAACATTCGCTACTCTTTATGTGTTAGAAACTTTAAAACATTGATAACGAGTTGACAGATTGAATTAGATTTTACCACAGGCATTAGAGCAAGACTCTCTGACACGCCAAGTAAAACTAAAAGCAAAAGGTGCACATTATTTTTTTCCATATTTCCCCCACACTTAACCTGGCTAGAATTTTTTAAGTTCTAGCCAGGAAACAAGAGCGTATTACGAGATAGTACAGTTGCAAACCCTGGTTGTGTCCGTTTCCAACCATTACACTTCTAATAACACCTTTAATAAACCATTCAATCTATTTAGCCACCCATGTAAAAAAATAACCTGACTTGGGTTAGCTTTCACGATTTCAATATATGATTTTTGTGCGTCTAAAATAATGTCGAGTCCCACCTTATTTGCATTGCAAAGCGTCAATTCTGTTAATGTCTTAGGACCAAAAACTCCATCAACCGTTAGGTTTAAAACTTTCTGAATAGATTTTACAATTCTTCCAATTCCTCGATTCACACCTTGGTCAAATATAATAAGAGCTAGTCTATCATCAGTAAGTAAGTCACATTTTAAAGGCTTCCAAAAGTGTTCCACGTAGAACATTTTAGCTTGCTCAACTGTCAGGTTCTTTATACTTTCCTCATTCGCACCAGGGTTAGAACCCTGGTACGCTTTAAGAGTAATTCCGAACTTTGTAGGACCTCCCTTATCCGCTAAATGATTCGTGTATTGTGTTCCCTCTACTTTAAGAATGTGCTCGAATGCTAGATCAAATCTTTTCATAAGAACCTCATACCGTGTAAAGTTAGTCGGTGATTAAAAAAAAGAAGCCTATATTTAAAGTTTCAGAAAAAAACATCGAGAATGCAATTCTCCATGCCCTTTCACTTCTTCCTGGTTGCAAGGTCTGGAAAAACCAAAGCGTCGGTATATTTGATCCTAAGAAGAAAATATTCAGAAGGCCATCGAAGTATCAGATCAATGGGGTCTCAGACATCTTAGGTATTTATAAAGGACGAATGATTTGCCTTGAGGTCAAAAGTAAAACCGGAAAATTATCACCCCACCAAAAAGCTTTCTTAGATGAAATGAAAGCACTCGGTGCCATCAGTGCGTGCGTAAAATCAGTTGACGAAGCTTTTCACGCTGTATCATCGTCAATCTGCGACAGGCCGCACATACCGGAGGCTCAACTTTGTTTAGAAACTTTTCTCCGCAATAAAAGCAAGGAGCCTTCCTGCAAGCCTGACACTTCCCTGAACTGTGAGCCGACGCAATCTTAGCGCAGCTGAGACAATACATTTGACAAGCTTTAAGTGCCCTTTTTAGCATTCTTTCGGCTTTTCCCTGCTTTTGAAAGAGCAATAGCGATTGCTTGCTTCTGTGGGTAGCCTTCTTTGCTTACTAGCTGACTAATGTTTTTTGAAATGGTCTTTTGAGATGAGCCTTTTTTAAGCGGCATATATTCCCCTTTGAAAAACTCATACTATTAAGATTGGATTTTAAGAAGAAAAAAAAGCCCTAACCAAATATAGCTAGGGCTTAACTCACAGGAAAAGGGAAGAAGTCTTAGACTCCTGCTTGTTTCTTTTGATCCTCAATACCAGCTTTCACATAAACAGCATTATCTTTTTGTTTTACGTCGGCCTGCTTATCTAGTTTCGAGCCTAAAGAACCCCCAAGCTTGGCTTCCATTTTTGGCTTTTCACTTGGTTTTTTTCCTTCAAGTCCATTTTCGTAATTCATGATTTATTTTCCTTTCACGTTGTCTAAAGCCTTCAATATTTCAGGCCGGTCTTCTTTCAGTACGTCTTCTTTTCTTTTAGGGAGAGTAATCGGTGTTTTTGGAACCTCACCGACCATATATCTTTTTAATATATCAGTAGGAATCTGATTATTACTTTGTAGTCCTTGAATCGCTTTTGCTTTAGTTATCGAATCAAGATTAGATCGTTTTAAATCTAAAATAGCAGTTTGAGAAGCCGTTGGATCTAACTTTACAACTTTGGGCTCATCCTTCTGCATTCCAGTTACTGTTGCTCTTGCAAATCCTTCGACTAAGTTCTTTCTAACCTCAGGAGTTACATCAGCTAAGGCATCAGATAACTTCTCAACCGTAGGAATTCCTCGAACTGAAATCACACCATCTAGAATTTTCTTGGTTGCAGGAGCTCCAAAAGTCTTAACTAGGTAGCCTACTCCTGCTCCCATAACTGCACCTGTAGAGCCCGCAAACGCTCCACCGAATGTTAAGCCTCCTAATACTTCTTTCCAGAAGTTAACATCCCTAGAACCATTCATGGTTAACTTTTCAAACTCAGCACTCATGGCCGCATCGTCTGCAAGTCTGACTAAGTCCTCATCAGCTAATTCAGACAACTGCTTTAAAGTTCTCTTGCTTTCAATTGACCTTCCACTCATCACACCTTTCAAAAAGGCTTGTGTGGTTTTAGGGTCTAGCTTTTCAACTGGAATGGTCTTTTTAATCGCTTCCACTCCCCTTGAGATCTTAACTCCTGTAGAGCCCTCAAGTGCGTTGGCTAATTCATTAATTCGTGGGTTTTTCCCTACAGCTAAAGTCTGTAAATTGGATAAGGCTTTTTGCTCAGTTCCAAAAATGTCAGAAGCAGTCTCAAGAAGCCTTGCGTCTTTGGAGACCTCGTCCATTTTTTGAGCATACTCAGGACTTAAGGTTCTTAACTTTTGATTTAAATTGCTCCTAATGTTTTTTAAGGATTGGTCTAATCTTGAGCTGAATTGACCCTCAGCAATCGAGAATTCTGTGATTTCATCCAACGCTTGTATGATTTGCTTAGCGGTAGGAAGTGAAAACTTAGGCCCTACCTCTTCTGCTAATGATTGCACTCGGCCATATAAATCAGTCAGTTTATTAGTAACGGTTTCTCTCAAAGGAGTGAGAAGAACACCCGCTGCAGGACTACTCTGAGCCCTAATCTGTTGATCAATATTTTTTAAAATGTCCTTAGCTGAAATAACTTTTTCAGCTCCTTTTTCAGCTAATCCTGCTTTTTCAAGAATATCGTAACTTTCTTTGGATCCTTGAATTACTTTATCTTTAAGTGCTTTGACTGCAGTAAGTAAATCATCTGCACCTTGCTTGCGCTGTTCAACTAATACCGATTGAACACGGTTTAAAGCATTATCAACCTGATCTTTTAAAGCTTCAGTAGTAACTGGAAGAAGAGGCTCTGATCTTTTTAAATATTCTTTAATTGTCTGTTCTTTTACTCCACCGAAAGCAGAAAGAGCCTTTGCTCCTCCAGCTTTAATCGCACGTCCTATAATTGGAATAGCCTCAACGCCTGCTGCAACCGCTGCAGATGTTTTAGCCACCTCAGGTAATGAAAGTTTTTCTTTCTCTTCCATGAACCCAGTAGGGACTTCAGCTAATTGTTTTAAACCTTCTGCTGCTGCTCCTGTCGCTGCAGCTTCACTGACAGCTTTTGCCACTTTTGCAGTCTGAGGTAATACTTCTGCTACTTTTGTAGCCTCAAGAAGTGGACCTGCTAAGCGAGTAGCTGCCTCAACTGCACCTTTTCCAACCGTTGAAACACCCTTTCCAATAGTCCCAAAAGGAGCAAGCAAGGCTCCTGCAATCTCTCCACCTGCTGCAGTAATAGGCATTTCCTTTTCTAACTGCTTTCGCCTTGCTACGTCGCTTGCAAATTCTCTTTTGATCCGTTCGGTATCAATACTTTTTGAAAGAAAGTCTTTAAGACTTTCCGCTTCAAAACCAGAATCAATTAGGTTCCCTACCGCTGCATTGACTCCTGAAATAAGAGGTTCAGATACGCCAAAGGACATACCTTCCAAAGCAGACCTCGCACCTGTCTCAATTTGCTCGGAGAGAGGCGGTGCGGCTACAGGAATATTCTCTGCTTCCCACTTCTTTTTAGCCGCTTCAATGAGTTGGTCTCTTTGAAATTTCGCTTGTGCTTGTTGAATCAACTCATCTCTTGTTGCCATTTATAACCCCAAGTATTTTTTTAATTGCTCATCACTCATTTGAGAAAAATCAGGAGCAGGAGGCGCAGCGAAAGCAGGTGTGGTTCCTAAGGGCATCCCAGGCTTTTTCTTCTGCTGCTCAAGTAATTGAATCGGTTCAATCCCTACTGGTTTATTAGCTAACGCCTCATTGATTAGTTTTTTATTTCCTTCGACTGCACCACTCAAGCGATTAACCGTTGTTGCAGCTTGATCCCGAAACCCTGGCAAGTCTCGACCAATGAATTTTCCAGGACCAAATAAATTTCCAATCTGAAATTGAAGTAGACTACCTAACCTTTTTGCTTCTTCCGCTCCGACTGCGTCACTTCCTTGAGTTGAGTTTAAAACTTTAAGGAGAGACTCACCTGCTTTAATTTTTTGAGTATCGCTAATGTTTGGATCGTCAAATAACTTCACAGTCTGAGCAATCTCATTGGCAATTGCAGTCTTTGTCGCACTATCTTTGGATAGGCTTTCAACCATGGTTTTATTTGCAGGGTTTAGTTGCTCAAGTTGTCTTTTACTTGAACCTAGCTCCGCCATTAGACGCTTTTCTTCTAAACTTAACTTTTGCTTGGAAATAGCTAATTCTTCGGTTTGCCTAGTCTCCGCTCTTTCTGCAGCTTTTTGGGCTCTTTCTTCCTGAGACAGTTTTAAAGCAGTTTCTAGCATTTTTCCTTGCTCAGCTTTAGCAAGTTTAGCTTTTTCTAACTCTCTTTGTTTTTCAGTCTGTAAAACTCCCAAAGCCTTACTTCCCGCTTCACTTCCAATTGCTCCGCCTTGAGCTCCTCCAAAAGCTGCACCCGCAAGGATCGGAGCAAGGCCTAAAATAGCTTGGGCAATTAAATCATTCTGGCCAAAAGATGATTGTGGCTGCTGAGGTGTGGCCGCTACAGGGACTTGAGGAAGTGCCACAGGTTGAATCTCAGCATTGGGGCTAATTTGACTTCTTAATAATTCAATTTGATCTTTAAGAGTGGGCATATGGTTTGCTCCGTTTCGCTGCAAATAAACAGATAGGCTTTCCAATAGTCATGATTAATTTTCCAAACCTACTATCTTTAGACGTTGCACCCATAAGGTAGACCATGTGGTTTGCCCAGGGTTTAGCGAAAAATCCAATTAAATGAGTGAAAAGCTTCGATCGCTGCATAAGATTGACTATAGGACGTGCAACCAACCAATAACCCATCATCACTTCTGGTTGCTCAATTCTCATGAGCTGTCCAAACTTTTGATCAACTTCATAAGTCTTTTCATCTAATAAACCTTGGCGATGCAATTCAGTGCAGATGATCTTTCCTCCACTTCTTGCAATGTCTAATTGAGATTGTAAACTTTGTTTGGCCACATCAGAAAGTAATTTTTGACCCTCAGCACTAGAAGCAATCTGTTTAAGTGCAAGTTGAGAGGCTACATTTGCAAACTGTTCTTTTTGAGATTGCTCTAAATTAAATAGACGCCTTTGCAAAGCTTGCTCGGCTTCTTGTTGAGATCTTCCGGTTTCTACATTCTGAGCAAGTCTTGCCTGTTGCGCTGCAGCAGCTCCTCCTCTAATCCCAGCTCTTGCTTGAGCAGCTGCTAGTTGTCTTTGAGCCGCCTGCTGTTGAATCATAAGGTCACGAGCTAATTTTTCTCTTTGCGCTTGCTCTTCTGCTGACCCTAATCGCTCTAAAGAAACAGTCGGTATCTCTTCTTTAGGAGGCTTTGTTATAATGGTGGGTTTACTAGGTTTTTTGACACGATCATCTTCCATGTCTTGAGCTACAAAACCAGGACTAAACATGGGATTTGGAAATATAGGCATTTTTCACCTCAAAAATATTACCGTAGCGGTAGCACTTCCCGCAGTTGTTTTTTTTAAATAAACATACTCTTTCGTCCATGGAGTATCACCGTCACAGATTTCAAAGGAAGTAGCCCTTAATATAATTCTCTGCGAAGGAATGAATCCAGCATTGTGCCTAAATGCTTGCTCATCACTTCCATTGAAATTAAATGTAGCCTCAAACCCCTCAAAGTTGTCAGATAATTTCAGCTTATTTAAGCCTGAGCTCAAATCCTTCAAAGAATTGGCAAGTTCGACTGAAAGGTATCTTATTACCTCCTCAATCGTATCGCGTGATCTAAAGATTTTAAATCCGCTAAACTTCATTTGACAAACCTTGGCTTGTAAGGAGCTGCAATTTCAAACTCATAACCAGTTACGTTAATATTCTTCTGCATTTCATTATTAACTAAAACTGCTCGAATTGATTTCACTCTATTATTATTTAATTTCCTAGAATATGCAGGCTCAGATGGATTTCCATATTGATCTGTTCCATATGGACTTACCCCATAACCTCCTGATCCAATTTCAATTGAAACTTCTGATTTAATCTCAGTAAGCCAATTAACTTCAGTTCTAAAAGTTAATGTAAATTCATTCTCTACAAGACCTGTCGAAAAAACATTCACTGCGAGAAAGCTTTTTAAAATCGAAGCTTCTCCCAAAAAGTCCCAGGCAGACTTCCAATAACAAGATATAGCATTCGCATTGTCGGCATAGTCGTACTGTGTATCAGTTGAATGAATTTTAAAAACAACATAACGAAGAGCACTAGCAAAAGTTGAATAGCTACGCTCATTAATATAGGTTTCATTCTGATAGAGTGCCACACCTCCAGCGAGATTCATTGAATCCCACTCTAACCAAGCGTCCCTTGGGTAGTCATAAACAAAAGTCACTGAATTAGAATTTGCAGATACTTTACCAGAAGTAGTTGTTTCACAAGGCACAAACACCCAATACTTCTGATGAACTCTGTCATGGAAACTAACAGATCTTTTTAATTTAAAAACCTTAGTTGGATCTGATTCACCTAGCTGGTCAAAGATAGGATCAATCCTGCTTACAAAAGGATTCTGTTCATATTGACCCAATCCTCTTGGGACTTGTCCACCTTGAAGGAGCCTTGGCCCTTGAAGGCTCATAAACATCAGTGCGCCTCTTACATCTTGAATTGAAGCATGAGCTGCACACCCAATGTCGTTGGCTACTTGGTCAACCTTAAAACTTTGTCCCTGGAAATCCCCCGATAAGACATGAATACTTTGTGACTGAAAAATAATGAAAAACTCATTGGAAGGGGAAATACCAGTAATTCTATCCCCGATAAGATCATTTACTATAATTTGGTTATCAGGGATCGGGAAATACTCAGGTGATTCTATATCAGAAAAACTTACTGTGTTTACTTCAGAAAGGTTCCCAGCTGTAGCAAGTAACCCTTGAAACGTTGAAATGTATCGGCCCTTTTGTGGAGGGCTCCTATCAGTAGCCGGAGGAATGTAAATAGCTCCTAAAGCTGAGTCTGCAATATTATCTCGGTATGTCTGGGTTGCCGTAAATGAATTATTTGGGAGCTCAACTAGGGAATACCAGACGGTTGGTGTTCCGCTTGTATTTTTAGATCTATAAATCACAATTCTTAAGTTATTTGAAATGACATCATTATCCGTTACGTTGACTGCAGCTCCCGCAATAGTAATACTTGTTGCGCTTATATTCGTGATTTGACGCTCGACATAAGAACTAGACACACCGTCGTAAAAATAAGCAGTGTCTCCAATTTTAAGCGTATGAGCTCCACTGGTCCCATCATCAACTGTTATTGTGGTGACTCCGGCTTGCGTGCCATTTACTACAGCGCATCCAGTATTGTAACCACTCGCTGCAAGCACGTTGTTTACAGTCACGTCAATTTGGTTACCGTTGTAGTCTACTATTGCAGAGGTAATTGGGTTTCCTTCATTCTCGTTGCCCTGGTTATCTTTTTGAAGGATGGTTACCTTGTAACTATAGTCATCATTTCCTAAAACACCCGCTACTGTGCTATTTGCGAGAGAAACTCCATCACAAGAGGGAACCCCTGCGTTGTAAATGTTCTGTCCATCATACTTCTTAACTGCGTCATACCCATTGGACAGGTAAAGGATGTTATATAATTGGACAGCACTTGTATTTTCAAAGTTTGCGTCATTTGAATAAGTAGAGTTGCCAGGAAATGGGTCCTGAGGGGCATTAATCTGAGACCAATAACGAGTATTAAGAGTTAAAGCACTTGAGATTAAATTGTGAGAGATGATTGTATCTAAAAAAGCAGCTGGCATTGTGCCCACGGTGGCAACCGCTGTAAAACCTGTTAAGGCTCCAATTGCAGTGCATAACTGAGACACGGTTACAGGGCTAGTCTCATCAAACCCAATGCCTAAATCAAAGTTTAAAACCTCAGAAGTCCCTTCAACTATTTTACATCTGTAGTCTGAGGTAGTAGCGTCAAATAAAATTGAGATTTCACAAAGTGCAGCACTTCCTGAATAGGTTACAGTCAAAGTGCCTTCGACAAGTTTATGGGCGTTATTGTCAATTGCAATTAATTCTACGGTTTCAGCTCCGGTTGAGGGATTGTAGACTTTATAAGTGAAAAGCCCTCGGCCACCTTTAGATTCAATAGAGCCTTGAAAGCCTTTTCTCTTTTCAATTGAACCCGTATTCGTGAATTGAATGTTTCTAAGTGCGGTAGCGTATTGCTCAGGGAATTTTAGGTCAGAAGACTTGTAGTCAACTCCAGAAAGATTTTCATATCTTTTTACAAACTGATAATTGACTGACAAGAGCTCACCTCAAATTTCATAACCCAAATAAAATGGGTCAATAATTGGAATTCTGTCTGGGTCATTATCAGGCTCCGAGAATGCCTGTTTTAAAGTCCCTTCGATTTTAGTCATCAAGGCCGCAACTTCTGCCTGATCCGTTGAGGAATCTCTAACAAAGATTCTCATATTCGTATACTCTAACAAGTACTTTTCACAAACGTCAGGCAAATGAGAATTAGTTGTAGAATTCTTTCCACGAAGAGCAAAGTTACCTACTGAAATAGTTTCTCCTAAATCAAAAGTAAAACCAGGAGTAACCGTTACAGTACCTGTAGCAACATCAATTGAATCAACTGGTATGTTTTTCATTTGAGTGTTTCCATTCTTATCAACAATGGAAATAAAATTCTGTTCACTCAAAGCAGATGCATCCAATGCACCAGGATCTAAAACTAAACTTGTAATTGAATTAGACGTAAGCGTTACTGATTGAACCGTCCCACGCCTAATGTCTAAATAAGGAATAGCTTTTTGATATACTATTCTTAACTTTCCTCCCTGTTGAGGAGGAGGTTGGACAATTAAACTGCTTCCTTGTCTTAAGTAAAAAGAAGGATTGCCGTTGATACCGTCAATCCTTTCTTTCAAACTTCCTTTTCTAATTGGGTAATAGTCTTGATCTAAACCAGATGGAGAGTAAGAGATGTTATCAATTCGAGTACCCATGTAGCAGTCACTAGGAATGGGATATGTGGATACCCCAATTGATACATCTTGATACTTCTGCGTCATTAGAATGAGAGGAAATGTAACGTTAATAATTGAATGAATTTCCTCTTGAGCGTCATTGAAAGCCTGAATGAATTCTTCATCCTGGACACCCGCACTACTTGTATAGTCTGTGTTTCCGGTAGCCCTTCGGCTTGCAGTGATTAGCTGCTCAAGATTCCTCATTTACTCCCCCCTGTTTCTCATCTTTCCAATGATTAAAGCAATTTTAGCTTTGTCCATTGGTTCTTTTTCTTCTTCTGAATCCATTTCCTCTTCTGGCTCTTCCTCTTCCATTCCACAGCATTTTTCAATCAAATCACCCATGCTCATGTCATACTTATCTGCAAGAGACATCAGCTCATCATGAAGCATTTTTACTCTCTTCTCATCTTTAGGCGTAATTTCCATTTCAGATTCAGAGTCCATTTTATGCTGATACATTTTTTCTCCTATTTGATTAATGACTGTTTGTAATTCTGCATAAGCCTACCCAGTGCATCACTTTGAGCTTGTTGAGCCTTGATTAATGCACTCGCTTGGTCAGTTGTAGCCTGTTGAGCTGACTCAAACTCTAAATTCTTTTGTTGAGCAGCTTGTTGAGCCGCGCTTCCAAGAAGCCCGCCTAGTAAGTTTATACCAGCTGATATCCCAGCTCCTGCTATTTGAGATTCTGGACTAGGTTGTTGCATAGTTTGAGGAGCTGCCACGCTTGCTTGTGGTTGGCTTGAAAATAACTTTGCAATTGCACTTATATCTCTATTCTCGTCTATCGTTTGATTAAAGGGGCTAATCATTTCATCACCTCATTAAAGCAGCACGATAAGCCTCTACTAACCCAGCTAGAGCCTGTTGCTTTCCTTGCATTGCTTGTTGAATACCTGCTTGCTCTAATTGGCTCTGTTGTTGAGCCAAATTAAATTGCATCTGTTTTTCTTGTTGAGCTCTTTGGCTTGCTTGATTAAAAAGTCCCCCAATTAAATTAACTGCTCCTAGAATTGCCGCGCCTCCAATAAGTGGGTCCATCTTTCACCTCAACTATAGTCTAATTGCCAGTCTGCAAAATAACTGGTTCCATCGTAGTAAAGAGTTACCGAATCAACTGCACTTGCAGATGTCGAAAAAATTGGAGCCTGTGCCTGTGGCCATTTTACAGAAGCTGGGAAAATAACATCCAAAGGTGCAGCTCCTTGAATCACATATAACTTGTAAAATGCGCCTGCGATAGGGTTGCTCAACGTTAACGTTACATTTCCACTAGCACTAGCCAAATCTAACTTCTGAATATTGCCATTGTCCCAATCTATTGTTTCAGCCGTACCGCTAGGCATCAAAGTTGCGGCTTGCCAAAGTGGAAGGTTCTTTGAAAGCTGAGTTTTAGTTACAGCGTTATTTGCAATCTTACCCGATGTAACTGCAAGGTTATCAATCTTAGCAGTGGTGACAGATAGATCAGTATAAGAGCCTGTGACCATTTTATTTCCATCACCACTTCCAGTATGCCCATGGTTTGAAATCTTAGTCCAAGTAGTCGAGTAAAGAGTTGAGGCCCAATTCCTAGTCCCACTTGTGGGGATAGTCAGAGTTAACCCTAAGCTAAGCGTAGTATAGGCCATTCATTTGCTCCTTAATTTTCAACCCTGCAAATTGCTACTGTATTTTCTGTAGCAGTCCCAGTCAAAGCATTTCAACTTGTCTAATTTCAATACCTTGCAAATTTTTTATTCTAGACTTTTTCATTAGTTACCTATTCTTTCAATCATTAAAGATCCAACACCGTTTAAGAGATCGTTACCCCAAATTGCTAACGCTCCCCCTGTTGATTGATAACATGTAACATAAATCACATCGCCGGCATTTAATTTTTCAAGATAATCAAATGTGACACCATGTGCTAAGTTTGCAGTGCCCGATTTACTTGGTTGATATTGTGCTCGAAGTAGAGAACTATTTTTATTTAGTGTAGTCCTATAGTCAGCCGTTGACGTTGTACCCTTCCACAGATATGCACCATGAATATGATAAGTACCTGTAACAGGCACGGTGTATGAGTTTGTGCTAGTTGAAAAAGCATTGTGGGTATCAAATATTTTTACATCAAACGGAATTTTAGTATCCGTAGAATTAGCGATCGCAGCCGTACTAGTACTAAGTTGAAGCGATGCCGCAACTGTTTCAGTTGCTTGAACTACTGCGGGGCCGGAGAGTCTGAAGATTGCAAAGTTACAAGGAGATGGAGATCCACCAAAAAATGTAACGGCACCTGAAGAATATAACCCTACAGTGTCTCCAGCGTTAAAATAACCAGTATACGAAGAACTACCATAAACGTTAGCACTTAAATCTGCTAAGCGAACTAATTGGGACCCGTTTTTATATAATAATGGAGCTGTGGAACCGTTTTCTTGATTGGATGTAGTAATACAATAAAACCCAGAAACTGGGATTGTCATTAACCCTGATGATGTCGAATACATCGCAGATGTGTCTTTTACAATTGTATCATACTTAACAACAGCGTTGGCACCAACCGCATAGTTACTGGCCAAACTAACTTGAGCCATGATAATTCGTGAATCAGTATCAGCTGAACTTATAGCATTTGAGGACCAACCTGAAATTGGAACACGAGCAAAGAAACTCATTGTCGTTCCTGATCCAAAACTCGCTGCATTATAATTTGCTAATCCGTTAGTTGAACCGCTTTGAACACCGAAATAAATATAACTTGAACTTGCTACAACTAATGGATCAATTTGGTTAGTAGTATTAACTCCGTAATTTCCTTTGCCGCAAATTGCTGTCGCTGGAATTCTATCGGTTCCAGCTGAGACTAACCCACTAGGCAAACCAATTGCCATGTCCCCAGAAGAAACAGTTCCTGAAGTAAAACGACCTACTACTTCTACAGAATCTCCGACTCGACGATAGACAAAAGTTGCGCTTGTTAATGTTCCTAAATTTAAATTAGCTGGTGTATAAGTCTTCCAATCTGTCATTGCAGGAGCAATTAAAACAGGTTGAGGTCCACACACTACGTTATCAAGAGCTAAAGTATAAGCACTTGCCGACGTCGAAGCTACATGTAGGCAAAGCCTATAGCTCGTGCCAGTGGCTTGCGTTTGAAAAGTTGCAGTCGCTTTCATTTTCGTGCCGGCCGTAGCAGATAGGACCGTATACCCAGCAGGTTGAATGACAACAGGAGTGCCTGAAGGATCTGCAATAATGTAAATGGTCAAGTCACCGTCTGCGTAGGTTCCTGAGACAACTTCATAGTCAAAGGAAACCGAAAGAACCTTTGCCGTGTCTGCACTATCAATCGTAAAGTCAGCACTAACACCCTCTCCTTGGCGATTCGCTGCATCTTTCACAAAATTGAAATCAGCAGAACCTCTTAAAGGAGTAGTTGTAGACCGAGTCCAAGTGACGTTAGGACTCCCACCAGTTCCGTCTACAGGGCTTGCGCCTGCAGCGTCTGCATAAGTGGCCCATCCGGTAGTATTGGTCTCAGCATTAGGGTTAGTAATATAGTTAATCCCAGCGGTCCCGCCTGAGCCTACTTCGCTCCAATTAGTCGAACTTCCCGAGTCATTCTTTCGGTATAATTTGCCGTTTGAGCTATTAAGAAGGAGTGATCCAATATTTGCACTGACTGCAACGGACGTTGGATCGGTAGTCGAACTAATGATGTCGTTCCCACCGTTTAAATCTAGTGTGCTTTTTAGAGTCTTAACTTTAGTTCCCGAAAAGATTGTCGCTGGCATTTAAGTAGGTCTCCCTAGTTCATCATCCGATGAAGTTAATCGCTACAATCCCTGTAGAGACTGCAGTGGTTGAATCAAGACGCTTTAAACTGATTCTTGTGGAAGCAGGTATAGCATGCTCAATAGTTTGATCTGAGCCTGGGCCCATGACGAATTGTAAAACTTCCGACCCAGAACCGCCTGTGTAAATTCCCACAAAGGCTCCAGTCGTATCTAAAAGTTGTAGCTTCTTTGTAGCCGCTGCAGTTGATGCGACAACTTGAACAGGGCTTGATGCACTTCCAGGAATATTCGTGCTTGAAGTGTCTAAAATACCTGCATCTAACAGGTCAATAACTGACAAAGTGTTTACATCGACCTTGCCAATCGTATTCGTTCCAGAAGGCAAAGCAGAGGAAATCGTTACAGCTCCAGTATTACAAGCAGTTACTTTTCCATTAAGCGTACTTAAAGTACTTTCTGTTGCAGCTCCGGTTGGAAGGGCCGAAGAAGAAATCGTTACAGCTCCGGTATTACAAGCTGTAACCTTTCCATTTAAAGTACTTAAAGTGGATTCAGTAGCGGCTCCTGTCGGTAAGCTAATTGTCCCGCTAATATTATTAATATTCCATGTCCCAGACTGACTTGCTGGAACTGCACTTTGATTGGACGCAATTACTACAGGCAAAGAGTTTGCCATAGTTTTTTGCCCAGCTAGTGCTGCATCTATTGCAGAAAGAGTTGAGTCAACAGTAAGAGCTCCTGATGGATTGACTTTGACGTTTACAAAGGCTCCACCACCACTAGTTGTCTCACCAGTGATAACTGCTCGTGTCATCAAAGCCTGGGTTTCATTTGTAATGGAAGTGTTTATCCTATATTGAGATGGAAATAAGGCTATTGATCTAGGAGTAGTTGATAAGCTGAAGCTGGTTTGAGCTACAGCTCCATTCGTGAATTTAATTCTGTAATATTTGAACTCGGGTTGGAAAAGGTAACCTATTCCACCGCTCGCTGTATAATAAGTATAAACATGTGAATGGTGAACCGTAGAGCCATCATTGGAGAATTGAATCTCAACTCCATCAGTCGCAGAATTCTGGTCTGCTTTAATTCCTACTTGGATTGAACCATAGTTTTTATTTTCAACCCATGAACCTGTAAAATTTGCACCGCCTGCAAGTGCTACCGTAGTGCTATTTGACGAATCCACTGTGTTAATAATGGAATTTACATCTGTTTGAACTTTATTTGAGCTCACACAAGCAGATAATGTGGAAGTATCTGCGTCAATCGTGGTCAATAAAGAGATTTCAGAGTCTTGCTTTGCACTAGTTGCAGCTCCAGTAGGCAAAGCACTTGAGAGCACATCAACCTGTAACTCTCCATTTGAATCAGTTTTTAAAACCTGAACTGCTGCACCGTCATAACCTGATACTACTTTGGTTAGAGCAGGAAGAGGGTCACCATCAGCGGCAACTGCAGCTTCTGTAGTGGAAAAAGTGCCTGTGACTTTTATTTCGCCTGTGGTTTCAACTACAGGATACTTATGTCTTAAAATTTGAAACCCAACGCCTAAAGCAGGAGCAGAAGGTAATTCCTCTGCAAGAGTAATTTCATTAGTAGAAACGGCGTAAACTTTGACTTCTTGTCCGCTCAAAGTTCCGGAAGTAAAACGAATTACATCACCTGCTTGTGCAGCATGAGATGTTGCATTAATTACCGTGACGGTTGAACTAGCTTCGACCGTGTCGGTTCCTACTTCTCTTACGAATTGATGTGCTAAAACTGAAAGTGAATGCTGAAGTGTTCTAACAGGCTCAACAGTTGCGAATTGTGGACTTAACCTTGCGTCTTTTTCCTGCGTTGGCCAACCTTTTATACTCATCTTAAAACCTCCCCGTCATTATTGCGGATCTTTGTGTATTCGGAGTGCCATCCTTGGCTAGCACGTTTACCTAGAATGAAGTTATGAATTATATTTTAAAAAAAATCAAACTATCTGCGCTTATCATAAAATAAATCGACAGTAGCGGTGCAAGTTTCAGTTCCGCCTGTAAAATCAAATTTAGCTCTCACATAAGTCATACCGAAAGTGGTTGCACGGACTACTTCTCCGCCTGTAGCAGTTGCAGTGGTAAAGGTGATCCAATCAATCCAATTTGAGTTGTCTGGACTAGTTTGAATCTTTACAACCAAACTGGTTCCGGCACCTAATGCACTAATTTTTAAAAGGCCTGCAAAGTCTAATTGCAATCCTTCTAAGGTATAAGCAGTCCCATTCGTGTCTCCACTAATCGCACCGCTCGAAAGCTGTAACCTATTGACTGAAGCCATAAGAACCTTTCAAAAAAAATGCGCTGGAGGGATTCGAACCCTCGCCCTAGTTCTCCTCGTCAGGAGTAACTCAGCTCTACCTCTGAGCTACAGCGCACTTTATTAATTAGTATTGATCTAAAGCGTCAAAGCCTTGGACCATAAGATGCAGTTCAGCGTCCAAAGCTGCGGCAGCTAAGTCATAAGTCTTAACTGTCACAGCGGAAGCCGTAGCAGAAGAAACCAAAGCAACTCCAATTGCAGCTCCACCGACCGTGGCCGAAACTACAGGCACACGAGCAAATGGCTTATTGAAAGTCACAGTGTAGTCTCCAGTACCATTTACAGTCAGGACGCCATCGTATTGGCCGACCAAAAGGCTTGAAGTCGAAACACCGTCAATTTTGAAGTGAAGTTGTCTTGGAAGTCTTTGAGGGGATTTAATTTCACGTAGCATGATTTTTTTCTCCGTGGAAAAATAGGCTAGGGAGTTTCCCCCCTAGCCAATCGGTTCAGTTGATTAGACTGCAAGTCCGCTGATGACTCCATGGAATGGAGGCACGATGTAGGCTTGCAGGTATCCGCCAAAGCGGAAGCTGTAAGAGTCGGAAGATGCATCACGCAAAAGGACAGTTCCGTCATCATCAAAGAAACCAAAATCAGGTCTGTGATGGAGGGTCAGGAAGTTGTCATTGAGTAAGTAAACCCTATCGTCTTCGCAGAAACGCTCAGGGAAAATACCCACAGGTCCTGCAGCGGACATGAATTCCAAACCACGGAAGCTGATTTTACCGATCAAGTCTTGAGCCCTTGGATCGAGCAAGTACTGCTTTTGGTCTTCCAAGATGTTCAAAAGTTTACGGTACTGAGTGAAAGAAGTGATGATCAAATTTGGCACCTTGCCGCATTTGCGTTGCACTTCCATCATTCCTTGGTTGAGGAGGTCAGCTGTAATACCTGCACCGCTCGCTGCAATCTGAGCCGAAGCTTGCCACCGACGGCCCACAGTAATGGAATACTGAGTGCCTGAGGTTGCATCTAAAACACCTTTCAAACCGCTTGGGTCTGCATCTTTAGAATATTGCATGTAGAGGGTTTTTGCACCGGCATCGGCCGTCAAATCCACAGTACCTGCAATACGAGCTAAAGTAAGAGTACGAGTAGCAGGAGCAACAGCGGTGATTTCCCAAATAGCAGATGTGCTGTAGGGATTCGCAACACTGTCGATCATGATGTAGTCTTTTTCTTCGAAGTTAGCTTCTTTCCAGGTTGTCGAAGAGATAACCACAGTCGGAGCTGCAGCAGAACCACCTGCAACAGCTGCAGTGGTCACACCTAAAGAGCCAGAGCCATCGTTGAAAAGGGCACGGCTCATGTTTCTCATCCAAGACTCAACTGCCTTCTGGGTTGAGAATTTCGTGAGCTCGATGAATGCACCTTCTGAGACAGAAGCAGCTTTAATCGCTTCACGATCAATAGAGCCTACAGCATACATTTTCTTAGCTTCGATCACTGCATCTTGCACGTTTGCGTAGTTTGCAATTGGCAATGAACCGGAACCCACACCGCCTGCGAAAGAGGTTGGAATTGCGATGTCCATTCTCTTACCGACGAAGTTATATTCCTTCTTGCAACGGCCTAATAAAACATTTGCACTATTGTACGTGTTATCTGCTAACTTCAGCTGTTATCGCTTAGGTTTTTTACCCTAAACTTCTTATCGTTTAATTCCGATAAGTTCAGCATACATATTCAACCTTTTCAGGTTGCTTCCGACTCGTGGAGTCTTTTCATCCAGACTCTATGCGTTACGGTTGATTCAATCCTAAAATTCAACCTCGGTATTCCCATCTCAGGGTTCACCGATTTTCGGAAGTTATCATCTAATGATTACTCATTAGAGCGGCAAGTTATTTACCGTATTTAATCTTAAAAAGATTAGAGGCTGTGCTTAAACTAAACTGTGCCATTTTTATTTACCTTTCTAAATGTCATCAAAGAAAAGTGGATCAGAGCCCGAACGCTTTGGCCCATTTTCCATTTGAGACTTTTTAATTGTTTTTGAAATCTTTTTACTCAACTTCTTTGCCGAATCATTGGCGTAGAGTTGATTTATAACCTCTTCGATTTCCTCAGCTGAAGCCTCGGTTTGCATCGCAAGGTTTGCAAGCTTTTCCACTTCCTCATAGTTTCCAGCTAACTCAGGATTGGCTTGAACTAGTTTCGATTCAATCGTTTCAACTAGCTTAAGATTATCCCAATAGGAGCCCACCTGTTCAGGTGTGATTTCCTCAGCTTTGAACCCATTCTTAACTAAAGTGTCATACGCTTGCACGAAGTCAGACTTTTGCATTCCCTTTGAAGTTAGAACACTTTCAACCTGTGACTCGATCTGTTTAAGCTTAGCCGTTTCTGCTTGCGCAGCTTTTGCGGCCTCTGCTTTCGTTCGATAGTACTGATTTTCAGCTTCTAAATGCTTAAGCCTTCTCTCCTCAGGGCTTAACGTACTCTCTTCTTCGACTACTTGTCTAATCTGTTCTACAGCGTCCTGATAGAGTTTTTGACCGTCCACGCCCATACTCTCGCTCATCATTTCAATAAACCCTTTTAGGTCTTTTTTCTGAGCTAATAGGTCATGCGATTTTTGAACTAATTCTGAAATCTTTTGACGGCTTGCTTCGAACTCTTGACGCTCTGCCTTATGTTTACGGAAAAGGTCATCGAGGTGTCGCTGTTGAGAGTAACGATTAATTACTTCTTGAACTGGAACCTCAACTGATTTTCCGTCTACCTTGACGGTAACTAAGGAATTTGGAGAGACCTCTACTTCTTGGTCGCCTTGTTTTAATTTTAAGGCCTTCAAAGCTTCCTTAACCGCTTTGGTCTCTTTAGAACTTTTTACTTCATCTTTTTCTTTGTTACTTTTTTCTTTGCTACTTTTTTCTTCGCTGCTTTTTTCTTTGGCATCTTTCTTTTCTCCTTTCTTATTAAGTACCTCATCTAAATCATCGCCTTCTTCTGCTCGCCTTTGAGCAGTCTTGACTTCAGGCTCATCAGATAGGTTTTTACGCCATTGGCTTACAGCTCCTAGTTCGTCCCAGGATACTGGAGAACTACCGCCTACCACTTCAATGGGCTCCTGAACACTTGCAGTTTCTACATTCACATTCGGTGTAGTCTGCGTTGCGCTTTCACTCATTTAAACTCCTTATTTAATTATACGGATGAACTAGGTTCAACTGGCCCTGATAGGCCTAATTGCTCCTCTATATTTGGCATATTTGGATTTACTGGTACTTGTGGCTCTCCGCCTAATGCAGGATTCACAGGTAATCCAGGCATCTCACCTACTGGAATATTAGGCATTCCAGGAACAGGTGCACCTTCCTCTTTTACAGATTCAACTTGTGGTACTTGATTAAAAAACATCGGGAAAAGAGATAACTTTGAAATCTCTTGAGCAAATAAAGGATTCTTCGCTGCAAGATCCATCATGAGCATTTCATGGGCCATGATGTGATTCATTACTCTTTTTTGAACAGCTTCAGGCGTCTGGTATTTGAAAGCATACTCCTGAACCAATCGAGTATGTTCTCTCCAATGGAGCAAATGGTTTTCAAACTCCTTAGGAGCAAGGGATTCCTCTGAAAGGGCATCTTTACCTTCTTTCAATAGTTCTTCGTTCTCCGCCTGAGCGGTTCTTACTGCAACGGTTGCAGCGTCAATGAACTTATCAGACTGACCTAAATCTAACAGGTCAATAACTTGCTCGGATGTAAACTGGTCAGGAAATCGCTCATTCAAATCTAGCAGAGTCTGAGTACGAGCCGCAATAGACCTCGGCAAGGCCGAAGAATTCTGAACACGAATGTCATAGTCTTTCTCCAAATAGGCCACATTAAAAAACTTAGTCATCCACTGGTTGTTTTTTCCAATGACTCGAATCATACGCTCGTCTGATTCGTCATAGTAGTCGCCACAGACTGCAAGCGTCATTTTAGCGATGTTTAAAATCATGTCGTTATATTTCAGAACTAATTCATTGTACCGCTCAGATTCCTGCTCGCTTAAGAACTGAAGGGCTACACCTGCTTTAATACCAGGAGGTGGCTCACCTCGGCTTACTCCAAACACTCCTGAAATCTGCTGAAATTCTTCCTTAATCTTTTCTCTAAACCCAAAAACATCAGCTGGAACTGTGGGAGCTGTTGCAAGCACAGGAGCGACTGGGCCTTTGTATTGGACAATGGTCATGTCATTTCCAAGCCTGTCTAATGCTACTGATCCTGCAGGAACCATCCACTTAGGATGCGAAGCAAGCACAATGTTTCTAACTAGCATGTTAGTAATATTGTTATATGTGCCAGTAAGCTGCTTAATATTCTCAAAGAAAGAAACTCCGTAAAGTTCGCCTGGGTACTCAATGTCTGTGAAACGAATGAATGGAAGTTTGTCATGTGAGAATGGAATCTCAGTATTCTCCAAGATGACATCTTTCAAAAAGACAATCTTTCGGCCTTTGTCCATCATTCTCGACCGTCTGTGCCAGAAGGTATAAACTACCTGTTCACCCCTTGCAGGCCGCATTTCCATTTTCTCGTAGTCATAAACTTGTGCGTCATCCAAATCTTTAATCTTGGACGCACTATCTGGGTAAAGTTGTCTTAACTCCTGAGTATTAACGAGCTCACGAGTAAAGCAGTAGTCTACATCCACGAAGTTCTTTTTCTTTTGCATTAGAACTTCAGATGCAAGCCAGACTCGGTAATCAACATCACCAGTTCTTACTGGTCTATCAATATAGACGATGTTTCCTTGCGGGTCTTTTGTAGGATTACCACTTGAATCAAGCAAAGGGACTTTCCCGCCATGCTCTTTGGATGCCTTAACCCAAGCAGGATTCAAATCCCCTGAGTCCTCATCCCAAAGAATGAAAAGATAACTCTCACCCATCACAAGAGCATTAGTCACAAGTTGAGTTTGAATCTTTCCCTCAAAGTCTGATTCATACCAGATATGGTCAAGTAATTGCTTAGTTACCTTCGCTGCGACCTTATCGCCTAACTCATCATTGGTTGGAAGGATCGCCACAGCAGGCTTAAATTTAATCAGACGTGAAGCCCTATTTTTGGCTAGATCATATAAGTGGTTACAGACAATCTTTCTTACAACTTGAGCCCTATCTGTGCCTCTGTCCCTTGCATCAAGCCTAGTTTCTAATTCCTGGTATTGAATGCCTTTATAGAGAGCAAGGTTTCTTCTCATCACTCGAATGCGTGGTTCATTTTCTTGCTCTAAGAATCCTAGCTCAGAGGAAAGCCATCGAAGTACGTCCTGATCGTTTCTAGGATCGTCAAGGTCTAAGCTATATAGAGGATACTTTGGTTGGGAAAAACTTTTGTCTAAAGTGTCTAATGCTCCATCAAAAAAGTAGCTCATACCGCCTCAAACAGGTCTTTGTTTAGTTTACTTTCTAAGTCCTGAGTGACCTTCTCAAACTCAGGATTAGCTGGGATGTATTGAATAGAGTGTGTGCTCTTTGCCATTGCTTTGACTTCGACTAAAGCAATTAAAGAAAGACCAAGTGCTAGAATACTTAAGATTGAAAATAAAATAATCAACGCAAGGAGCGTGCTAGTCATAACTCCATTCTATATCAGATTCTTTTCTAAACAAGTCAGGAAAGTCATCAGCAGGCGTAAAACCTGATTTTGTAGTCGCAGGATCAACTTTAGGTTCTGGCACATTTAGAATCGAATAGTGCTCACTATCTAAAATATACCGAAAGTTATCGATTAAGTGGTCATTGAGTTTAGGAATCTTTCCGCTTGAGTCTCTTCTATAATTTTCAAACTCCCAGAATAGTTTGACGCAGCGAGATGAAATCTTAATCCGCTTAGAGAGCATGATGTCTTTAATCATCGATAGGCCTGTCATCTTATCACTTTTCATCTTGCGAGTAGGTTCTAATCCTTCTCCGAATAGGTCTAGAACCTCGTTAGCAAACCAAGTAGCTGCTTCGTCGTAACCTTGTCGCCACTCAAAGTCTGACAGTTCTTCTTTCTTCTCCCTAATCCGTGGCCAAATCTTGCCAACCGTCATTTGACTCTGCTCAGTCTCGTAAATCTCGTCTAAGCAATAGATCACTTTTGAATAGGGGTTAATTGCGCAAAAAAGAACTGCAAAGCAGCTTGCGCCTGCAGGGTCGGCCCACAAAATCCAGGTTAGCTTCTTTCTATCTCTCCACAGCTCACCCATGAGTTGCTCATGTGGAAATACCATTTCATTAGACAGCATTGGAAAGATTGCAGACGCACCGCCTCGAACGAATTTAGCTTCGTACTCTCTTTCCCACTTATCGCCTTCTCCTCGATTGTAGAGCTCGTCTCGCTTTTTTCTTAGCCAGTCCTGACTAATATAAGGATTGGCACTGGTGGGCATGTGAAAGAATCGCTTCGTGTCATCCTTCTTGTAGCTCTCTGCAATCTTAGTAAACTGACACTCAAACTCAGGCGGCGTTCCAATAATCATAAGAGGACTATCAAAAGCTGCCCTGTTTGGATCGTACGCCTCATAAAACTCAGGCCTAAAGTCTTTAAACTCGTCAAACACAGTTAAGCCCTTTGGCTTGACGCCTCGGTACGCTTCCACATTGTCTGAACCATCTAGTTTTATAAATGAGCCGTTCGTGAAAGTGATTCTCATCTCGGTATTATTTGGGTCACTTTCAATCCAATGCTGAGGTCCTATCGTTTGGATTCTCCTGGTAGCCCAAAGGATTTCCCTAGCCTGCTTCATATAAGGTGCAAAGTAATAGTTCTCACTTCCTGGAAAAGTATAGGCGTACCTCCAAAGAAGGTATGAAACTAATTCAGAGTTATGAGTAACGAGAAACTGACGGCCAGCTAAAAATAAGTGAGATGGACTCTCTACTGAAATACACTTTACTGGTCTGGAATCAACCTTCTTAAATCCGACTAAAGTTCTATGCCTTCTTTTATGTTTATTAAGCCATGGCTCAAGTATCTTAGCTTTTCTGCTTAGTTTAAAGATTTGGAAGTTTGGACTAAAATAAATACGATAACAAAGCTTATGCTCAACCTCTCGAAGCTTCCCTACACGTTTTTTAACTGTGCATTTAAATCCAAGACTCTCTGCAATCTCTTTAAAGTCCATGGCGATATTTTCATTCGTATTATCAAAGCAACAGTTACCAGTTTTACTCACCGTGCCATCTGTATCCATGAGTCCACAAAGAAGGTCTATTCTTTGCTCAACTGAGCCATTTAGGTAATCTTTTGGAATATGTTTATTTTTTAAAAGATTATTTTCTCTTAAAATCTCTAATAAGCCTAAAACTCCGTAATTATTTCGCTCAGAGTGATTAGTAATTTCAAATCCACGATCTTTTAAAATCTGAATGACCTCTTGATCGTATTGGCACAATGTAGCTTGAGTTCTATTTCCATTACCTAACCAAACTCCAAGCAAATAAGGATCAATAGGTAGTTTCTTTTCAGGATACTGAACTGAAAGATTAAGTTGAATCTGATGGTTGTATTCAATCCTTACTTTAATCTGTTTAATCAGCTCTAATGTCGTTTTTTTTGAAGGAGGTTTTTTTCTTTTCCGTTCCTGTTTTGAACGTGTCATCCAGTTATGGTTTCCGTCGGCTATAATTCTCGAATCATCATCAAAGATCAGTTCATAACATTCACGGTTTCTATAAATAGGTGATTGACCAATAACGCGCGTTGGCTCGCCCTTCTCATTAAAAACTAAATCCCCTGGAAAAACATCTTTCAGCTTTTTCCATCCAGATGGAGTGGGAATTTCAGTCTCTATATCTAAAGCCTTACCCCAATTCCTCCCACACTGTGCAAAGACTTCTTTCACCTCTCCTGAGATTAAAGGTGCACCGACTAAAACTTGTCCGTCATGCGGAATCCAGCATTCATGGAGCTCTTTAAGACCTTGAGCAATTCTTTCAACTTCCGGATGAAATTTCATGCTCTTTAAGCTGTGCTAGAAACAAGTCATCAGGAGGATTAAGGATATAACCAAAGAGCTGCTTAATCACTTCCATGTGGGCATCTCTTTCGGCTTCAAGCTTTAGGCAAGTCACTTCCAAAGTTTGAATCCGTTTCATTAGACTTTCTACTTGAGAATCATTTGGAACTTTTTGCGTCATTCTTTTTACCTATTTTTAAAAAAGGGTCTTTCTCAAGAATAGTTTTAATTTCATTGTGGCTTAAAGTTTTTGTCTCAACTTTTTGAATCTGCTTTTCTTCGACTCGATCACTCCACTTAAATAGGTTTTTGGTTAACCAGACATAAAAGCCTAAATTAACCTTCACTGGCTTTCCGTTTAGCTTAGCCTCATTTAGCATTCCGGCCTTGCCCAGCTTGATCCACCACGCTTCGCAAGCCTCTTGCCCTTTTTTTATGGCGTTAGCCATTGTTTTATATTTTTTATTCCACTCGTAAACAGTAGTTCGGCTAAGATTCCACTCGCCAGCGATTTCCGTTAACGTCTCGCCTCGTTTAGATCTTTCGATAAAGTCTTGTGGATGAAAGTCCGGTCTATAACTAGGTTTAGGACCTGTTTTCCCTTTCGCCATTTATCCCCCTTTGCCTCTGAGATTCTTTAGAATTAGATCATAACCCGAGCGGTTGACGTAGACTTTTTCTATCTTGTTTCCAGTAGTATTTGTTCGACTGATCAAGCTTGTTTTCGGTTCATTCCAAATACATCGAAATCTATTATCCTCGACGTTGTACTCTGATATAAAAACAGGATTATCTTGTGAATTAGCCCAATCAAAAAATTTATAATGATTAAACTGAGACCCGTAGTCTGCTGTTCCCTTATAAGGAATATCGCAATAAATGATTGAATTGGGTTTGATATTAATATGCTCATAAGATTGATTGTAAAAATTCAACTGCTGCAATCGCTCCAATGCCTCCAACTGCTGCAATGCCTCCAACCGCTGCAATCGCTCCAATTGCTGCAA
>Ga0129336_10000335_pt1 | contig 27299 bp, 27 predicted proteins | sample CPB6_02_DNA_FD_96878 | JGI IMG/M metagenome (GOLD analysis project Ga0129336, IMG submission 96878) | Freshwater to marine salinity gradient microbial communities from Chesapeake Bay, USA - CPBay_Sum_0.6_0.2_DNA | ecosystem: Environmental > Aquatic > Marine > Coastal | place: USA: Chesapeake... | reverse complement strand
TCGGCTGGCTGCTCACGCGCCGGGGCGGCGATGACCGCATGGGGATCCGGATCACCGTGGCCTGACTGCTCACGTGGTCGGCTGCGCCCTAGACGACGCGGCGCCGACCGATCGCGAAGTAGCTGATCGGGCCGACGAAGTTCACCGCGATCAGCACCGCCCACGCGGGCTTGGGGCCGCGGACCAGTTCCGCGGGCCGGCGGGCGAGGTCCGCCCACGCCGCGGTCGCGAGGGCCACCTGCGCGACGCCGGCGACGATGACGGCACCCTTCTGGGCGTCCGTGAGGTCGCTCCACCTCCTGCGGGCCATGGCTCTCCTCGTGGGTTGGTGCTGCTCGCCGCGAGCATCCCCACCACGATGCCGCATCAGGGGCCGTGATGCGCGGTCACTACCCTTCCCCCATGCCCACACCACTGAACATCGCCCTCATCCCCGGCGACGGGATCGGCACCGAGGTCGTCGCCGAGGCCATGAAGGTCCTTGCCGCTGTCGCACCGCTCGCCGACCTCGACGTCTCCACCACCGAGTACGACCTCGGCGCGCGTCGCTACAACGCGACGGGCGAGCTGCTGCCGGACTCCGTCGTGGAGGAGCTGCGTGGGTACGACGCGATCATGCTGGGGGCCATCGGCGATCCGTCGGTCCCATCGGGCGTGCTCGAGCGCGGCGTGCTCCTGCCGCTGCGCTTCGTCATGGACCAGCACCTCAACCTGCGTCCGGTGAAGCTGTTCCCCGGTGTCACGACCGGCCCGCTCGCGGGCAAGGGCCCGGAGCACATCGACTTCGTCGTGTGCCGCGAGGGCACCGAGGGCCCGTACGTCGGCGCGGGCGGAACCCTGCGCCCGGGCACCCCGCACGAGGTGTCGACCGAGGTCAGCATCAACACCGCCTACGGTGCCGAGCGCATCATCCGCGACGCGTTCGAGCGCGCGATGCGCCGTCGGCGCAAGGTGACGCTCGTGCACAAGACGAACGTCGTCGTCCATGCGGGCAAGACCTGGAAGCAGGCCTTTGACCGCGTGGCGCTGGAGTACCCCGAGGTCGAGACGGACTACCAGCACGTCGATGCGGCGGCCATGTTCTTCATCACACAGCCGGAGCGCTTCGACGTCGTGGTGACCGACAACCTGTTCGGCGACATCCTCACCGACATCGGTGCCGCGATCTGCGGAGGCATCGGACTCGCGGCGAGCGGGAACATCGACCCGACGCGATCCAACCCGAGCATGTTCGAGCCCGTGCACGGCTCGGCCCCCGACATAGCGGGCCAGGGCAAGGCGGACCCGACGGCCGCCGTCATGTCCCTCGCCATGCTCCTGGACCACGTGGGGCAGCAGGAGGCGGCAGCGTGGGTCGAGTCGGCCGTGGCGGCCGACCTGTCGTCGCGCGGCAACGCGGTCCGCTCGACCTCGCAGGTCGGCGACGCCCTCGCGGCGGCTGCGGTCGCTGCGGCGGGACGGTAGGTTCTGGCCCCATGACCATGACCGACTCGGGCACCGCGCTGTGGCCGATCACGATCACGCCGTCGGACCACCTGGTCGGCGACGCCGAGCGTGAGGCGATCCTCGCGGACCCGGGATTCGGGCAGCGCTACACCGACCACATGGTGCGGGCGACATGGACGGCGGATCAGGGGTGGCATGACGCCCGGCTCGAGGCGTACGGCCCCATCAGCCTCGACCCGGCGACCAATGTCCTGCACTACGGCCAGGCGATCTTCGAGGGGCTGAAGGCGTACCGGCACGCGGACGGCAGCATCTGGACCTTTCGGCCGACCCAGAACGCCGACCGGTTCGCCGGCAGTGCACGCCGACTGGCGATGGCCGAGCTGCCCACCGAGCTCTTCGTCGGCTCCATCGAGGCCCTCGTCCGCCAGGACCGCGCCTGGGTGCCGACCGGCCAGGAGCGATCGCTGTACCTGCGGCCGTTCATGATCTCGACCGAGGTGGGGCTGGGCGTGCGCCCGGCCAACCGCTACGAGTTCCTGCTCATCGCCTCCCCGGCGGGGGCGTACTTCCCCAAGGGGCTCAAGCCCGTCTCGGTCTGGGTCTCCGACGACTACGTGCGCGCGGCCCCCGGCGGCACCGGCGAGGCCAAGTGCGCAGGCAACTACGCGGCCTCGCTCGTCGCGCAGGCCGAGGCGTCGCTGCACGGCTGCGACCAGGTCGTCTGGCTCGACGCGGTCGAGCGCCGCTGGGTCGAGGAGATGGGCGGCATGAACCTGTACTTCGTGCACGGCTCGGGCGACTCCGCCCGACTCGTGACGCCCGAGCTGACCGGCTCCCTGCTGCCCGGCATCACCCGCTCCTCGCTGCTCACCGTCGCGGCCGATCTGGGGATCCGGGCCGAGGAGGGCCGCATCTCGGTGGAGGACTGGAAGGACGGCTGCGCCAGCGGCGAGATCACCGAGGTATTCGCCTGCGGCACCGCTGCGGTCATCACCCCGGTCGGCGAGGTCAAGACCCGGAACAACGGCTCCTGGACGGTCGGCTCGGGCGGCACCGGCCCGGTCACCGCCCGGCTGCGGCAGGCCCTGCTGGACATCCAGACCGGGCAGTCGGCCGACCGGCACGCCTGGCTGCACCGCATCTGCTGAACCGCTCGACCCGGCCGACTTCCGGCCCGCCTGCCACACCGCTGCGGGCGGTCTGGCAGACTCTGGGCGTGCTCAGCACCGCCATCATCATTGCCTAGCGCGTCGACACCGTCGACGCGCAGCCCTTCGCACCCGCGGGGGGCTTTTTCGTTGGCGGTCCGACCGGAGTGTGAGGAGGGGCCCATGCCACGGCCCGACGGGTTCCATGTGTATGACACGACGCTGCGCGACGGCGCACAGCGTGAGGGGATCTCGTACTCCGTCCACGACAAGCTCGCCGTCGCCCGGCTCCTGGACGAGTACGGCGTCGGCTTCATCGAGGGCGGCTGGCCCGGAGCCCTGCCGAAGGACACCGAGTTCTTCCAGCGGGCGCAGTCCGAGCTCACGCTGCGCAACGCGCAGCTGGTCGCCTTCGGGGCCACGCGCAAGGCCGGCGTCCGGGTCGAGGAGGATCCGCAGGTCCGGGCACTGCTGGACTCGCAGGCCCCGGTGATCACCGTCGTGGCCAAGTCCGACGTGCGGCACGTTGTCGAGGCGCTGCGCACGACGCTGGACGAGAACCAGCAGATGATCGAGGACACCGTGCGCTTCCTCGTGGGCGAGGGGCGTCGGGTGTTCGTCGACATGGAGCACTTCTTCGACGGGTACGCGCACGATCGCGACTACGGGGTCCGGCTGCTCGTCGCAGCCGCAGAGGCAGGGGCATCCGTGGGCGTCCTATGCGACACCAACGGGGGCATGCTGCCGCACGGGATGTACGAGGTGGTGAGCGACGTCAAGCAGCGCTCAGGGGTGCGGCTGGGCATCCACTGTCAGGACGACACGGGCTGCGCGGTGGCCAACTCGGTGTCGGCCGTCGAGGCGGGCGTCTCGCACGTGCAGTGCACGGCCAACGGCTACGGGGAGCGCACCGGCAATGCGGACCTCTTCGTGGTGGTGCCGAACCTGCAGCTGAAGCTCGGCATCGACTGCCTGCCTGACGGTTCGCTGCGCGATACCGTCCGGATCTCCCACGCGATCGCGGAGATCGCGAACATCGCTCCGAACACCCACCAGCCCTACGCGGGCTGGGCGTCGTTCGCCCACAAAGCGGGCCTGCATGCCAGCGCCCTGAAGGTCAACGCCGATCTCTACAACCACATCGACCCGTCGATCGTCGGCAACCAGCAGAACGTCCTGGTGACCGAGATGGCGGGCAGGGCGTCCATTGAGCTCAAGGGCGCCGAACTCGGCCATGACCTGTCGCAGAAGCCAGAGGTCGTCAGCCGGGTCGTCGAGCAGGTCAAGGAGCTCGAGGCGCAGGGCTGGACCTTCGAGGCGGCCGATGCCTCCTTCGAGCTGCTGATCTGGGACAGCGAGGGACGCCACCTGTCGTTCGACGTGGAGTCCTGGCGCACGATCGTCGAGCAGGACGCGGCCGGGGAGGTGCGCACGGAGGCGACCGTGAAGATCCACCTCGATGGTGAGCGCATCATCTCGACGGCTGAGGGCAACGGGCCGGTCAACGCGCTGGACCGCGCGCTGCGCGGGGCGATCGTGCAGAAGTACCCCGACCTGCGCTCCATGCGGCTTGTCGACTACAAGGTCCGTATCCTCGACGAGCAGTCCGGCACCGGCGCCCGCACGCGCGTGCTCATCGGGACCACGGACGGCCAGGACTCCTGGAGCACGGTCGGAGTCCACGAGAACGTGATCGCGGCATCGTGGCGCTCTCTCGAGGACGCGGTCCGATACGGCCTGCTCAAGCGCGATCGGTAGGGTCCGAACGTGCGCGTGTGCCGGGTGTCCGTGGACGAGGACCTGCACTACGGGGTCATCGAGGGGTCTGCGGTGGCTCTGCTCAGCAGCCACCCCTTCGGACCGTTCGAGCCCGACGGCCGGGTGCTCGCCCTCGACCAGGTGCGCCTCGTCGCCCCCGTCCTGCCCAGCAAGATCGTCGCGGTCGGCCGCAACTATCTCGACCATGTGCGCGAGATGGGGCAGGACGCACCACCTGCCGAGCCGATGATCTTCCTCAAGCCGAGCACGTCGGTGATCGGTCCGGGCGACCCCATCACGCTGCCGTGGCAGTCCGAGCAGGTGGAGCACGAGGCGGAGATCGCGGTCGTGATCGGTCGCCTGTGCCGGGATGTGCCGGAGGATCGCGTGGCCGAGGTGGTGCTCGGCTACACGTGCGCGAATGATGTCACGGCCCGTGATCTCCAGCGAAGCGACGGCCAGTGGGGGCGGGCCAAGGGGTTCGACACCTTCTGCCCCCTCGGTCCATGGATCGAGACCGACCTTGACGTGGAGGAGGCATCGGTGGAGTGCCGGGTCAACGGCGAGGTGCGGCAGCAGGGGCTGGGTGCCGACATGGTGCGCTCGGTGCCCGAGCTCGTGTCTTGGATCAGCTCGGTCATGACGCTGCTGCCCGGCGACGTCATCCTGACCGGCACCCCCGCCGGCGTCGGACCCATCACGGCCGGCGACGAGGTCACCGTGACCATCGGGGGCATCGGCTCCCTGGCCAACCCGGTGGTGGATCGTGGCTGACAGTGGCATCCGCGTCCGCTTCTGCCCGTCGCCGACGGGCAATCCGCACGTCGGCATGGTCCGCACGGCACTGTTCAACTGGGCCTATGCGCGACACACCGGCGGCACCTTCGTCTTCCGGATCGAGGACACCGACAGCGCGCGTGACAGCGAGGACTCCTACGACGCGCTGCTGGAGGCGCTGTCCTGGCTGAGCCTGACCTGGGACGAGGGGCCGGTCGTCGGGGGGCCGCACACTCCCTACCGGCAGTCCGAGCGCATGCGCGAGGGAATCTATGCCGATGTGGCACGGCGGCTCGAGGACTCCGGCCACGCCTACCGCTGCTACTGCACCCCGGAGGAGCTCGAGGAGCGACGTGCGCAGGCGCGCGAGGAGCACCGTCCGCCGGGATACGACGGCCACTGCCGCGACCTCACGGCGGAGGAGCGGGCAGGCCTCGCGGCCGAGGGCCGGCCGAGCGTCCTGCGGCTGCGCATGCCCGATCGCGACTGGGAGTGGGACGACCTGGTGCGCGGGCCGATCACCTTCGCCGCCGACCAGGTACCGGACTTCGTGCTGCTGCGCGCGAACGGCGAGCCGCTCTACACGCTTGTGAATCCCGTCGACGACGCCCTGATGGGCATCACGCACGTGCTTCGCGGCGAGGACCTGCTCTCCTCCACGCCGCGCCAGCTGGCGCTCTACGAGGCCCTCGGCGCCATCGGCGTCACCGACGGCTCTGTGCCGAGGTTCGGCCACCTGCCCTACGTCATGGGGGAGGGGAACAAGAAGCTCTCCAAGCGCGACCCCGAGTCCTCGCTCCAGTGGTACCGCGACGAGGGCTACCTGCCGGAGGCGCTGCTGAACTACCTGTCGCTCCTGGGCTGGTCGATGGGAGAGGACCGCGAGTTCTTCAGCAAGGAGCAGCTGGCCGACGCGTTCACGCTGGACCGGGTGAGCCCCAACCCGGCACGGTTCGACCTGAAGAAGTGCACCGCGATCAACGGCGACTGGATTCGCACCCTGGCCCCCGACGACCTCGCCGAGCGGATCGTGCCGTTCCTCGTGCGCGCGGGGCTCGTCGTCGAGCCGCTCGACGACCCCACGCGCCGGCTCCTCGCGCAGGCGGTGCCGCTGGTGCAGGAGCGGATGGAGACGCTGGGCCAGGCGGTGGGCATGGTCGGCTTCCTGCTTGCCGACGACGATCGGTTCACGCTGGACCCCGCGGACGCCGAGGCGATGCTCGACGCGGACGGCCGCAGCGTGGTGGCGGCCGCGCTAGAGGCGCTCTCCGGGATCCCCGAGTGGACCACCGCGAGCATCGAGGAGGCCCTGCGTGCCGCGCTTGTCGACGGGCTGGGACTGAAGCCCAAGGTTGCTTTCGGCCCGGTGCGGGTCGCCGTGACGGGCCGGCGGGTGTCGCCGCCGCTGTTCGAGTCGATGGAGCTGCTGGGCCGTGAGCGGTCGCTGCACCGCCTCGCCGCGGCCCGCTGACCCACCGTGTGAGGAGGTACTGCGGCGCCCCCTATACTCGGACGGCCGCAACGCGGCAGCCATTGGGGTATGGGGTAATTGGCAGCCCAACTGATTCTGGTTCAGTTAGTCTAGGTTCGAGTCCTGGTACCCCAGCGAGACGAGGTCCGCTGCGGAGGCCATCGCCGAATTCGGTAGCATGCGCGGCGTTCATGAGTCTGCTCGATGTTCCACCGGCACGGCCCCGTTGTGTAGTGGCCTAGCACGCCGCCCTCTCAAGGCGGTAGCGCGGGTTCGAATCCCGTCGGGGCTACGAGCGAAGGGCCCCCTGGCCACCAGGGGGCCCTTCGCTCGTCGGGGGTGAAGGGCAGCCGCGAGCCGGTGGCTAGCATGGTCGGACATCTTCCGGGAGGTAGCACGTGGGACGCACGCTGGCGGAGAAGGTCTGGGACGACCATGTGGTCCGTCGGGCCGAGGGTGAGCCGGACCTGCTCTACATCGACCTGCACCTCGTGCACGAGGTCACCAGTCCCCAGGCTTTCGATGGCCTGCGGGCGTCCGGGCGTCCGGTGCGCCGACCCGACCTGACCCTGGCCACCGAGGACCACAACGTCCCGACGATCGACATCGACAAGCCCATCGCTGATCCCATCTCTCGAGCGCAGGTCGATGCCCTGCGTCGCAACTGCGCCGAGTTCGGGGTGCCGGTCTACTCGCTCGGCGACGTCGAGCAGGGCATCGTGCATGTCGTCGGCCCCCAGTTGGGACTGACCCAGCCGGGGATGACCGTCGTGTGCGGCGACTCGCACACGTCGACCCATGGGGCGTTCGGTGCGCTCGCCTTCGGCATCGGGACCAGCGAGGTCGAGCACGTGCTGGCCACCCAGACACTTCCGCTCAAGCCGTTCCGGACGATGGCGATAACCGTCGACGGCGACCTGCCCGCGGGCGTCACCGCGAAGGACATCATCCTCGCGATCATCGCGCGGATCGGTACCGGTGGCGGCCAGGGCTATGTGCTGGAGTACCGCGGCTCCGCCATCCGAGGCCTGTCGATGGAGGGTCGGATGACCCTGTGCAACATGTCGATCGAGGCGGGCGCGCGTGCTGGCATGGTGGCGCCGGACGAGACCACGTTCGAGTACCTCAAGGGACGCCCGCACGCGCCTGCCGGTGCCGAGTGGGACGCGGCCGTCGCCTACTGGCGCTCACTGCCCACCGACGACGACGCCCGGTTCGATGCCGAGGTGGTCATCGACGCCTCGACGCTCTCCCCGTTCGTGACGTGGGGCACCAACCCCGGTCAGGGCCTGCCCCTGAGCGCATCGGTGCCCTCGCCGGACGACGCGGTCGACGACGTCGACCGCGTGGCGATCGAGCGGGCCCTGGAGTACATGGACCTCGTGCCCGGGACGCCGCTGCGCGAGGTCGGCATCGACACCGTCTTCGTCGGCTCGTGCACCAACGGGCGGATCGAGGACCTGCGGGCGGCCGCCTCGGTGATGCGCGGACGCCGGGTCGCCGACTCGGTGCGCATGCTGGTCGTGCCCGGATCGGTGCGGGTCAAGCAGCAGGCCGAGGCCGAGGGCCTCGATCAGGTCTTCCGGGACGCAGGTGCCGAGTGGCGCGAGGCGGGCTGCTCGATGTGCCTGGCGATGAACCCGGACAAGCTCGCCCCGGGCGAGCGCAGCGCGTCCACGTCGAATCGCAACTTCGAGGGCCGGCAGGGGCCCGGCGGGCGCACCCACCTGGTCTCGCCAGCGGTCGCGGCCGCGACGGCGGTCACCGGCCACCTGTCCTCGCCCGCCGACCTCGAGCCGAATGCCGGGAGCATCTGATGGAGAAGTTCGTCGTCCACACGGGCACTGCCGTGCCGCTCCGACGCAGCAACGTCGACACCGACCAGATCATCCCGGCTGAGTACCTCAAGCGGATCACCCGCCACGGGTTCGAGGACGGCCTCTTCGCTGCCTGGCGCAAGGACCCGGACTTCGTCCTCAATCGTCCCGAGCACGCCGGGGCGACCGTCCTGGTTGCCGGTCCGGACTTCGGGACGGGATCCAGCCGCGAGCATGCGGTGTGGGCGCTGCAGGACTACGGCTTCGCGGTCGTGCTGTCCTCTCGGTTCGCCGACATCTTCCGTGGCAACTCCGGCAAGGGCGGGCTGCTGACCGCGCAGGTCGACCAGTCCGTCATCGAGAGCCTGTGGGCGGCCATCGAGGCCGACCCCGACCTGCTCGTCACGGTGGACCTGGAGCAGCGCGAGGTGCGCGCGGGAGACCTGAGCGCCCCCTTCACGGTCGACGACTACGTCCGCTGGCGGCTGATGGAGGGCCTTGACGACATCGGCATCACCCTGCAGTACAGCGATGCGATCACGGCCTTCGAGGCGACCCGGCCGGCCTGGAAGCCGACGACCGTCGGCTAGCGGGGCGGGGCGGCACGGAGTCGCCTCCCTGTGGGTGAACACGCCGTGAATCCATTGTCCTGCAACGATTTCCCCGGCGTGGCGTGTCCCTCTGAGGCAGGGCCGATGCCTAGGGTGATGCCACCGGCAGTCTGGTGCCGGCCTGACACCCTCCGGAGGGGTAACTCGTGAACAAGGCAGAACTGATTGACACTGTTGCGGCGCGTCTGGGCTACAGCAAGCGTGAGGTCACGGAGATCGTCGACGCTTTCATCGAGGAGACGAAGCGCGCGGTGGCCAGCGGCGACAAGGTCGCCGTGAGCGGCTTCGGCGTCTTCGAGGCCCAGGCCCGCAAGGCGCGGCTCGGTCGCAATCCGCGCACCGGTGAGACGGTGAAGATCAAGGCGACGAAGCTGCCGAAGTTCCGCCCCGGTGCGGAGTTCAAGGCGGTTGTCTCCGGCGCGAAGAAGATCGCGAGCAAGCCGGCGGCGAAGAAGGCGGCGGCCAAGAAGGCTCCCGCGAAGAAGGCGGCGGCCAAGAAGGCTCCCGCGAAGAAGGCGGCGGCCAAGAAGGCTCCTGCGCGCAAGCGCTAGCAGCACTCGTCGTCGAGGGTCCCTGCGCATGCGCAGGGACCCTCGACGTGTCTGGGTAGCTTCAGGATGAGGGCCGAAGCGGCGACAGCTGGAGTGCGCCGCGTGTGCGTGCGCCGAGCACCAGCCCGTGATGCCCGGAGAGTGCGTTGGCGGTGTCCGCGTCACAGCGGGCCGGCCGCACGTCGTCCCCAGCCTGCGGATGCGCCTGCATCAGATCAGTGGCCCCCGAGGCCGCATGCGCGGCACGCGACTGCGGGCCGAATCGCGAGGGCAGGCCCAGCGTCGAGGCGGACATCCACAGCGTGGTCCCGGTCCCGTCGAGGTCGGGCAGGAAGCTGGTCGGGTGCTCCTCGCCGAGCGCGAGTGCGCGATCGAGCGATCGTGGCGTGAGCCAGGGCAGGTCCGACACGAGCGCGGCGAGGGCCGTCCCCGGCCAGCAGGCATCGGCGCCCCGGGCGATCGCGGCATTGATGCCGGGGTGACCGGTGTCGTCGATGGTCACGGCACCGTGGGCATGGGCAACCTCGGCGACCTCGGCGTCGTGGGATACCACGATGATGCGCCGAACGCGCGGAACGCACGTGACGGCCACGAGCACGTCCTCGAGGAAGGCGCGCGCGAGGAGTGCGGGTGCCGGATGGTGCGCCGCCAGGCGTGACTTCGCCTCGCTCCACGGCTTCACCGGGATCACGACGGTCCATCCCGGGTGCATGGGCTCATCCAACACGACGCCGCTTCGACATCCGCGTCGTGGCGGCCGCACGGGTGCGGGGCAGGGGCTAGGGTCAATGGGCGGGTCGTGCCATCGAGATGCCCGCCCGGACAGGAGGCGCCGTGGCCACCCGCGTCAGTCGCCGGAGCCATCTGGGTTTCTCCTATCGGCTCGCGGTGGCGGTCCTGTGGCCGCTCATGCGCACCCTCGTCCGATGGGACATCAAGGGGTCCGAGCGGCTCACCCGGTCGCCGGGCGGCATCATCGTGGCGGCGAACCACCTGTCGTGGTTCGACCCACTGGTTGTGAGCTATGTGCTGTGGCAGGCGGACCGGCCCCCGCGATTCCTCGCCAAGGAGGCCGTCTTCCGCGTGAAGGTCGTGGGCGGGATCATCCGCCGGGCGGGACAGATCCCCGTCTACCGCGAGACCGCGGACGCCGCCAATGCGATCCGCGACGCCCTCGTGGCCCTCGACCGTGGCGAGGCCGTCGCGGTCTACCCCGAGGGCACGATCACGCGCGACCCCGGCCTGTGGCCGATGTCCGGGAAGACGGGAGCGGTGCGCATGGCCCTCATCTCCGGGGCCCCGCTGTTCCCCATGGCCCACTGGGGGGCGCAGGAGGTCATGGCGCCGTACGCCAAGGAGTTCCGGATCCTGCCGCGCAAGACGATGAGGGTGCGCGTGGGCGAGCCTGTGGACCTCGACGACCTGCGTGGCCGGCCGGTCGACGCAGCGACCACGCGCGAGGCAAGCCAGCGCCTGATGGACGCGATCACCGCGCTGCTCGCGGAGATCCGAGGCGAGGAGCCGCCCGTGGAGCGGATGACGCGTCGGGCGGGGGGCGCGTCATGACGCGGGTGGCCATCATGGGCAGCGGCTCATGGGGCACGGCTTTCGGCATGGTGCTGGCCGATGCGGGCAGCGAGGTCACGATCTGGGGTCGTGACGCCGACGTCGTCGCCGACATCGCGCAGCATCATCGCAATGAGGCCTATCACCCCGGAGTCGACCTGCCCGATCGCATGACGGCGACGACCGACCCCGCTGCCGCGCTCGACGGCGCCGGCCTGGTGGTCCTCGCCGTGCCTGCGCAGGTGCTGCGGGCGAACCTCGGGCAGTGGGCGAGGCAGGTGCCCGGTGACTCGGTGCTCGTGAGCCTGATGAAGGGCATCGAGATCGGCACGTCGAAACGGATGAGCGAGGTGATCATCGAGTCGGCGCAGGTGCCGGCGGAGCGTGTCGCGGTCGTCTCCGGGCCGAACCTCGCGCGCGAGATCGCCGAGCGTCAGCCCGCGGCGACGACGGTTGCCTGCGTCGACGAGGACAGTGCCCGGCGTCTGCAGGACGCCTGCACGACGGACTACTTCCGGCCGTACTGGACCACGGATGTCGTCGGCACCGAGATCGGCGGGTCGGTGAAGAACGTCATCGCGGTCGCGAACGGCATGGCCGCGGGTATGGGCCTCGGCGAGAACTCCCAGGCGTCACTCATCACCAGGGGTCTGGCCGAGATGGCGCGACTCGGGGTCGCGCTTGGTGCGGATCCGCTCACCTTCCAGGGGCTCGCCGGCGTGGGTGACCTCGTCGCGACCTGCCAGTCACCCCTGTCGCGCAACCGCACGTTCGGCGTCAACCTCGGCCGTGGGCTCAGTGTCGAGGAGACCATTGCCATGACCAAGCAGACGTGCGAGGCGTACAAGAGCTGCCAGCCGATCCTCGAGCTCGGTCAGGCCCATGGTGTCGACATGCCGATCACGGAGCAGGTCGTGCAGGTCCTCTACCACGGTCGCTCACCCCGCCACATGGCCGCGGCCTTCATGTCGCGAGACACCAAGAGTGAGGCGCTCCTCGGCGAACTGGACTGACGCGACGGCGCGCTGCGGATCAGTCCGAGGTTGAGCCCGAGGCGGTGAGTGTCGCGGTGAGTGCCGCGTCGAGGTCACGCCACAGGTCGTCCGCGGACTCGATGCCGAACGACAGCCGCACCAGGCTCTCGGGCACGACGTGGCTCTCCAGGGGCCAGCGCCGCCGCCGCTCGAGCAGCGACTCGACACCGCCCAGGCTCGTCGCGTGCACCCACAGCCGCACGGACGCTGCGAGGCGGTCGGCTGCCGGGGCCCCTCCCTCGAGCTCGATCGCGGCGATCGTGCCCCAGCCGGGATAGCGCACCCGCGACACGGCGGGATGGTCGACGAGCCGTGCGCAGATGCTGCGGGCACTGTGCTGTGCGCGCTCGACGCGCAGCGCCAACGTGCGGATGCCGCGTAGGGCGAGGTAGCAGTCGAAGGCGCCCGGCGCAGCGCCGAGCAGCACGCGCCGGACCTGGACCTCCTCGGCGAGTGCGGGATCGCTCGCGACGATCGCACCCATCAGCACGTCGGAGTGCCCACTCAGTGCCTTCGTGACGCTGTGCAGGACGAGGTCCGCACCGATGAGCAGGGGCTGCTGCAGCATGGGTGTGGCGAAGGTGTTGTCGACGAGCACGCGGGCGCCTGCATCCCGACCGGCCGCGATGCAGGCGGGCAGGTCCGCGACCTGCAGCAGCGGGTTGGTGGGGGACTCCAGCCAGAGCAGGGCGGCGCCCGCGCATGCCGCGCGCACGGCCTCTGTGTCGTCGACGTCGACGATGGCGAGTCTGATCCGCCCGGTGTCGCGCAGCTCGCGCAGGCGGACGGCGACACCCGTGTAGGCGGCGCTGGGTGCGACGACCAGCCCACCGACGGGTACGAGGTCCATCACCGCGTTGGCCGCGGCCATGCCCGAGCTGAAGGCCACGGCCGTGCCGTGCTCGAGGGCGCCGAGAGCCTCCTCCAGGGCGGCCGTCGTGGGCGCCCCCTCGCGGGCGTACTCCCAGCGGCCGCCGGCGTGCAGCGTCGACACCGGCACGATCGGCGTGCTCAGGGGTGCATCCGGCTCGGGTGCAGGACGGCCGGAGGTGACGGCGATCGTCTCGGGGGACCAGGACACGGCTCGCAGCGTAGCGGCGCTGTGCCGCGAGGGGACCGGTAGCGTCCTCACCGTGGATCGCACCCGCGTCGTCGTCCTCGTCGGGGGACGCAGCAGCGAGCACTCGATCTCCTGCATCAGTGGTCGCTCCATCATCGCGGCCCTCGATCCGGCGCGGTACGACGTGCGCGTGGTGGGTATCCGACGTGACGGTGCCTGGGTGGCCGACGCCCTGCGCGGTCCCGGCGTCATCGTCGACACGGACGCCCTGCCCGAGGTGTCCGGTGCCGCTCTCCCGATCACCGTCGAGAGGGCGCTGGATGCGGACGTGGTCTTCCCCGTCCTCCACGGCCCCTGGGGTGAGGACGGCACCGTCCAGGGGATGCTCGAGACGCTGGGTGTCCCGTTCGTCGGTTCGGGCACGCTCTCCTCGGCGGTGTGCATGGACAAGGGCTTCATGAAGTCGCTGCTGCGGGCCTCCGGGCTCGATGTGGGCCGCTACGTGGTGGTGACGGATCGTCGCTGGCGGGACGAGCCGGACGGGGTCCTCGACGAGATCTCCGGACTCGGTCTGCCGGTGTTCGTGAAGCCGTGCCGTGCCGGATCCTCCCTCGGCATCTCGCTCGTCCGGGAGGCATCAGGCCTCGTACCCGCGATCGAGGAGGCGCGCACGCATGATCCCCGCATCATTGTCGAGGCGGCGGTGGTGGGCGCGCGTGAGATCGAGTGCGGAGTCCTCGCCGAGGCCGACGGCCGCCCCGTGGCCAGCCGCTGCGCCGAGATCGTCGTCGGCGCGCGGCACGAGTTCTACGACTTCGAGGCCAAGTACCTTGACGACTCCGCGACGCTGATCGTCCCCGCAGCCCTCGAGTCGAACGTCGAGGACGAGGTCCGCGCGATGGCGCGCGCGGCCTACGACGCACTGGCGTGCGAGGGCCTTGCCCGGGTGGACTTCTTCCTCCGGCCCGGCGGGGGAGTCGTGCTGAACGAGGTGAACACCATGCCGGGGTTCACGTCGATCTCCATGTACCCGCGCATGTGGGAGGAGTCCGGCGTGCCGTATCCCGAGCTCGTCGACCGGCTCGTCGGCGATGCGCTCCGCAAGGGCACCGCGCTGCGCTGACAGGATGGGTGCATGGGCGAGGTCGTGACCATCCGTGACACCGGCGAGTTCGGTCTGATCGATCGGATCACCGCGGACCTGCCGGCCGACGAGCGGGTCCTCGTGGGCCCCGGCGACGACACTGCAGTGCTGTCGTTCCCGACGGGAGTCGTCGCGGTCACGTGCGATGTGCTCGTCGAGGGTCGGCACTTCCGCCGTGACTGGTCCACTGCGATCGACGTGGGCCGCAAGGCCGCCGCGGCCTCCCTCGCCGACATCGCGGCCATGGGCGGCACGGCGACCGCGCTCGTCGTGGGCTTCGGTGCGCCCCCGGACCTGCCGACGGCGTGGGCGATGGAGTGCACGGCCGGGCTGCGCGAGGAGGCGCGGGCCGTGGGTGCGTCGCTCGTCGGCGGCGACGTCGTGCAGGCACCCGAGGTGATCCTCAGCATCACCGCGCTCGGTGACCTCGCGGGACGTCCGCCTGTGCGGAGGTCCGGCGCGAGGCCGGGCGACTTCGTGGCGGTGGCCGGGCGCCTGGGCTGGGCCGCGGCGGGGCTGGCGGTGCTGTCGCGAGGGTTCGCCTCGCCCCGTGCCCTGGTCGATGCCCACCGGTGCCCGGCGCCCCCGTACGCGGCCGGGCCCGCAGCCGCGACTGCCGGTGCCACCGCCATGATCGATGTCAGTGACGGACTCATCGCGGATGCCCGCCATGTGGCCGAGGCGTCAGGGGTGGTCCTGGAGATCTCCACGCTCGGCTGGGAGGTGCCTGACCCGCTGCAGGCTGCGGCCTCGGCCTACCATGTCGACCCGATCGAGTGGATGCTGACCGGGGGCGAGGATCACGCGCTGCTCGCGACGTTCCCGCCGGAGGCGCACGTTCCCGAGGACTTCCGGATCATCGGAGCGGTGGTAGCCGGCGAGCCGAGCGTGGTGGTGGATGGTGCGGTCCGGGATGCCGAGGGCGGATTCCGTCACTTCGCATGAGACCTCAGCCCGGGGAGTGCGAACCCCGGCGCGGAGGCTGGTGGGGAAGGTTAGGCGCGGACGACCTTGCCGGCCTTGATGCAGGACGTGCAGGCGTTGACCTTCTTCGGCGTGCCGTTCTGGACCGTGCGCACGCTCTGGATGTTCGGGTTCCAGCGCCGCTTGGTGCGGCGGTGCGAGTGGGAGATGCTGTTGCCGAAGCCGGGACCCTTGCCGCAGACGTCGCAGTTGGCAGCCACGGTGCTCTCCTCCATGATCGTCCGTCCGATGACGGATCCCTCCTGCGGAGGGCGGCGGCCGGAGCCGCGACCCGCAAGACTACCCGAGTCCGATCTCGTGGCCCAAATCGAGGTCCCGGACGGTACCGTCGAGCAGGGCCCCGGGCCAACCTGACTGGGTGACGTGGAGGCAGGGTTGATGGAGATCGGCGTCCCGGGGGTGGTGTCCGCCGGGGTCGTGCGCGACTGGTCCCGGCACGCCCTCGCCGCCCTCTCTGTGGCCCGCACCCAGATCGACGCCCTCAATGTCTTCCCGGTGCCGGACGGAGACACCGGGACCAACCTCTACTTCACCGTGGAGTCGGCCACCTCGTCGGTCGAGGAGTGCTGTGCCGGCGGACAGGCGTCTGCTGCCGAGGCGGCCCGGGCACTGGCCACAGGAGCGCTGCTGGGTGCCCGGGGGAACTCCGGCGTGATCCTGTCCCAGATCATCCGAGGGGCGGGGGAGGTCCTCGCGGACGCGTCCGGCCAGGCCCTCGACGGCACCGTCGTCCAGCGGCTCCTCGCACGTGGGGCAGACCTGGCCTACCAGGCCGTCGAGCATCCGGTCGAGGGGACGATCCTCACGGTGATCCGCGCGGCCGCGGAGTCCGCTGAGGAGGCGGTGAAGGCCGGCACGCGCGATGGTCGGGCGGTGCTCGAGGCGGCGCTGCAGGGTGCCCGCGGTGCCCTCGAGCGGACGCCCGCGATGCTCGAGGCCCTCCGCCGCGCGGGTGTCGTGGATGCGGGTGGCCAGGGACTGGTCGTCGTCCTCGATGCGCTCGCGTCGGCGGTCTCGGGGGTCCCGAGGCCGGACGTGGAACTGAGCGCGCCCGATGCCGACGTCGTTAGCACTCGCGACACGGACTACGCGGGGCCGGCCTACGAAGTCATGTACCTGCTCGACGCCGACGATGCCCAGGTGCCTCGACTGCGTGCGGTGCTGGACTCCCTGGGCGACAGCCTCGTGGTCGTCGGGGGTGACGGGCTGTGGAACGTCCATGTGCACGTCGACGACGCGGGTGCGGCCGTCGAGGCGGCACTGGCCGTGGGGCGCCCGCATCGCATCCGGATCAGCCACCTCGCGACATCGGCTGCTCCAGGGCCATCCGGACGGGCGCTCGTCGCGGTGTCCCATGGCCCCGGTGTCGCGGCCCTGCTCGAGGACGCCGGGGTGACGGTCATCCCCGCCCAGGCGCGCATGCGCCCGGCGACATCGGAGTTCCTCGGTGCGATGGAGCGCGCCCACGCGCGCGAGCTGGTGCTCCTGCCCAGCGACCGGGACAGTCTGGCGGTGGCCGAGCTCGCCGCTGAGGAGGTGCGCTCGACCGGCGTGCGCGTGGCCGTCATCCCGACGCGCTCCATCGTGCAGACGCTCGCCGCCGTCGCGGTCCACGACTCCGACATCCGGTTCGACGACGACGTCGTCGCGATGACCCGCGCCGCGGGTGCGACCCGCTACGCGGCGGTCACCGTGGCGAGCCGGGCCGTCCTGACCACCGTGGGCCCGTGTCGCGAGGGGGACGTCCTCGGGCTCGTCGACGGCGACATCGCGGTGATCGGCAGTGATGCACTGTCAGTGACGCAGGAGATGCTCGGTGGCATGCTCGCGATCGGTGGGGAGCTCGTCACGCTGCTGTTCGGCAGCGAGGCCGACGACGCGCTGCGCGAGCAGCTGGTGGTCTGGCTCGAGCGCCAGCACCCGCTCATCGAGGTGGTCACGCATGACGCGGGTCAGCCGCTGTGGCCCGTCATCGTGGGTGTGGAGTGACACTGCGGACGGACCCGCTCGATGCGCGGCTCACGGGCGTCCTGGGGGGCCGCACCGCGGGGGCCTTCGAGAAGGCGCTGAGCCTGCAGACGCTGGGGGATCTGCTGCGCCACTACCCACGCCGCTACGCCGAGCGGGGTGAGCTGACCGACCTCTCCGCGCTGCGGGAGGGCGACACCGTCACTGTCCTCGCCGAGGTCCGGTCCGTCACCGTTCGGCCGATGCGCCAGCGCCGCGGCACGATCCTCGAGGCGGTGATCAGCGACGGGCAGGAGACGATGTCGCTGACCTTCTTCAACCAGCGCTGGCGCGAGCGCGAGCTCAAGGCCGGGCGCAGGGGGCTCTTCTCCGGTCAGGTCACGCGATTCCGCGGGGCCCTCCAGCTCGCCCACCCGGACTTCGAGCTGTTCCCCGAGGGCGATGCCGGCGACGAGCGCAAGGCGCAGGAGTTCGCGAGTGCGCTCATCCCCATCTACCCCGCCGCCAAGGGCGTCACCTCGTGGCAGATCCGGTCGGCCGTCGACCTTGCGCTGGCGCAGGTGACGTCGCTGGACGACCCGCTCCCCGAATCCGTGCGCACCGAGCGAGGGCTCCTGCCGCTCACCGACGCCCTGCATGCAATCCATCGGCCCGCCACGCGCGCGGACGTGCAATCGGCGATCGAGCGGCTGAGGTTCGAGGAGGCGCTCGTCCTGCAGGTCCTGCTCGCCCAGCGCCGTGCCGAACTCCGCGCGCTTCGCGCCACGCGTCGTGTCCCTTCGTCGACACCCCTCGCCGACGCCTTCGACGACCGGCTGCCCTTCACCCTGACCGAGGGGCAGCTTGCGGTGTCCGCGCAGATCGCCGAGGACATGGCGGACGAGCACCCGATGCACCGGCTGCTGCAGGGCGACGTCGGCAGCGGCAAGACGATCGTCGCCCTGCGGGCGATGCTGCGGGTCGTCGATGCCGGCGGACAGGCCGCGCTTCTCGCGCCGACGGAGGTCCTGGCCACCCAGCACCATCGGACCATCAGCGCGATGCTCGGACCGCTCGCCCAGCGGGGCATGCTGGAGGGTGCCGACGTCTCGACCCGCATCACCCTGCTCACCGGATCGCAGAAGGCGGCCGAGCGCCGCGCGGCGCTCCTCGATGTCGTGTCGGGCGATGCGGGGATCGTCGTGGGCACGCACGCGCTCCTTCAGGAGCACGTGGACTTCCACGACCTCGCGCTGGTCGTCGTCGACGAGCAGCACCGGTTCGGCGTGGAGCAGCGTGCGGCCCTGGCGGCGAAGTCGCGCGAGGGCACGCGGCCCCATGTGCTGGTGATGACGGCGACGCCCATTCCGCGCACGGTCGCCATGACGGTGTTCGGCGACGTCGATGTGTCGACGCTCGCCGAGGTCCCCGCGGGGCGTGCCGGGGTGACCACCCACATCGTCGCGGCCCGCGACCAGCCCGCGCTCCTGGCCCGGGCATGGCAACGGGCGCGCGAGGAGGTCGAGCAGGGCCATCGGGTGTTCGTCGTCTGCCCGCGCATCGGCGATGGGCAGGAGGGCGGCGATGGGCCGGAAGGCGGAGAGGTCGAGGAGGCGAGCGCCCCGAGCGGTGACGCCGACGGTGATGGCGGCGACCGCCCCCGCGCGGCCGCTGTGCTCGAGCTGGCGCAGGCCCTTCGCGAGGGGCCCCTGGCCGGACTGCGCGTGGGCGTGCTGCACGGCCGGATGCCGGCCGAGGAGAAGGACGACGTCATGCGCCGCTTCGCGGACACCTCGGCCCGCGACGGCATTGATGTGCTCGTCTCGACGACGGTCATCGAGGTCGGCGTCGACGTCCCCGACGCGACGATGATGGTGATCGTGGACGCCGACCGGTTCGGGATCTCCCAGCTGCACCAGCTGCGGGGCCGGGTCGGTCGCGGCTCCCTTCCCGGACTGTGCCTGCTGGTGACCGAAGCGGAGGCCGGGTCGACGGCCCGTGCCCGACTGGACGCGGTCGCGTCGACCACGGACGGGTTCGTGCTCTCCGAGCTCGACCTCGACCTGCGGCGTGAGGGAGACGTGCTCGGCAGTGCGCAGTCCGGCAGTCGCCGCACCCTGCGCCTGCTCGAGGTCGCACGGCACGCCGACGTGATCGCCGACGCCCGGCTCGTGGCTGCGGCGATCGTCGATGCCGACCCCGGGCTCGACGCGAATCCTGCGCTGGCGCACGCCGTGGCGACACTCGTGCGCGACGAGCAGGCCGAGTTCCTCGAGAAGGCCTGAGCCGGTGCCCCGGATCATCGCGGGCGCGGCGCGCGGACGGCGGCTCGCGGTCCCGGCGCGCGGCACTCGGCCGACGGCGGACCGCGTGCGGGAGTCCCTGTTCTCGGCCCTGGACTCCCTGCTGCAGGCCGCCGGCGACGACTGGCACGGGATCGACGTGCTCGACCTCTACGCCGGCAGCGGCGCGCTCGGCCTCGAGGCCCTCAGCCGGGGTGCTCGATCGGCCGTGCTGGTCGAGTCCGACCGACAGGCACTGCGGGTGATCGCGGCCAACTGCGCCGTGGTCGACCTCCCGGGCGCAGTCGTGGTCGACCACAGCGTGTCCCGACTGGGCGCTCCCGCGGCAGGCACCGCGGCGGCGACGCTGGTGCTGGCCGATCCGCCCTACGACCACCCGGCGTCCGAGGTCGCCAAGGTGCTGGGCCGCCTCCATGCCGGCGGCTGGATCGCCGACGGTGCACTCGTCGTCGTCGAGAGGGCGGCCCGGGACGCGGACCCGCCCTGGCCGTCGTCCTGGACGCTGATCCGAGAGAGGCGCTACGGCGACACGCGCCTTTGGTACGGTCGCAGCGTTGGCGAGACCGGGCCACCGGTCGACGTGCGGCTCCCCGGCGAGGAGTGAGAGCGATGCACAAGGCGGTGTGCCCGGGTTCCTTCGACCCGGTGACCAATGGCCATCTCGACGTGTTCGCCCGGGCGGCCGCCATGGCCGACGAGGTCGTCGTGGCGGTGCTCATCAACAAGTCCAAGGCCAGCCTGTTCACCATCGACGAGCGCATCGAGATGCTCCGCGAGGTCGTGGCTCCCCACCCCAACATCCGCGTGGACTCCTTCCACGGCCTGCTCGTCGACTACTGCAGGGCCCAGGGCATCACCGCCATCGTGAAGGGCCTGCGAGCGATCAGCGACTTCGACTACGAGCTGCAGATGGCCCAGATGAACTACCGGCTGTCCTCGGTGGAGACGGTGTTCATCACGACGAACCCGCTCTACAGCTACCTGTCCTCCAGCCTGGTCAAGGAGGTCGCGCGCTTCGGCGGCGACGTGAGCGGCCTGGTGCCCGAAGCCGTGTTGAACCGGCTGACCGGGCGGCTCTCGGACACAATGGGCGGGTAGTCGCCGGCCGACCCTGCGGTCGTCGGCGAAGAGGCCCTGGAAGGAGCCCCCGTGGACGTTCAGGAACGACTGGACGAGCTCGCCGTCCTCATCGAGGACGCCAAGTCGATGCCGCTGTCGGCCTCCTGCATCGTCAACCGGGCCCAGGTGCTCGACCTGATCGAGGAGATCCGCCAGCTGCTGCCGGAGTCGGTCCAGCGGGCCGACGAGCTCCTCGCCGACCGCGAGGCCGTGGTCCAGGACGGCCGTCGCGAGGCCGATCGCATCCTCGAGCGTGCGAGGGGCGAGGCCGACCGCCTCGTGTCCGAGCATGAGGTGTACCTCGCCGCGGTCGCGGAGTCCCAGGCACTGGCCGACCTGACGGCCCGCGAGACCGCGATGATGCGCAAGGAGACCGACGACTACATCGACGCCAAACTCGCGACCTTCGAGATCACGCTGCACAAGACCCTGCAGACGGTCGACCGAGGACGCGAGCGGCTGCGCAGCCAGATGTACCAGGAGCTCGCCCCGACGCAGGCCCGGGCCGATGACGACGTGTTCGACGGCGCGGCGTACGAGGAGGACCGCCCCGAGTGACCCCTTGGCCGGGCAGGAGCCCGGGTGGGGGTCCCCGCGCGATGCTCGGGTAGCCTTACCCGGGCCTCTCGCGAGGCCAAGGTTCGTCATGTCGAGAAGTTGTGAGGATCCGTGACCGGCCTCGACCCGACAGATCCGCTCGTCCTGGACGCGCGGACCCTGCAGCGCAGGCCCGGGTCGATGCAGACGGTCGCCCGCACGGTCTCGGCTCCGGCAGGCCTTGGCGTCGCAATGGCTCGGGTGCCCGAGGGATCGCCAATCGAGCTCGACCTGCGATTGGAGTCCGTTCTCGAGGGCATCCTCGTGTCCGGCACGGCCGAACTCGAGGTCGCCGCGGAGTGCTCGCGGTGCCTGGAGCCCGTGCAGTGGCACGAGGAGGTGGACCTCTCCGAGCTGTTCTGCTACCCGCCGACCGACGCCCGTGGCGCGATCGTCGAGGAGCCGGACGAGTCCGAGGATCCACTGCCGGTGGTGCAGGATGACCTGATCGACCTGCATCCGGTGCTGCGGGACGCAGTGGTGATCGACCTGCCACTCGCCCCGCTGTGCCGCGAGGACTGCCCCGGCCTGTGCCCGCAGTGCGGGTACCGGATGGAGGACGACCCGCAGCACGGGCACGAAGAGTCTGACCCGCGCTGGGCTGCCCTGGCCGCCCTGCTCGACGAGGACGACACACCCGCCTGACACCTCGCCCGAGGTGCCCGAACCGACACCTCGCGCGAGGTGCCTGAACCCGAGGAAGTGCCGTGGCCGTTCCCAAGCGGAAGATGTCCCGCTCCAACACCCGTCATCGCCGCTCGCAGTGGAAGGCGATCATGCCGACGCTGGTGGTGTGCGCCCGCTGCAAGGACAAGCACATCGCGCACACGGCGTGCCCCACGTGCGGCACGTACGCCAAGCGCCGCGTCCTGGACGTCTAGTCCTTGACCACCGTCGCCCTCGACCTGCTCGGCGGCGACGAGGCACCCGCGGTCGTCGCCGACGCCGTGGCGCTGCTGACGTCGGACGCTGACCCGGTCGACCTGCTGCTCGTCGGGCCCCGTGACACTGCGGTCGCGCTGCTCGAGGAGCGGCGGGTGCGCACTCACGGCATCCGCTTTGCGAACGCCGAGTCATTCGTGCGCATGGACGAGGACCCGCTCGCCGTCCTGCGCGCCCACCCCGATGCGAGCGTCCTCGTGGCGGCGCGCGCGGTGGCGACGGGGGATGCTGATGCCTGGGTCTCCGTGGGCCACACCGGGGCGAGCGTGGCCGCGGCGGTCCTCGAACTCGGTCGCGTGCCGGGCATCGCGCGGCCTGCCCTGGCCGTGGTCGTCCCTGCCCTCGATGGCCCCGTCGTGCTGCTGGATGCCGGTGCGGCGCCTGATGCCACGCCGGACCTGCTGCGGCAGTTCGCGCTGGCCGGCCACGCCTACGCCCGCAGCCTGGGTGTGGCCGATCCCGTGGTGGGGCTGCTGACCATCGGCAGCGAGGAGGGCAAGGGCGACCGCTTGCGGCGGTCGGCGCACGAGGTGCTGCGCGAGACCCTGCCCGCTGCAGGGATCCGCTACGCGGGCCCGGTCGAGGGCCACGACCTCGCGTGGGGCCGCGCAGCCCAGGTGTTCGTCACCGACGGCTTCACCGGCAACGTGGTGCTGAAGGCACTGGAGGGTGCCGTGCAGTGGTCGGCGGTGCGGATGGGGTCGGCCTACGGTGACCCGGCTCCGGCCTGGGATGTGGTCCTGCGCACCGCGACGTCGGACTTCGCCGGCGGGATGCTCCTCGGCGTGGCCGGTGTCACGGTGGTCGGACACGGAGCCGGCTCGGCCGCCGAGATCGCCGCGTGCGTGCGCCTCGCCTCCCGGGCGTCGGCCGGCGGACTGATGGGCCTGTCGAGCGCCGCTCTCGCGGGGAGCGCTCCGTGATCGGCGAGGAACGAGCGCGCGAGGTCGCCCGTGCGGCGGTGAACCGGGTGGCCGGTCGCGGTGCGGTCGACCTGCTGCGCCCGGACTCGCCGCTGCGCGGCCCCCACTCGGCCGTCGGCCTCACCGATGCCGACGCCGTCGCTCTCGCGGACGCCGTTGCGGACATCGCCCTGCGCGAGGGGGCGTCGTGCGCGCTGACCGATGCGGCACTCGACGACGCACGCCTGTGCGAGTCGGATTTCGTCGCGGCGATCCGGGCCGCTTGGCAGGACGGAGCGACATCGGTATGAGTGCCGATCGCGCTGCACTGCTCGCCGCCCTGGGGCTGTCCATCGACGACGGCCTGCTCACCCTCGCCCTCACGCACCGGTCCTACGCGTACGAGAAGGGCGGCTTGCCGACCAATGAGCGGCTGGAGTTCCTCGGCGACAGCGTCCTGGGCATCGTGGTGACCGAGCAGCTCTACCGGACCTTCCCCGACTGGCCCGAGGGTCAGCTCGCGAAGCTGCGCGCAGCGGTCGTGAACGCCCAGGCCCTCGCCGATGTGGCCCGGACCCTCGATCTGGGCCGGCACCTGCTGCTCGGCCGGGGTGAGGAGGCGACCGGCGGGCGCGACAAGGTCTCGATCCTCGCCGACACGCTCGAGGCGGTCATCGGCGCCGCCTACCTCGACCAGGGCATCGAGCCTGCTCGCACGATGGTGCTCGGACTTGTGCAGCCCCTGATCCTTCGGGGCGCTGAGCTGGGCGCTGGGCTCGACTGGAAGACCTCCCTGCAGGAGGCCGCGGCGGCCGCCTCGATGGGCCCCCCCGAGTACCGGGTCGAGGACACCGGCCCGGACCATGCCAAGGAGTTCGTCGCCCGGGTCGTCATCGACGGTGCCGTCCTCGGCGAGGGCGCGGGTCGATCGAAGAAGATGGCCGAGCAGGAGGCGGCTGCGCGGGCCTACGACGTCATCACGCAGCACGGGGGAACGCCGGGCGACGCCGGGTCCGACCTGCCCGATCGCGCCTGAGCTGCCGCACCATGCCTGAGCTGCCGGAGGTCGAGGTGGTGCGGGCCGGCCTGGCCCGCTGGGTGGCCGGCCGCACGATCGCCACGGTCGACGTGCGTCACCCCCGTGCCGCGCGTCGGCATGCGGCGGGCGCAGCGGACCTCGAGGCGCGCCTGCGGGGCCAGGTCGTGCGCAGTGCCTCGCGTCGAGGCAAGTACCTGTGGCTGGTCTGCGGAGACGAGGCGCTCGTCGTGCACCTGGGGATGAGCGGGCAGCTGCTCGTGCAGGAGCCGTCCACCCTGGATGAGGCGCACCTGCGGGTGCGGTTCACCTTCGCGGACGGCGGCCGCGAGCTGCGCTTCGTCGACCAGCGGACCTTCGGGGGCATGGCGGTCGACGCGCTGGTCGACGACGGATCGGGCGGCCGCGTGCCGGCGAGCGTGAGACACATCGCCCGAGACCTGCTCGACCCCGCGCGCGATCCCGACGACGCCGTCCGGGCACTGCGGGCCCGCGACACCGAAGTGAAGCGGGCCCTGCTGGACCAGACGCTGGTGTCGGGAGTGGGCAACATCTATGCCGACGAGGCCCTGTGGCGCGCCCGCATCCACGGTGTGCGACGCACCCGGGGGCTGGGCCGCGCCCAGGTCGCCGGACTGCTGGACGATGCGGCCGACGTCATGCGCGAGGCGCTGGCGCAGGGAGGCACGAGCTTCGACTCCCTGTACGTGAACGTCAACGGCCAGAGCGGGTACTTCTCGAGGTCGCTGAACGCCTACGGGCGCGAGGGCGAGCCGTGCCCCCGCTGTGGGACGCCGATCCGCCGGGAGTCCTTCATGAACCGGTCGAGCTACTCCTGCCCCACCTGCCAGCCGCGTCCCCGTACGCTCCGCGCCCGGCGGCGCCTGCCGCCTCCGGCCGACCACAGTGGATAGGGTCAACGGAACGTCCCTCCACCGGATCGGAGTACGTCCTCCCGTGCACCTGAAGAGCCTGAACCTCAAGGGATTCAAGTCGTTCGCCTCGTCCACCACGCTGGCCTTCGAGCCGGGAGTCACGTGCGTCGTGGGCCCCAACGGGTCGGGCAAGTCCAATGTCGTCGACGCGCTGTCCTGGGTCATGGGTGAGCAGGGGGCGAAGTCCCTGCGCGGCGGGAAGATGGAGGACGTCATCTTCTCCGGCACCTCCGGCCGAGCGCCGCTCGGGCGCGCCGAGGTGTCGCTGACCATCGACAACGCCGATGGGGCACTGCCGATCGACTACAGCGAGGTGACGATCTCTCGCACGCTGTTCCGCAACGGCGGCTCGGAGTACTCCATCAACGGCGAGCCGTGCCGGCTCCTCGACGTGCAGGAGCTCCTCAGCGACTCCGGCATCGGCCGCGAGATGCACGTCATCGTGGGCCAGAACCGCCTCACATCGATCCTCGAGGCGACGCCGGAGGACCGCCGCCACATCATCGAGGAGGCGGCCGGGGTCCTCAAGCACCGCAAGCGCAAGGAGAAGGCGCTCCGCAAGCTCGACGCCATGCAGGCCAACCTGACGCGTCTGCAGGACCTCACCGCGGAGCTCCACCGCCAGCTCAAGCCCCTCGGCCGGCAGGCGGAGGTCGCGCGTCGCGCCGTCGTCATCCAGTCCGAGGTGCGCGACGCACGCCTGCGCATCCTCGCTGACGACCTCGTCGCGCTCCAGGAGGCCCTGCGGGCGGAGGTGGCCGACGAGACGGCGCTGCGCGAGCGGCAGGAGCAGGTCGACGCGCAGATCGTCGCGCTCCTCGCCGAGCAGGACGCGGCGGAGGCGCTCGGCCAGGTGGAGGCGCCACTGCTCGCCCAGGCGCAGGAGACGTGGTTCGCGCTGAACGGGCTGCGCGAGCGCTTCGGCGGGCTCACGCAGGTGGCCATCGAGCGCGTGCGCTTCCTGCAGCCGGAGCCGGAGGGCGAGGACAACGGGCGCGACCCCGAGCAGATCGACGCCGAGGCCCGCGTGCTGCGAGCCGAGGAGTTCGACCTCGGCCGGCTGGTCGAGTCCTCGCGCGAGGACCTCGCGCGGGCCGAGGCGGCGCGCATGGCGGCCGAGTCCGCCGCGGCAGCAGAGGAGCGGCGCGTCGCCGAGGTCGAGCGCGCGGCGGCGGATCGACGCGAGGGTCTTGCGCGCCTCACCGGCCGCGTCAATGCCGCGCGGTCCCGGATGGACGCGCGCGAGGCGGAGATCGGCCGCCTCACGCGGCAGATCGAGGAGGCCCGCGATCGCGGTGAGTCGGCTCAGCGCGAGTTCTCGCGCATCGAGATGGACGTGGCCGGGCTCGACGCGGGTGAGGTCGACCTCGACCGCGAGCACGAGCAGGCGGAGGCCGCGCTGGCGGCCGCCGATGCCGCCGTCGAGGCGCTGCGCTCGCAGGAGGCGGCGGCCGAGCGGGAGCGCGCCGCGCTGTCGGCCCGTCGCGACGCCCTGGCGCTCGGCCTCGAGCGCAAGGACGCGGGCGCCCGGCTCGTGCGCCCGGACGGGGGTGCTGCCGGAGTCGTGGGCACCCTGGCGACGCTGCTGCACGTCGAGCAGGGCGCCGAGACCGCCGTGGCCGCGGCCCTGGGCGACATCGCCGATGCCGTCGTCGTCTCGGCCATGGACCATGCGATGCGCGCGGTCGTGCTGCTCAAGGACGAGGACGCCGGACGCGCCGCGCTGATCGTCGCCGACTCCGAGCAGGCGCGGGCGCCGCGCCCGCCCGCCCGAGACGCCGGACGCCCGCTCGTCGAGCTGGTGCGCTGCGAGGAGTCGCTACGTCCCGTTGTCGAGCACCTCCTCGACCGCTGGATGCTCGTCGCGACCCTGGCCGATGCGGCCGCGCTCGCACGCCAGCACACCGGCCTGTCGTTCGTCACGCCCCAGGGCGACACGCTCGCGGGCGGGGTGGTGCACGGCGGCTCATCGAGCGCGCCCAGCCTGCTCGAGGCCCAGGCCGCCTACGACGACACCGTGGCCGCCCTCGACGAGGTGACACGGACCCTCGAGCGCCTGCGGTTCGACCTCGTCTCGGCCCGTGATCGGCAGCGCGAGATCGCGTCGCGCACCGAGGAGGCACTCGGGCGGCTGCACGAGTCCGATGC
>Ga0129336_10000334_pt1 | contig 27329 bp, 25 predicted proteins | sample CPB6_02_DNA_FD_96878 | JGI IMG/M metagenome (GOLD analysis project Ga0129336, IMG submission 96878) | Freshwater to marine salinity gradient microbial communities from Chesapeake Bay, USA - CPBay_Sum_0.6_0.2_DNA | ecosystem: Environmental > Aquatic > Marine > Coastal | place: USA: Chesapeake... | reverse complement strand
CGGCATCCGCATCGAGGTGGACGACGCCGATGATCGGATGCAGAAGAAGATCCGCACAGCGCAGAAGTCCAAGGTGCCCTACATGCTCATCGCCGGTGACGACGACATGGCCGCCGGGGCCGTCTCGTTCCGCTACCGCGACGGAACACAGCGCAACGGCGTCGCCATCGATGACGCCGTTGCGGAGATCCTCGGGGCGGTCCGTGAGCGCCGGCAGGTGGAGAGCGCGCCCGCATGAGCGAGAGCGAGTTGCCCCTCGACCACGGCGGGATGATCGACCGCTGGCAGCGCATCTGGGCACCTCACCGGGAGGCCTATCTGCGCGGAGAGGGTCGGCCCGCACACGACGGACCAGGGGAGGAGTGCCCCTTCTGCCGCGCCCCTGGCATGACTGAGGACGACGGTCTCGTCGTCGCGCGCGGCAACAAGGCGTACGTCGTCATGAACCTGTACCCCTACAACTCCGGACATCTGCTCGTGTGTCCGTATCGGCACGTGGCGGACTACACCGAGCTCGACCCGGACGAGGTTGCGGAGATCGCTGAACTCACCCAGCGTTCGATGACGGTGCTCCGCGCGGTGTCGCGCGCGCAGGGTTTCAACATCGGCATGAACCAGGGCAAGGTGGGCGGAGCCGGCATCGCCGGGCACCTCCATCAGCATGTCGTGCCACGCTGGGGGGGAGACACCAACTTCATGCCGGTCGTGGGACACACGAAGCCGATGCCGCAACTCCTTGCGGAGACTCGCAGGCTGCTCGCCGAGGCGTGGGACAGCGCGGGCTGACAGGAGGCGACGGTGGCGATCATCAGCGGACCCGGCGGTATCGATCTTGAGGCGGCGTTGGCCGAGGTCGGGGTGAGCTTCGTGCACGCGCCGGGAGACGATGCGCCGGCAGAGGTGCTCGGCGAGGTTCTCCGGCCAGGCGAGTTCCAGGTGCGCGCGGTCGTCGTGGCGGAGCCTCCGGCACCGGGCGAGGAGCACACCGGCATGGGTGCGTGGCATGTCAACGCCGTTCACGAGGCTCACTTCGCCCGGAGTGGTCGCGGCATCCTGCAGGTCGTCCTCGCCGACGGGATAGCGACGGTGGAGGTGATCCCCGGCGATGTCATGCTCATCCGAGGGGCGGAGCACAGGTACTTGCCGCTCGAAGCCCAGGAGTGGGTGCTGCGGCATACCGGCCCCGACGACGCAGACCTCCGGGCCCGCGAAACGGGCCGTGCCGGTGCCCCATGGCCGTCGGCGGTCTAGTCGACGGTCAAGCCCTCCGCGGCGAAACTCGGCATGGGCTCATGCCCGTGGTAGCGGCGTGTGAAGGTCCCGGTGCCATGCGCGATGCTCCGCAACTCGATCGCGTAGCGGGTGAGTTCGAGCCCGGGAACCTCGGCGGTGATTTGCGTTCGGCCCCCGGCCACCCCAGCAGAGCCGGTGACCCGGCCGCGTCGCGCCGAGAGATCTGACATCACCGCGCCGACATGGTCGTCAGGCACGACGATGGAGAGTTCGTCGATCGGTTCCAGCAGCGCGATGCCCGCTCTCTCGGCGGCGTCCCGCAGGGCGAGGCCTCCTGCCGTCTGGAAGGCCATGTCGGATGAATCGACGGAGTGGGACTTGCCGTCAAGGAGCGTCACGCGAATGTCGACGAGGGGATAGCCGGCACTGACACCCTTGGCCATTTGGGCGCGGACCCCCTTCTCCACGGACGGGATGAACTGTCGGGGCACGGCACCCCCAACGACCCTGTCCTCGAACTCGAAACCGGAGCCGGGCGGGAGTGGGGTGACCTCGATGTCGCACACGGCGTACTGCCCGTGGCCACCTGACTGCTTGACGAGCCTGCCGTGGCCCGTGGCGCTCGAGGCGAAGGTCTCGCGAAGCGAGACGCGAACCGGCTCGCTATCAACGCTCACGCCATACCGCGTCGCGAGTCGGTCGAGGACGACATCCACATGTGCTTCGCCCATGCACCAGAGCACGATCTGCCCCGTGTCCGGATTGCGTTCGAGGCGCAGTGTCGGATCCTCGGCCACCAGGCGACTGAGCGCCGAGGTGAGCTTGTCCTCGTCGGATGCCGTATGGGCGGTGATCGCGACCGGGAGCAGGGGATCGGGCATCGTCCAGGGTTCGATGAGCAGCGGCAACTCAGGCGACGAGAGCGTGTCACCGGTCTCCGCGTGGGGAAGCTTGGTCACGAGCCCCAGTTCACCGGCGCCGAGTCCCTGCAAGGGCTTGAGCGCTTTGCCTGCGCGCATGCTGATCCCGCCCATGCGCTCGTCGACGTCGTGGTCCTCGTGCCCTCGATCGGTCAGGAAGTGCCCCGACACGTGCAGTGTCACATCAGGCGTGAGGGTTCCCGAGAACACGCGGACCAGGGAGATCCTCCCGACGTAGGAGTCCGACGTCGTCTGCACAACCTCGGCGCAGAGGGGACCGTCTGGATCGCATTCGAGAGGCGCGCGAGGCGTGCCATCAGGCCCCGAGACGGTGGGCAGCGGGTGCTCAAGCGGTGACGGGAAGCCCCGCGTCAGCACCTCGAGCAGTTCGTCCATGCCAAAGCCACTCGGCGTTGCGGCAGTGACAAGGACCGGGAAGAAGTGCCCGCGTGCGACCGCCTTCTCGAGGTCTGCGACAACCGATTCGAAGGCGATCTCCTGTCCGCCGAGGAATCGCTCCATGAGGTCTTCGTCCTCGGACTCGGTGATGATCCCTTCGAGCAGACCGGCACGGGCGTCGGAGATCAGGTCGAGGTGCTGCGGTTCCGGATCGCGATGGACCCTGGACCCTGTGGAGTAGTCGCGGATCGACTGCGACAGCAGGCCGATGAGGCCAGCGACATGTCCGTCGTCCGCGTGCAGCGGAATGTACAGCGGGTGGATCCCCGCGCCCTCTCCGAACATCTGCCGGCACGACTCGACGGTGGCTTCGACGTCGGCGCGCTCGCGGTCGGCCTTCGTGACGACGATCGCTCGAGGCATCCCCACGGCTGCACACTCATCCCAGAGCATGGCGGTGGCAGCATCGACATCATCGGTCGCCGAGACGACGAAGAGCGCGGCATCTGCCGCGCGTAAGCCTGCCCGCACCTCGCCGACGAAGTCGGCATATCCGGGTGTGTCGAGGAGGTTAAGTCGGATGCCGTTCCAGTCCAGTTGCACGAGGCTCAAGGTCACCGATCGCTGCTGGCGCCGCTCCGCGTCATCAAGGTCTGACAACGTGGTGCCGTCTTCGACTGCACCCAGACGATTGATCGCTCCGGTCGCGAGAGCGAGTCGCTCGATGAGCATGGTCTTGCCCGCGTGACTGGGGCCGACGAGCGCGACATTGCGAATTCGTGCGGGATCGGTGGTCGTGGCCACGGTGCCTCCTCGCGCCGGATGGTGATCCCCCGACCCTTCTCTCATTCTGTCTGCGACGCAAGGGACTTCGGACTCTCCGGTCTGCGCCGTACGATGGACGCGAGCCCTACGATGGGCCTGCCGGATCGACCGGCACGCGCCGCCTTGTCGGCGAAGACGCCGTGGGGACCCCATGGTCGAGGAGTGGTCGTGCTCAACAATCCGGCGGCGCGCAAGCTTTCGACGGCCGTCCTGGAGCCGATCGCCCGGGTGCTGCTCAAACTCCACGTCTCACCGGATGCCGTCACCGTCGTCGGCACCCTCATCACCTGCACCGCCGCGCTCGTATTCTTCCCCGGGGGCGATTTCGTGCCGGGTGTGATCATCATCGCCGCCTCGGTGATCGCCGACCTCCTCGACGGCACCATGGCGAGACTTTCCGGGCGCGCGGGACCATGGGGGAACTTCCTCGACGCCACCCTCGATCGCATTGCCGACGGCTGTGTCTTTGGGGCCCTCGTCCTTTGGGCGGCAGCCACCGGGAACGCGTGGACGACCGCGGCTGCCCTCACGTGCCTGGTGGGGGGTCAGGTCATCTCCTATGCCAAGGCGCGCGCTGAGGCTGTGGGAGCCACGGCCAATGTGGGCATCGCCGAGCGCGCGGAAAGGCTCATTGTCGTTCTTCTCGCCGCCCTTCTCGCGGGGCTCGGAGTTCCCTATGTGCTCCCCATCGCCCTCGGAGCCCTGGCCGTGCTGAGTGTCGTCACGGTCGTCCAGCGAATCGTGGCGGTGCGCCGCCAACTCAAGGGCTCAGGAGGGGAGCCTCGGTGAGCCTGTCCGACTCCCTGGTGGATCTCGGCTTCGGCGTCGGGTGGTCGGCGGTCAAGAGGATGCCCGAGCCGGCCGTCAACCGTGTATTCGACGCCCTAGCCGAGAGGGCCTACCGCAGGGATGGGCGTGGAGTGCGTCAATTGCGGGCGAATCTCGCTCGGGTGGTGCCGGACGCTCGCTCCGCGGGGCTGGACGCGGCTACACGCGAGGGCATGCGCAGGTATCTGCGGTATTGGAGTGAGGCGTTTCGGCTCCCCGCGTGGTCTGCCGAGCAGGTCAGAGAGAGATTCACGCTCGAGCACGGTCTCGACCAACTCGACGCCGCAGTCGACGCGGGGGCCGGGGCGATCATGGTCACTTCGCACAGCGGCAATTGGGATCTTGCCGGCGCCTGGGCCTGCGATCGCTACGGCAGCCTCGTCACCGTCGCCGAGAGATTGAAGCCGGAGGGGCTCTACGACAAGTTCGTGGCCTACCGCGAGTCCCTCGGCATGGAGGTGCTTCCGCACGGTGACGCGGAGAGCTTCCGGACGTTGGTCCGGCGACTACGGGAGGGAAAGCTGGTCTGCCTGGTTGCCGATCGCGACCTTTCGGGGAGTGGTGTGCCTGTGGACTTCTTCGGCGAGACTGCCTCGATGCCTGGCGGTCCCGCGCTGCTCTCCACCATCACCGGTGCGCCGATCATGAACGTCGGACTGTGGCACGTCGACGAGGGACTGCGTGCGAGGGTCGGTGATCCCCTCGTGCATCCGGAGGGGCTGGATCGAGCCGAGACCGTCGCTGCGCTGACGCAGTCCATGGCCGATGGGTTCGCAGCGTCCATCCGCGCGCATCCTGTGGACTGGCACATGATGCAGCCGCTCTTCCATGCTGACGTCACGCGTCGGGATCCGTCGTGAGGATCGGGATCGTCTGCCCATACGCGTGGGATGTGCCAGGGGGAGTCCAGGCGCACGTGCGCGATCAGGCGGAGACTCTCATCGGCCTTGGCCACGACGTGAGCGTGATCACGCCCGTCGAAAATCCCGCGGCCTTGCCGATCTACGCGGTCGACGGCGGTCGGCCGCGCGCAGTCCCTTACAACGGCTCCGTGGCTCGCCTCACCTTCGGCGTCAAAGCGACGGCGCGGGTTCGGCGGTGGATCCGCGAGGGCAATTTCGACGTCCTCCACGTCCATGAGCCGCTTGCTCCCTCGCTCGGGGTGCTTGCGTGCTGGGCTGCACGTGGTCCGATCGTGGCGACCGTGCATTCATCCATCGAGCGCTCCCGAGTGCTGGTAACCGGCTACTACCTCGCGCAGACCGCTCTCGAGAAGATCTCCGCCCTCATCGCCGTCAGCGAGTACGCGCGGCGCACCATCGTCGACCATCTTGGCGCGGACGCGGTGCTCATCCCCAATGGCGTGCGCATCGCGCCGTTCGCCGACGCCGTTCCGCTGCGTCCGTGGCCCGGGCCCGCTGTGGGATTCCTCGGTCGAATGGACGAGCCCCGCAAGGGGTTGCCCGTCCTACTGGATGCATGGCCTGGCATACGTGCAAGGCATCCGGAGGCGAGGCTCGTGCTCATGGGGCCCGGCGACGGCGACGAGATCCTCGCCAGCGTGGCCGACGAGTATGTGCCGTCCATAACCTGCCTCGGGCTTCTCAGCGAATCCGACAAGGCTGCGGCGCTGGCGTCTTTGGACATCTACGTCGCACCGAATACGGGCGGAGAGTCCTTCGGCATCGTGCTGCTCGAGGCCATGGCAGCGGGAGCCCCTGTCGTCGCCAGCGATCTCGACGCCTTCGCGCGGGTCCTCGACGGGGGACGCTGCGGGATGATGTTCCCCATGGGGGACCCTGAAGCGCTGGCCGCGTCCGTCAATGCCCTCCTGGACGATGCGAGCGCGCGTGAGCACCTGACGGAGGCTGGACGTCGCAGGGCAACCGCGTACGACTGGACAACCGTGGCCGGGGACCTACTCGACGTCTATGCCAGTGTGACCGCTGGTCAGCGAGGTGTCCACGAGGACCTGCGAGGTCAGATCGTGGGCCGTCTCGCGCGGCGCCGCCCCGAAGGCCGGTCCCGCTGATGTCAATGTGGTGGTGGGTATTCGCCGGGGTTCTCGTCGTCCTAGTCGGCCTCTACCTGAGCATGACCGCGGGTCGGCTCGATCGCCTGCATCGGCGGATCGACACGTCCCGTCAGGCACTCGACACGCAACTCCTCCAGCGTTCTGCGCTCTGCCTGGAGATCGCGTCATCCTCGCTCTTCGATCCGGCGACTGCGGTAGTGCTCGCTGACTCGGCCCACGCGGCCCGGGCTTCCGCCGATGGTGACGTGATCGTTCGCGGCCTGGCCGAAAGCGACCTCACGCGGGTTCTCGTCGCGGCGATCCCGGATCCCCAGGATGCCGAGGTTCTGCGTGAGGAATCGCCCGATCCCGGGATGCTCGAGGATCTGCGCCAGGCATGCGTCCGCGTGCAGCTGTCTCGACGATTCCACAACGATGCGGTTCGGGCCTGTCGCCAAGTGCGCAAGCAGCGCCTCGTCCGCTGGCTTCGACTCGCTGGCCGCACCCCGTGGCCCGTCACGGTGGAGATGGACGACACGCCGCCCCCCGGGCTGTCCGTGCGCTGATCGGGTCCGACGTACCGTGGGGTTATGCGTCGTATGCCCGTGGTCGTCGGTCTGGCTCTTTCCGCTGTGGTCCTCGCTGCCTGCGGCGGGGCCGAGGAGGCCGCGCCGCAATCCGAGTCAGCGAGCCCGACGCCCACGGCGACCCCCTCGTCGGCCAGTCCCTCGGCGCTGCCCACGCCGACTTCGCCCGGCATCCCGCCGGGCGCCTCGCCCTTCTCGGGCCTTCCGGGCGGCGAGGGCAAGCCTGTCCTGGCCATCAAGATTGACAACACGCGAGCGGCACAGCCGCACACCGGGCTGCAGGCCGCTGATCTTGTGTACGTCACCGAGGTCGAATGGGATCTCACCCGGCTGATCGCGGTCTACAACTCCACCATCCCCGACGTCATCGGCCCGGTGCGGTCAGCGCGCATCAGCGATCTGGACATCCTCGCTCCGTTCGACAAGATCGCCTTCTCCAACTCCGGCATGCAGACCAAGCTCCGCCCGGTCCTCGCCGCAGCGAACCTCTACGACGTCTCCGCCGAGCGCATCTACGAGGCGTTCACGAACGATCCGGGCCGACCCTCTCCGGTCGACCACATGGCCGATCCCAGGATCCTCCTGGCTGCCGCGCCAGACGCGGCGGTGGCGCGGGACATCGGCTTCACCTTCTCCGATGAGCCACCGGCGGGGGGGACTCCCGTTGAGTCGGTGACGATGACATGGCCATCGTCCGAGGTGTCCTTCACGTGGGATGAATCGGCGGGCAACTTCATCGTGGGCCTCAACGGTGAGGAGTCCAGGTCGACTGAGGGTGGCCCCCAGCGCGCCGCCACCGTGGTCATCCAGACGGTCGAGCAATCCGACTCGGGCTACGGGGACAGGTACGGCGGGATCACCCCCTTCATTCAGACCGTCGGGAGTGGTCCGGCCCTGGTCCTGCGCGATGGCCGGATGTGGTCTGTCACCTGGGAGCGCCCTGCTCTGACCGACGGGACTCGCTTCGTGCTGCCCGACGGTTCGGCGATGCCCTTCGCGATCGGCCAGGAGTGGGTCGTCTTCCTGGATAAGGGCATCAAGCCAAAGATCCGGTGATGGACAGCGCGAGCCTGCCCGACAGGGGCGGCTTGGCCCGCCTGGACGCCCCACTACCATGGGCGCAGGCTGCGAGGATCGCTGCCCCGAAGTCCTGAGAGGTCACCGTGTCCGATTCCCCCAGTCACGTCACCGGCACGACGCGCGTCAAGCGCGGCATGGCGGAGATGCTCAAGGGCGGCGTGATCATGGATGTCGTCACGCCAGAGCAGGCCAAGATCGCCGAGGATGCCGGCGCAGTTGCCGTGATGGCGCTCGAGCGCGTGCCCGCGGACATCAGGGCCCAGGGCGGGGTGGCACGCATGTCGGATCCCGACATGATCACCGGCATCGTTGAATCCGTCACGATCCCCGTGATGGCGAAGGCTCGCATCGGCCACTTCGCCGAGGCGCAGGTGCTTCAGTCGCTGGGCGTGGACTACATCGACGAGTCCGAGGTGCTCACTCCGGCCGACTACTCCAATCACATCGACAAGTGGCAATTCACGGTCCCCTTCGTTTGCGGTGCGACGAACCTCGGCGAAGCGCTTCGTCGCATCACCGAAGGGGCGGCCATGATTCGCTCCAAGGGCGAGGCCGGCACCGGTGACGTGTCCAACGCAGTCACGCACATGCGCCGTATCCGCGACGAGATCCGTCGCCTGGTGTCGATGCCTGAGGACGAGCTCTTCGTGGCTGCCAAGGAGCTTCAGGCCTCCTACGATCTCGTTGTCGAGGTTGCCAGGGCAGGCTCCCTGCCGGTCGTCTTGTTCACCGCGGGAGGCATCGCAACGCCTGCGGATGCGGCGATGATGATGCAGTTGGGTGCCCAGGGCGTGTTCGTGGGCTCGGGCATCTTCAAGTCCGGAGACCCGGTGAAGCGGGCCGAGGCGATCGTCCAGGCCACTCGCCACTTCGACAACCCCGATGTCGTTGCCAAGGTGTCGCGTGGGCTTGGGGACGCGATGGTCGGCATCAACGTCGCCGACATCCCCGTGCACCATCGCCTCGAAGACCGGGGCTGGTGACGCGCGCGACACCCCGCATCGGCGTACTCGCGATCCAGGGCGACGTTGTCGAGCACATGCGCGCACTGGTGGCGTGCGACGTCAGCGCGGTGAGCGTGGGGAGCCTGGATTCGCTGGGCGATGTCGATGCCCTCATCATCCCAGGCGGTGAGTCGACCACGATGTCGATGCTCGCGTCACGCGACGGATTGCTGGATCCTCTGCGAGAGGCACGTGCTGCTGGAATGCCGATGTACGGCTCGTGTGCAGGAATGATCATGCTGGCCGACGACATCCTCGATGCCCGCTCCGATCAGCAGGCGATCGGCGGCATCGACATGGTCGTGCGGCGCAATGCCTTCGGCCGCCAGGTCGACTCCTTCGAGACAGTGATCGACGTGGCCGGGCTCGGCGAGCCGTTCCCCGCGGTCTTCATTCGTGCGCCCTGGGTCGAATCTGTCGGGCCGGGAGTGCAGGAGCTTGCCCGGGTGACCACACCGCAGGGTGTGGATACCATCGTTGCTGTGAGGCAAGGACCGCTGGTCGCCACGTCGTTTCACCCAGAGCTCACCGGCGACCGGCGCTTCCATGAACTATTCATCCAGATTGCGAGGCAGTACGCATGAGCGGCCACTCCAAGTGGGCCACCACCAAGCACAAGAAGGCCGTGGTGGATGCGCGGCGCGGGAAGCTCTTCGCGCGACTCATCAAGAACATCGAGGTGGCCGCGCGCCAGGGTGGCGGGGACCCCGCTGGCAACCCGACGCTCTACGACGCGATCCAAAAGGCACGGAAGAGTTCGGTACCCCTCGACAACATTGAGCGCGCCGTGAAGCGCGGCTCGGGTGCCGAGGCGGGTGGTGCCGACTACCAGACGATCATGTACGAGGGCTATGGACCGAGTGGCGTTGCTGTTCTCGTGGAGTGCCTCACGGACAATCGCAACCGCGCTGCGTCCGAGGTTCGCGTGGCCATGACCCGCAACGGCGGCAACATGGCAGACCCAGGCTCCGTCTCCTACCTGTTCAGTCGCAAGGGGGTCGTGCTTGTCCCGAGCGCCGACGGTGTAGACGAGGACGCGATCCTCAGTGCCGTACTAGAGGCGGGCGCGGAAGAGGTGAACGACCTCGACGGGACCTTCGAGGTGCTGAGCGAAGCGGGCGATGTTGTTGCGGTGCGTACCGCGTTGCAGTCGGCCGGTATCGACTACGACTCTGCGGAAGCCACGTTCGTGCCGAGCATGTCCGTCCCGGTGGACGCCGACATTGCGCGCAAGGTCTTTCGTCTCGTGGAGGCGCTCGAAGACAGCGACGACGTCCAGAACGTCTACACCAACGTAGACGTCAGCGACGAGGTGCTCGCCAGCCTCGATGCGTGAAGCCGGGCACAGACGAGGGGAGACGTCATGGCGGAAGCCGGACGGCAACTGACGGGGTGGGACGCGGCCACGTGGCGAACATCCGCCGGAAGTCCGCACCTGCGCTCCACGGTCGTTGCCCTCGTCATGCTCGACAGTGCACCTGACTGGGATCGCCTGCGCGCACGCGTGGAGCGGCTGACGCGCATGGTGCCCGTCCTTCGGCAACGGCCGCTGCGCGGAGTCTTCGGCGTGGCATCGCCGCGCCTTGCAGCGGACCCGGATTTCGACCTGGGCCTCCACCTGCGACGCATGAGGCTGGCCGGGGACGGCTCCTGGCATGAACTCCTCCAGGAGGCACGGCGCATCAGCCTCACCGACTTCGATCGTGACCGACCGCTGTGGGAGATCGTGCTCGTCGAGGGAATCGAGGGCGACCGGGCTGCCATCTTGCTCAAACTGCACCACGCCATCGCCGACGGACAGGCCACGGTGCTCATCGGACTCAACCTCGTCGAGCTGAGCGCGGCTCCCAACGTCGACGAGCCTGAGGCGCCGGCGGCGCCCGATCCCGTGTCAGCGGGCGCACAGGACGTGAGCATGGCGGACATCGTCGACAACATCCGGCGCGGTGTGGGCGCAGCGGAGCGGATTGGGGAAGCCATGTTTGCCCTCGCCCGGGGTTCCCTCACGGATCCGGTTCGGACCTGGTCATCGGTCCTCGAGACCCTCGCCTCTGTGGGCCGATTCACGGCTGTGCCCGATGGCCCCATGTCGCCGCTCATGACAGAACGCGGAACGACCTATCACTTCGCGGGCTTCGACCTGCCCTTCGCGCAGATGCGCGGGGCTGCGAAGGAGCGCGGTTTCAGCGTCAATGACGCCTTCATGGCCGCTGTGGGGCTTGGTCTCGAGCGCTACCACGTCCGGCACGGGAAGGTTGCCGATGACCTGCGCTTCAACGTTCCCATCAGCCTCCGGGGCGACGCCGGGGACACGTCTGCTCAGGCTGCCAATGCGGTGACCATCGCGCGCATCGACCTTCCGGTGGCCGGCCTCACCGTCGACGAGCGCATGGATGCCGCACATGAGGCCGTTGCTCGGTGGCGGGATGAGCCAGCACTCCGGTTCGCGGACCCCCTCGCGGAGATCAGTTGGCTCGTGCCCATCCCGGTGCTGGCCCAGGCGGCCCTGGCCAGCGACGTCACCACGAGCAACGTGCCTGGTCCTCCGTTGCCGCTCTACGTCGCAGGCGCGCGCATCGTGGGGATGTATCCGCTCGTGGCGACGATCGGGGCTGCCGCCAACGTCACGATGGTCACCTACGACGGCTCTGCCTTCGTCGGTATTTCGACCGATGACCGGGCGATCCCCGACCTCGCGGACTTCGTGAGCGACCTGCGATCGGGCTTCGAGACGGTCACGGGTGGCCCGGTCGGCCCAGCCGACCCGCTGCGCGAGGCCGGCCCCGGCGACGGCACGCCGAAGGCCCGCGCGATCCGCGAGGAGGGCGCTGGACGCCAGTAGTCTTCGCACAGGTGTTCGTACGGCTGGCGAGGACGTGAGGAGGCGCCCATGCGCGTCATGGGTGTCGACCCGGGCCTGACGCGTTGCGGCGTGGGCGTCGTCGACGCGGGTCCCGGGGGCGCTGTGACCCTCGTCGATGTTGTGGTCGTCAGGACATCCCCGCAGGCTCCCATTACGGAGCGGCTCACCAGCTTGGATCAGGCCTTGGCCGAACTCGTCGATCGTCATCGCCCGGAGGTCATCGCGGTCGAGAGGGTCTTCAGCCAACACAACCTCCGTACGGTCATGGGGACGGCCCAGGCTGGGGCTGTGGCGGTCCTGGCCGCCGGACGCCGCGGCATACCGTTGAGCATGCGGACACCGAGCGAGGTCAAGGCCGCGGTCACCGGCAGCGGACGGGCCGACAAGGCTCAGGTGACGACCATGGTGACCCGCCTGCTCAGGCTCGATGCGCCCGTTCGTCCTGCCGACGCCGCTGATGCGCTTGCACTCGCCATCACCGAGATCTGGCGCGGTGGGGCCGAGCGACGGCTGCAGGCCGCTGTCGAGGCGATCCGTTGATCGCATCGGTGTCCGGCGCCGTGGCCGGAATCAACCCATCGTCGCTGGTGGTCGAGGTGGGCGGAGTTGGCGTCCTCGTCGCCTGCACGCCTCAGACAGCGGCTGCGGCGAGCCTAGGGGACACAGTTTCTCTGCATACGAGCCTCGTCGTGCGCGAGGACTCGCTCACGCTCTACGGCTTTGCCGATACCGATCAGCGGGATGCCTTCGAGTTGGTGCAGACCGTGTCGGGGATCGGTCCTCGCACGGCACTCGCCGTCCTCACCACGCTGCCGCCGCCCGCGCTGAGGACGGCGATCGTCGAGGGAGATGTCGCCGTGCTCACGAGGATCCCCGGGATCGGCACGAAGGGCGCCCAGCGCATGATCATCGAACTCAAGGACAGACTGCCGATGATCGCGGGGGATTCGAGTGCGAGTGAGGTTGGTGGGACGTCGGTGGTCCATGCCGCTCTCGTCTCCCTGGGGTGGTCGGCCAAGGATGCCGATCGCGCCGTTGCTGCCGTCGCCACCGATGGCGCCGCAGAGACGTCGGTACTTCTCCGAGACGCCCTGAGATTCCTGGATCGGCGATGAACTCTGACGACATCTGGGCCGAGGGCGAGCGACTCGTCGACGCGCGAGCGGGTGAGGGGGAGAGCGCCATCGAAGGCGCCCTTCGCCCACGGCGTCTCGACGAGTTCGTGGGCCAGTCGCGCGTGTGCGCCCAACTCGATGTCGTGCTGCAGGCGGCGCGCGGACGCGGGAAGGCCGCCGATCACGTGCTCCTCTCCGGGCCGCCGGGACTGGGCAAGACGACTCTCGCGTCGATCATCGCGGAGGAGATGGCCGCTCCATTGAGGCTGACGAGCGGTCCGGCACTCCAGCACGCCGGGGATCTGGCTGCGGTGCTATCCAGCCTGCAGCCGGGGGAGGTGCTGTTCATCGACGAGATCCATCGCCTGGCGCGCTCAGCCGAGGAGATGCTGTACGTCGCCATGGAGGACTTCCGCGTGGATGTGATCGTGGGCAAGGGGCCGGGGGCCACGGCAGTGCCGCTGGGTCTTGCTCCCTTCACGCTGGTCGGGGCCACGACCCGCGTCGGACTGCTGCCCGGGCCGCTACGAGATCGCTTCGGCTTCACGGCTCACCTCGACTTCTATGACGAGTCCGATCTGCGGGCGATCCTGGAGAGATCCGCGGGTCTGCTATCGGTGCACATTGACGACGCCGGAGTCACAGAGATCGCGCGCCGGTCCCGAGGGACTCCGCGCATTGCCAACCGGCTTCTCCGACGCGTGCGCGACTGGGCCCAGGCGCACGGCGATGGCGCTGTGGATCATGAGGCCTCGCGAGCCGCTCTGGATCTGTATGAGGTGGACGTTCTCGGCCTCGACCGGTTGGACCGGGCCGTGCTGGAGGCACTCGTGCTGCGGTTCGGCGGGGGTCCTGTGGGGCTGTCCACCCTCGCCGTCTCCGTGGGTGAGGAGGCCGAGACGGTCGAGACGGTCGCGGAGCCCTTCCTGGTGCGCCATGGCCTGCTCGCGAGGACCCCGCGTGGGCGAGTGGCCACACCGGCCGCCTACGCCCACCTAGGAGTGCAGCCGCCGGCGTCGGCATGGGCTGAGCAGGGATTCCTAGGCTTCTCTGCGCCGACCGGCGACGAGGCTTAGGTCAGCTCCGGCTAGGCTCGTGGGGCTGGAGCGCCGGAAGGGTGCCATGAACATCGAGGGGTGCGAGGGTGGAAAGCCTGGGGACTCTGCTGCCGATCATTCTCATCGGCGTCGTGTTCTATCTGCTCATCATGCGGCCCGCGCGCAACCGCCAGCGCAAGCAGATGGAGATGATGTCGGCGATCGCCCCCGGTAGTCGAGTGATGACGACGGCGGGTGTCTACGGCACCGTGGTCGCCATCGACGAGGACGATGCTGAGCTCGAGATCGCTCCCGGAGTGGTGATCCGCGTGGTAAAGGCAGCCATCGGCAAGGTCATCCAGCCCGAGGTCGCCCCCGACGACGCACCTCCGTCCGACGGCGCCGCATAGCACCCCGGCTTCAGCCCTACGTCAGCATCGAGAAGGAAGTCACGTGCCATCTGCCAATCGCAGCAGTCGGACCGGGTCCACGACGCATCCCGGCCGACTGCTCCTCATCATGGCGCTCATCACCGCCGCCGTGGCCGCTTGGGCCCTGTGGCCGGGCCAGGACAATGCCGTGCGCCTCGGCCTCGACTTGCGCGGTGGCACTCAGGTGATCCTGCAGCCCAAGGCTGTCCAGGAGGGCGCCGCGATCACCGATGATCAATTGGCGCAGACCGTGCAGATCATCCGCCAGCGCGTCGATGGCGTGGGCGTGGCTGAGGCCGAGGTCACGGTGCAGGGCTCCGGCGATGGTGCGGCCATCGTGGTGTCCGTTCCCGATGTCAGCCAAGAGCGACTGGTCGAACTCGTCGGGCGTACCGCCCTGCTGGACTTCCGCCCTGTGTGGTCCATCGAGGGCCCCGCGCCGCAGGTCGACGACACCACGGCTGCGGCGTCCGTGACGACGGACGACGCGGCCACAAGCGCACGTATCGTCCAAGCCGCCGACAACACTCCCGAGTACCAGGCCGAGGTCGCCGCCCTTGACTGCCTTGATCCCATCAATCAGGCAGGGGGAAGCCCCGATGATCCCAAACTCTGGCTCGGCACGTGTGACGCCGACGGCGTGGCCAAGTACTCGCTTCAGCCCGCCTTCATCCAAGGCACCAACGTCACCGATGCGGTCGCCCAACTTCCCCAGCAGGGTGTCGGCGGCTGGGTCGTGAGCCTGACGTTCGACAGTGACGGTGCACGCGCCCTTGCCGAGGCGTCGCAGGAGCTGTACGCCCTACCGGATTGCGTCCCTGGCGGTGCCAGCCCCTGTAACGCCTTCGCCATCGTGCTGGACGGGGTCGTCGTCTCGGCGCCGCGCTTCAATGAGCCCATCATCGGCGGCCAGGCGCAGATCGAAGGTGACTTCACGGCCCAGGAAGCGCAGGACCTGGCGAACGTCCTGAGCTACGGCGCCCTTCCGGTGAACCTTGAGGTTGTCGAGGTCACCAGCGTGTCCCCGACGATCGGCGGCGACCAGTTGCGAGCGGGCCTCATCGCGGGTGCGATTGGCTTCGTCCTCATCGTCGTCTTCCTGCTCGTCTACTACCGCGTGCTCGGGATCGTCGCGGTGGCGAGCCTTACGCTCGCTGGCGGCCTGACCTATCTCGGCTTCATCGCCCTCGGCAAGTCGATCGGCTTCACCCTCACCCTCGCGGGAGTGGCAGGTGCCATTGTCTCCATCGGTCTCACCGCAGACTCGTTCATCATTTACTTCGAGCGCATCAGGGACGCCCTCCGCGAAGGGAAGACGATGCGCTCAGCCGCCGAAGTGGGCTGGGTGGCGACTCGACGGACGATTCTCGCCGCGGACTTCGTCACGCTGCTAGCGGCGGTGGTGCTCTACATCGTGTCCGTGGGCAATGTGAAGGGCTTCGCGTTCACGCTGGGCCTCATCACCCTGATCGACCTGCTCATCGCCTTCCTCTTCACGTACCCCGTGACGGTCCTGCTGTGCCGCGCGTCCTGGATGCAGAGGGGCTCGTGGCTCAGCGGCTTGAGAGCGACGCGCAAGGGCGACGGCGGTGAGGTCGAGGAGGCCTCAGAAGGTCGGACGAGCGTAGGAGTGGAGTCCTGATGTCGCGTCGATCATCGCTGGGTGACCGCCTCTACCGTGGGGAGAGCGGAATCGACTTCGTCGGCCGCCGTCGCACGTGGTTCATCGTCTCAGGCGTCCTTATCCTGATCTCCCTCGCGGCACTCGGCTTCCGCGGACTCAACCTCGGCATCGAATTCCAGGGGGGAGCGGTCTTCTCCGTCCCCAACGCGACATGTTCTGTGCCCGACGCGCGAGACACGGCAGCGGCTGCCACTGGCGCCGATGTGATCGTCACCGAGACCGGAGCGGGGATCGTTCGCGTCCAGACTCCGCCGGTCGAGCCGGCCCAGAGCCAGGACATCTCGCGGGTGCTCGCCGAGGCCTGTGGCGTCCCCGTGACGGACATCACCACGCAGGTCGTGGGGCCAACGTGGGGGGCCGAGATCACGGCCAAGGGCATCCAGGCTCTCGCTGTCTTCCTCGTCCTCGTGACCATCTTCCTCGCGGTGTACTTCGAATGGAGGTTCGCTGTCGCGGCGCTCATTGCGCTCGCGCACGACATCCTGCTCACGGTAGGCATCTACGCCGTCACGGGGTTGCAGGTGACGCCAGCGACGCTGATCGGCTTCCTTACGATCCTGGGCTACTCCCTCTACGACACCGTCGTCGTCTTCGACAAGGTCAAGGAGGAGACGAAGGGCATCACCGCGCAGTCCGTGATGAGCTACCCCGAGGCCGCCAATCGGGCCGTCAATCAGGTGCTGGTGCGTTCCATCAATACGTCGATCACATCGCTTCTTCCCGTCGTTGCGATCATCGTGGTCGGGGCCGGCCTGCTGGGCGCCGGGACCCTCCTGGATCTCGCGGTGGCCCTGGCGGTCGGCATGCTCGCAGGCGTCTACTCATCGATCTTCATCGCCACCCCGATGGCCGTGGTGCTCAAGATGCGCCAGCCGGACATCAAGGCCCTCGACAATCGGGTCGCGGCAAGGCGAGGCGGATCGGGTCGACGCGCCGCGGAGTCGCAGGAGGCTGCTGCGGCAGCCGTCGGTGTCGCTGATGGGCCGGCCGTGGAGACGAGCGCTGGACGCCAGCAACCCAAGCGCCAGCCGCGGTCCAAGCGGGGCAAGAAGTAGCCAATCGGCTCAATTGCTCATCTGACTCGTACACTGACCGAAAGGGAGGTGCGGGTGACCCAGGAGGCGATGCGCGAGGCTCCGGCCGAAGCCGGCGCAAGTGGCCTGCGCTCGCGCCTTGCGAGGCTCACCGGTTCGCGTGGCGGTCCTATCGAGATCGAACCCCTCATCCGGACCCTGCGGCAGTACCACCCCAAGTCGGACGTGCGAGCGCTTCAGCGCGCGTACGAGACGGCTGCCTATCTTCACCGGGATCAGCGACGTAGATCTGGGGACCCCTACATCACGCACCCGGTAGCGGTGGCGACGATCCTGGCCGAGTTCGGGATGACGGCACCCACCCTCTCTGCTGCGCTTCTTCACGACACGGTCGAGGACACGGGATACTCCCTGGAGGAGTTGCGCGAGGACTTCGGTGATGAGGTCGCCGACCTTGTGGACGGTGTCACCAAACTCGATCGCGTCACGTATGGCGAGGCCTCGGCGGCGGAGACCGTGCGCAAGATGGTCGTCGCCATGGCGCGGGACATCCGTGTCCTGGTGATCAAGCTCGCAGACCGGCTGCACAACATGCGCACGCTGTCCTTCATGCCACCGGACAAGCAGGAGAAGAAGGCGAGGGAGACACTCGAGATCTACGCGCCGTTGGCCCATCGCCTCGGCATGAACACCATGAAGTGGGAGCTCGAGGATCTCGCGTTCGCCACCCTCTACCCGAAGGTCTATGAGGAGATCGAGAGGCTGGTCTCGCAGCGCGCCCCATCTCGGGACGAGTACCTCACTGGCGTTATCGACAGCCTCGAGTCTGACATCAAAGGTGCCCGCATCAAGGCCTCCGTGACGGGCCGGCCGAAGCACCTGTACTCCGTGTACCAGAAGATGGTGGTGCGAGGGCGGGACTTCACCGATATCTACGACTTGGTCGGCGTGCGCATTCTCGTGGAGTCGATCCGCGACTGCTATGCGGTTCTGGGGATCGTCCACGCACGGTGGAGTCCCGTGCCGGGACGATTCAAGGACTTCATCGCCATGCCGAAGTTCAACATGTATCAGTCCCTCCATACGACGGTGATCGGCCCGGGCGGCAAGCCAGTCGAACTCCAGATCCGCACCTGGGACATGCACAGAGCCGCAGAGTTCGGGGTCGCGGCCCACTGGCGGTACAAGCAGCGCGACGTCGGCGGGAAGCAGGGCCCGGACGATTTCGGTTGGTTGCGCCAATTGCTCGAGTGGCAGCGTGAGACATCCGATCCGGACGAGTTCCTCGATTCGCTGCGCTACGACCTGTCCTCGTCAGAGGTCTTCGTGTTCACTCCCAAGGGCGATGTGGTCGCCCTGCCCCAGGGGAGCACCTCTGTGGACTTCGCTTACAGCGTCCATACGGAGGTGGGTCATCGCTGTGTCGGGGCGCGGGTCAATGGCAAATTGGTCCCCCTGGAATCGGAATTGGCCAATGGTGACGTCGTGGAGGTCTTCACCTCCAAGGCCGAAGGTGCCGGGCCGAGCCGGGACTGGCTCACCTTCGTCAAGTCCCCTCGTGCGAAGTCGAAGATCAAGGCCTGGTTCAGCAAGGAGCGTCGCGAGGAGGCGGTCGAGCAGGGCAAGGAAGCGATCGTGCGAGCGATGCGCAAGGAGGGACTTCCCCTCCAGCGCCTCATGAGCAACCAGTCCCTGTCGACGATCGCGGCCGAACTCCATCAGCAGGACGTCTCCGCGCTGTACGCAGCGGTGGGGGAGGGACGTATCTCCGCGGCGAGCATCGTGCGGCGCCTAGTGGCCGCTGCCGGGGGTGTGGACGGGGCGGCCGATGACGCCGCTGAAGCCTTCACGCCCACCGCACGGCCCCGCAGCGTGGGTCCTGGTGACGCCGGCATCCTCGTCAAGGGGGCCAGCGACGTCTGGGTGAAACTCGCACGATGCTGCACGCCTGTCCCGGGCGACGACATCGTCGGCTTCGTCACTCGGGGCTCCGGCGTGTCCGTGCACCGACGTTCGTGCGTGAACGTGCCGGGCCTGGAGGCACAGCAGGACGCTGGCGCGCGCTTCGTGGACGTATCGTGGGCGCCTTCCTCAGGGAGCGTCTTCCTGGTCAACATCCAGGTGGAAGCGCTGGACCGCGCACGGCTCCTTTCGGACGTGACAAGGGCCCTGTCGGATCAACATGTCAATATCCTCAGCGCGTCCGTCACCACCACGCGCGAGCGCATTGCGCTATCGCGATTCACCTTCGAGATGGCTGATCCTAAGCACCTGGGCGCCGCCCTCAAGGCGGTACGGCAGGTGGACGGAGTGTTCGACGCCTATCGCGTGTGACGCATCAGTCGCCGAAGTCCGACATGGTGCCCTCGACCGCCGCCAGGAGTGCGCGCGTCGATTCGGTCGCCTGCTCGGCCTTGGCGATGGCTCGGGGGTCGCCCTTCTGACGCGCCGACTCCAGGGCCTGTTCGGCCTTGGCCAACGAGGCGCGGAACTTCTCCGCGGTGTCCTCAGCGCGGGCACGTCTCGCCGGATCCGTCGCGGCCCACCGACGATCATCGGCCTGCCGTACGGCGTCCTCGACGGCCTTGAGCCGACGTTCGATGCGCTCCTTGTCCGCCCGCGGGACGTGGCCGATGCCCTCCCAGCGCTCCTGGACGCTGCGTAGGGCCCGCTTCGCGGCGGCAATGTCGCTCACGGGCAAGATCGCCTCTGCCTCGGTCACGAGCTCAAGCTTGCGCTCGAGATTGGCCCGGTGCTCCACGTCTCGCTCGGCGTTGACAGCGTCACGCGCGGCGAAGAAGGCATCCTGGGCCGAGCGGAAGCGTGCCCACAAGCGATCTTCATCCTGGCGGCTGCCTCGCGGGGCGGCCTTCCATCGGTCCATGAGAGTCCGATAGGCCCGTGTGGTCCCGGCCCAGTCCGTGGACGACGACAAAGCCTCGGCGTCGCGGATGATCGACTCCTTTGCAGCGAGGGCGTCCTTGCGCTCGGCATCGCGAGCGGCGAAATGCTGGCGGCGGCGGCGGTCGAAGGAGGTGCGGGCCGCGCTGAAGCGCTTCCACATAGCCTGTTCACGTCCGCGGTCGATGCGCGGGGCGGCCTTCCATGCCTCGAGGAGAGCCGTGAACCTCTCGCCGGTGGCCTTCCAACTGCTCGAGTCGCTGAGTGATTCGGCCTCGCTCACGATGGACTCGCGGGCAGAGAGTGCCTCCTCCCGCTGACGGGCACGGGCTTCGTCGCGTGCCAACCGCGCGGAGGCCATGAGTGCGTCCACCTCGTCGCACGCGCGAGCGAGTTCATCGAGGTCGCCGAGGAAGGCGGGGGCGGCCAGCGCCTCACGCGCGTGGGCGACGGCGGTGGGGGCCGTGTCGAGGCCACGTCCTTCCTTGAGTCGGTACGCGGCCAGATCGACCTCGACGAGCAGGTCGTCGTACTTGCGGCCGAAGAAGGCCAGGCCCTCCTCGATCGTTCCAGCGGCCCAGTTGCCGACGACCACCTCTCCCGTCGGGGTGCTGAGCCAGACGGTGCCCTCGGCATCGATCCGCCCGAAGCGCGAAGGGTCGGTGCGCCGCACGGGGGGACCTGATTGCGTAGCGCGCTTCAAGGTCGTCGGACGAGGCGTCGGGGGTCGAGGCGCCGGGGTCGGTGCGGACGGGAGCGGGGAGGGTGTGGGGCTTGCCGAAAGCGCGGGGGCCGGATCCCGGGACTCGAGGACCCCGAACGGCGCGGGTGTTGCCGTGACCTCCTCGACGATCTCCGCATCGCCGCCGTTCACCGGCGCAGTTGCGTGGTGTCCCCTCTCCGCAGCAGGCGTGCCCTCGCTCATCGACCCTCCCTAGTTTGCGGACGACGTGGTCAGCGTCGCCTTCTCGATGACGACCGTCTGGGCCGGTGGCCCGTCCGTGCCGCCGCCTTCGACCCCGGCCGCCGCGATGCCTTCCACGACGTCGAGACCCTTGGTGACCGTCCCCCAGATGGTGTAGCCGGGGGGCAGCGTGGTGTTGGCGTAAACAATGAAGAACTGGCTTCCTCCCGTGCCCGGGCCCGCGTTGGCCATCGCCACCGTGCCCGCCGGGTAGTTGTCAGGGCCCTCGGGCGGAAGATTTTCGTCGGGAATCGCATAGCCGGGGCCCCCCGTGCCATTGCCCGCCGGGTCGCCGCACTGCAGGACGTAGATCCCCGCCGTGGTCAATCGATGGCACGCGGTGAGGTCGAAAAAGCCCTCCTCGGTGAGGAACGCCATAGACGCGACGGTCTTGGGTGCCTTCCGGGGGAGCATCTCGATGACGATCTCGCCGCAGTTCGTCGCCAGGTTCAGCGTGTAGGACGCCTTCGGGTCGATGTCCTCGGCAGGTGCCTTCGCCCAGGTCATGTCGTCCGGACGCGGCTGCGGCGCGGGCGCGCAATCGGGATCGGGCTGCGACGTGGACTCGTCCGTGGGCGTGGCCGAGTCCGACGGCGCCGGGCTATCTGAGGGCAGGGCACTGTCAGACGGGAAGGGGCTCTCCGTCGGGATCGCGGTCTCGGTAGGAGCGGCGATGTCACCGTCCTGGGTCGTGCGGTTGAGGACGACCCAGGCGAGCACGCCGCCGACCACGACGACGACGGCAACGATGGCAAGGATGCGATTGCGCTGGCCACGGCGTTGCGCCGCTTCGGCCCGGCGCGCTGCCTGCCTCTCGGCCTTCGCCCGCGCCACCTCGCGCCTGCGCTTGCTCGACGTCACCCTCGCCCTCCTTCGTGCCCATGGCTGCGCGCTGTCCGGTGTGACACCACCGCCGCGTGAGTCTATGGCCTGTCATCCAGCCCGGTAGGCTCACGGGGCGCCCAGAGACTCCGGAGGACCCGCATGACCGCCTGCAGGCCATCGTGTTTGTGACCGGCTTCCCCGCGGGCTCGTGGGGGACGAATTGTTATGCGGTCGCAACCGCGGAGGGGGAGGACTGCATCATCGTCGATCCCGGGCAGGCGAGCATTGGGCCGTTGACCGAGACTCTTGAGCGTCACCGGCTTCGGCCCGTCGCGGTACTCCTCACCCACGGCCACCTGGACCACGTGTGGTCCGTGGCGCCCCTCACTGCGGGCAAGGGCATCCCCGCGTACATCCACACCGATGACCGCTACCGCCTGGCCGACATTGTGGGAACGACGTTCAGCATGTCCCGCGAGCAACTGATGTCCATGACCCAAGGCGCCCTCGAACTGACCGAACCCGAGGACGTCCGCGTCCTCACCGACGGTGAGGCGCTCGAGATCGCCGGAGTGCCGCTGACGGTCGCGCACGCACCCGGGCACACGGAGGGGTCGGTCGCCTTCGTGTCCGATCGCGAGGGGGACCGTCCCCCCGTCATGCTCAGCGGCGATTTGCTCTTCGCCGGCTCCATCGGCCGGACGGATCTGCCCGGAGGGGACCCTGCGGCCATGACGCGGAGCCTCACGCGGGTGGTGCTGCCGCTGGACGACGACACCGTGGTGCTCCCCGGTCACGGAGAGGCCACCACTGTGGGACGTGAGCGCGCCACGAACCCGTTCTTGCTTGACCTGGGCTCATCTCCCGCACCGAGGGGGATCTAGTGGCCAGGCCCACCAGTCTGTCCGGCTTCCCCGAGTGGCTCCCTGAGGGGCGCCTGGTCGAACTCGGCGTGCTCGACGTCATACGGCAGGTCTTCGAACTCCACGGGTTCACACCTCTCGAAACCCGGAGTGTGGAGCCTGTCGATGTCCTGCTGAGCAAGGGCGAGATCGACAAGGAGGTCTACGCAGTGCGTCGCCTGCAGGCGGATTCCGACGACGGTGATGCGCTCGCGCTGCACTTCGACCTCACCGTGCCGTTCGCCCGCTACGTCGTCGAGCACTCGGGCCAACTCGACTTCCCGTTCCGGCGATATCAGATCCAGAAGGTCTGGAGAGGCGAGCGGCCGCAGGAGGGGCGATTCCGCGAGTTCACTCAGGCCGACATCGACATCGTGGACAAAGACAGACTTGCGGCGCACCACGATGCCGAGATGGCCATTGTGATGGCCGAGGTCTTCGCGAACCTGCCTGCACTTCCGCGTGCCACCATCCACGTCAATAATCGGAAGGTCCTTGAAGGTTTCTATCGGGGGCTCGGCATCGCGGATACGGCGACCGTGCTCCGCGCGATCGACAAGCTGGACAAGATCGGTCCCGCTAAGGTCCGCGAATTGCTCATGGACGGTGGACTTCCCGAGGGTGTCGTGGACCAGGTCCTTGCTCTTGCTGCGATCCGAGGATCCGGGCGTGAGGCCGCCGAGAGGGTGCGGGGGCTGGGCGTGGCCGATCCGTTGCTCGAGGAGGGTTTGGAGGAGCTTGTCGCCGTGGTGGACGCATCGGATCGGGTCAGGCCCGGTGCCGTCGTCGCTGACCTTCACATCGCGCGCGGGCTGGACTACTACACGGGCACCGTCTACGAAACGTCCCTCGAGGGCTATGAATCCTTCGGCTCGATCTGCTCTGGCGGACGCTATGACGCCCTCGCCTCTGATGGGCGCACGGCATATCCCGGCGTCGGTATCTCGCTCGGCGTGACGCGATTGGTCTCGCTCCTCCTGGGACGCAACCTCGTCCGCAGCACGCGCAAGGTCAACTCGGCGGTGCTCGTGGCCGTGGTCGACGAGGACTCGCGTCAACGCAGCGACGATGTCGCGCAGGCCCTGCGTTCGCGAGGCATCCCATGCGAGGTGGCTCCGAAGGCCGAGAAGTTCGGCAAGCAGATCAAGTACGCCGATCGCAGGGGGATCCCCTTCGTGTGGTTCCCCGCCGAGGAAGGCGACACCGTCAAGGACATCCGCAGCGGCGACCAGGTGGGTGCTGACGCTGACGTGTGGTCGCCCCCCGATACTGACCTGTGGCCGCTTTTGGCGGCCGCGCACGACGACAAGGGAGCAACGTGATCCGCACGCACCGGGCCGGCACGCTCACGAGGGCCGACGAGGGGACGAGCGTCATCCTCGCGGGCTGGGTGGACCGTCGTCGCGACCACGGCGGGGTGGCCTTCCTCGACCTGCGCGATGCGAGCGGTGTGGTCCAGGTGGTGGTCAATGATCCCGATGTTGCCCACGGCCTGCGTGACGAGTACTGCCTACGCATCGTGGGCTCGGTCCGTTCTCGGCCGGAGGGCAACGAGAATCCCGACATCTCCACGGGCGGCATCGAGGTGGAGGCCAGTGAGGTCGAGGTCCTCAGTCCTGCCGCCCCGCTTCCTTTCCCCGTCGATGATCGCGCGACCGTAGGCGAGGAGGCCAGACTGCGGTACCGCTACCTCGACCTGCGCCGCCCGTCCGTCGGAGACAACCTACGGATGCGCTCCAAGCTCAACCAGATCTCGCGCGAAGTGCTGTTAGAGCGCGATTTCGTCGAGATCGAGACGCCGACCTTGACCGCCTCCACTCCCGAGGGTGCGCGCGACTTCCTCGTGCCCGCGCGTCTTCAGCCGGGCAACTGGTACGCGTTGCCGCAGTCGCCACAGCTCTTCAAGCAGCTGCTCATGGTCGCTGGCATGGAGCGCTACTTCCAGATCGCGCGCTGCTATCGGGATGAGGACTTCCGTGGGGATCGGCAGCCGGAGTTCACCCAGCTCGACATCGAGATGTCCTTCGTCGAGCAGGAGGACGTCATCGAGGTCGGAGAGGCTGTGATCCGCGCCCTGTGGCAGGGCATCCTCGGCGTCGACATCGGCGAGGTGCCGCGCATGCCCTACTTCGAGGCGATGCGCCGCTTCGGCACCGACAAGCCTGACCTGCGATTCGGGCTCGAACTCGTCGACCTCACCGACTACTTCCGGGCGACTCCGTTCCGGGTCTTCCAGGCGCCGTACGTCGGGGCGGTCGTCATGCCCGGTGGCGCCGACCAGCCCCGTCGGACATTCGACGCGTGGCAGGAGTGGGCCAAGCAGCGCGGAGCCAAGGGCCTTGCCTATGTCACCTTCGGCGTCGACGGCGAGCTCGGCGGCCCGGTCGCCAAGAACCTCTCGGAGTCTGAGCGCGAGGGTCTCCAGGCGGCCGTCGGCGCGAGCCCAGGCGACTGCGCCTTCTTCGCGGCGGGTGCTGCATCAGACGCCCGTGCGCTCCTGGGGGCGGCTCGCGTCGAGATCGGCCACCGGCTCGGTCTCATCGATGACGCCGCCTGGTCGTTTCTCTGGGTTGTGGACGCACCTATGTTCGAGCAGGTGGAGGAGGATGACGGCTCCCTCGGCTGGACGGCCGTGCACCATCCGTTTACGTCGCCCAATGCCGAGTGGATCGACACCTTCGAATCCGCACCCGATCAGGCGCTCGCTTGGGCATACGACATGGTGTGCAACGGCAACGAGATCGGTGGCGGATCCGTGCGTATCCATCGTAGGGACGTGCAGGAGCGGGTCTTCGCCTTGCTGGGCATGGGCGAGGAGGAGGCGCAGTCGAAGTTCGGCTTCCTGCTCGAGGCCTTCCAGTACGGGCCGCCCCCGCATGGCGGCATCGCCTTCGGCCTCGATCGAGTGGCGATGCTGCTGGCAGGCGCATCGAGCATCCGCGACGTGATCGCCTTCCCCAAGACGGGGGGAGGCCAGGATCCACTCACGGGTGCACCCACGCCCATCACGCCCAAGCAGCGCAAGGAGGCCGGCATCGATGCAGCACCCGCTGCGCCAAGCCCGGCCGAGTGACCCCCTTCTGCGCCTGCGCGTCGCTGACGATCACATCGGCCACTTCGCTGTCGACGGCGATCATGTCGCGTTCCTGCGGACCGGACGCAGGTCAGGCGAGACATGGGTGACGGCGCTCGGCGATGATCCGGCTCGCATCGTCGCACTGATTGAGTCCCTCGAGCCGTTCGGCTTCGACGGAGTGACGGTCCACGACGATGTCTTCATGCACCTTCCGGACGCCTACCGCGGCGAGGATCCGGGGCACTGGTCGCTCTGGGAGTTCGGTGGTCGGGTCAGTGAGCACGCTCACACGGCACGACTGGAACCTCTCGATCCACGGATCGATCCTCTGCTCGCGCACTCGGACTCGGCTTACATCCATGCCGGTGATCCGCGCGTCGTGGAGTGGCACGGCGTCGAGGATGGCGATCGACTCGCCGCCGTGGGCGCGTGGGCCTGGTCAGTCGGTGACACGGCTCATCTGGTGAGCATCTGCACTGAGCCGGCGCACCGTGGACGGGGTATGGGGACTGCTCTTACGGTCGGGCTCACCCGGGCTGCGCTGGCACAGGGCGCGACTGGCGTTAACCTAGAGATGTACGCCGACAACCTCCCGGCGGCAGCGGTGTACCGCGCGGCTGGGTTCGCGGAGTGTGGGAGATACCGCTCGGCAATGATCCGCCCTTCTCGTGCGGTAGAGGGCAGTCACGGACGCGAGCCCGCGTAGGCTCGCGGGCATGGCGGCCACGCTGTTCGACGAGGCAGCCGGGCCCGAGCGTCCCGGTGCGCCTCTCGCGGTGCGGATGCGGCCGAGCACGATCGAGGACCTGGTCGGCCAGCGCCACCTCATCGCCGAGGGCAGTCCGCTGCGGCGGATGCTCGAAGGCGATCCTGCCGCGGCGGTGTCCCTGATCCTGTGGGGGCCGCCCGGCACCGGCAAGACCACGCTCGCGCACCTGGTCTCGCGCGCCACTGGTGCGCGATTCGTCGAACTCTCCGCGGTCACCGCTGGTGTCAAGGACGTGCGCGAGGTCATCGACGCCGCCAAGTCCGCTCTCGGCATGCAAGGACGCGGCACCGTGCTCTTCGTCGACGAAGTCCATCGCTTCAGCAAGACCCAGCAGGATGCTCTCCTGCCTGCGGTCGAGAACGGCTGGGTCACCCTCATCGCGGCGACCACGGAGAATCCCAGCTTCTCGGTCGTCTCTCCGCTGCTCTCGCGCAGCGTCGTGCTCACCCTGCAGTCGCTCACCGACGAAGATCTTGGCGCGCTGCTCGACCGTGCGCTCCTCGATCCGCGCGGGCTCGGTGGCGCGGTCTCGCTGTCCGATGCGGCGCGCGACCACCTCCTGCGGATCGCTGGAGGCGACGCTCGGCGGATGCTCACCGCCCTTGACGCCGTCGCTGGGCTCGCGACATCGACGCGAGGCCCGGGGGCGGAGATCTCGCTCGAGGACATCGAGGCGGCCGTGCTCACCTCGGCGGTGCGCTACGACCGCGACGGAGACCAGCACTACGACGTCATCAGCGCCTTCATCAAGAGCATCCGCGGCAGTGACCCGGACGCTGCGCTGCACTACCTCGCCCGCATGATCGAAGCCGGTGAGGACCCCCGCTTCATCGCGCGG
>Ga0129336_10000333_pt1 | contig 27335 bp, 48 predicted proteins | sample CPB6_02_DNA_FD_96878 | JGI IMG/M metagenome (GOLD analysis project Ga0129336, IMG submission 96878) | Freshwater to marine salinity gradient microbial communities from Chesapeake Bay, USA - CPBay_Sum_0.6_0.2_DNA | ecosystem: Environmental > Aquatic > Marine > Coastal | place: USA: Chesapeake... | reverse complement strand
CCCAGCCACGATATCTTTGACCATCAATGCCTATGTAGTTAAAGAAAATTTCTCCAAACAATGCAGAAAATAATAATACATAAGAAAATATTTTATAATAAATATTAAAAAATATTAATAATAGTATAGTTAAAGAAGCCGTAAATGCTCCGGCAAGACTAACAGCTTTTCGGGACTTATCGTCAGTATCTTTGGTGACAGTAATACCTATTGAAAAGAATGGAATTGGAATAAAAAATGGTAAATTTTTATTTACACCATATCTTTTTGCAGCCATATAATGAGCAAGCTCATGAACAAAAAGCAAAAAAGACATAACAAAAACAATTGGATTATGAATTAAAGTATAATTTAAAGCTGCAACTGCAGATAAACTAGCCAATAATACAAATACTTCAATCGTTTTTTTTTGAAACATGATTTAAATATCTTTCAGTGTATTCAGCAACAACGTGTCCAATAGATGATTTAAGGTCTGGAGTAAGGACAGAGGCAAATCGAGTTTCAGAATATGTCTCAGGACTAAGATTATCAATAGACACTTCTTTGCAATCAAGAATATCCTGATTGCAAGGAAGATCGAGTTCTTGACCTAATGCAGAATAAACACCATTATTTTGCCATATTGTAAATTCGTTGATTTCATATAAGACTTCATAAAAAGTTTTTATATAACGAGAATCAACACCTTCATTGAAAACTTCTGAAAACAAATTTGTTTTAGAATTAAATCTCTTGAGAAAAACTTCTTTTAAAAATTTGTTAATAACAATACGTTTTGCATTCTCTAATTCTAAATTAAAAAATTTATCAACAATACTAAATTTATTTTCAGATAAAGAATCTAAAGCGTAAGCTACAGAACGAGGAATGATGTATCTTTGAAACTCGGTTATCCAAGAACCAGCTCCATCTAAAATTGTTGTAGAAAGCTTAACCCTAAAATGACCCATAAAAGAATTAAGATCTATTCCATGTTCCTCTCTTATATGCTTTATAAGATTTTTCGCATCTTCTACGCTTGTATTTTCATTCTCAAGCATTTTGTTCAATACATCTAAAATAGACTGAACAGCTGCCCGGTTATTCTTGGAATTGGGATTTTTTATCTGTTCTGAAACAGTGTCAGAAGACTGCGAATCAGAAAGAGTTTTAGAATCATCAAAAATATCGTCGTCATTACCAAATACACTAGAACCAAATTTGTTATACATAATATAGTCCTCCATTTTACGGCGATTCTTTAGATTAAAACATTTTTACAATCTCTTCACAATGATCAAGCGTTACATTCGAAACATCATTTTTATATATTTCTCTTGTAATATATGCTCGTTCTTCTTCAGTAGTATTTCCCCAAACTCCATAATACTGATACTGAAGAGCGCTAAATAAACAATAATGATTTACTGGGCAGCTGCTACAAACAGATTTTGCTAAAGCAATATCTTCGGATTTGGGAGAACCAAAAAACATAGAAGTTTGTTTGGTTCTACAAGCAGCTTTTAATCTCCATTCTGTTTCAGAATAGAGAGAATAATCAAACTCAGAAAAATTCTTCGACCCCTTGATTTTCTTGCCCATTTATCTTTAAAACTCCTGATTTAATTAAGTTAGAGATATTTTCAAGTTCTCTAGCTAATCGATCAATAGAGTATACAGTATCGGTAAGCACCTTTGCTGCATTATCGTATTCTTTTCTTTGTATGAAATCTAAAACGTCATGAATAAAAGTGTTTATACCAAGACCAAATTTTGTAACCAAAGTAAGGGCAGCTTGAAGTTCTCCGGTCATTGCTATAACATTATTGTGATTGTTCATTTCTTGAACAAACAATTCATCAACGTCTGGGTACATTTTAAATCCCCTCTTAATAGTTGGTACCGCACCTGGGAATTGAACCCAGCAAATGGATGTTTATAAGACATCTGTGTTCGACCAGCTCACCCGTGCGGTGAGCGATCATATTCGCACTGATATCGTTATAAATCCTTTTGCCATTTTCATTTCTCCAGTATATCATTTTGAGAGCCCGATGTAGGAATTGAACCTACGACCACCCGCTTACAAGGCGGGAGCTCTACCTCTGAGCTAATCGGGCTAATCTTTAAAATTAGTGTATATTAAAGCCGCCACAATTGTCAAGAAATTCCCACCATGCTTGAAGATTTTCTAAAGTAAAAGGATAGTTTTTAGCCCAAGATTCACGCATGCCTTCTCCGTTACAGCCAAAGCATTCGCGTTCTTGTTCTAGTTCAATATCATTATCTTTTACTTTAACTATTTGTTTTCCAGTGGAAGAACAGATATCGCAAGGTTCTTTTTGAAGACTGTCTAGATAGGCATAATAATTATCTTTCCACTTTTCAGCTCTGCCGTTTTCTAAATCTTTTTTTATCAGATTAGCAAGCTTTTTTGCATCGCTGGCGTTTAGCCCATCGCCTGAATTGGTATGTCCATCAATACATTTAGCTGTTACTTTTGGATACATTTGCTGGCAGTAGTCCCATAAAGGATGCCAAAACCAAACATTATTTCTAAAATATTCACCTTTTTCATTCTTAGGCTTACGACCATAGACATCCATACCCATAAAAAACTCCTTTAATGGTGCGCTCTCCGGGGCTCGAACCCGGGACCTGCGGATTAAAAGTCCGTTGCTCTACCAACTGAGCTAAAAGCGCGTTTAAGTCAGTTGGAACTTCAAACTCTAGCTGTTCTCATTATACAGAATCTTTGTGATTGGAGCAGATCCTGTATTAAGGTATTTAACTTCATTTTTTGAAGATTTCTGTGCAATCGATTCTGCATGACGTTTGTGATATTCTTGTCTAACTTGAAGAGCTTGTTCAACTGTTCCAAGAGAAATCAATCGAACTTTAGTATCAGGATTAAGTTCATCCGCAGGAACTGCACTCGGATTATTTACCTGAATAACGCACTCAGCGGCGACACCGCGACGGATAGCAGCAATAACAGTGGCGATATCGGTGTTAGCTTTTGTTGCAAGAGTACGAATAGTGTAAGTTTTACCAGTAGCAAGCAATTGAATTACATAACCCTGTCGACCCATGGTAGTCTTGCTTGGCTTGTATCGAAACAAAGAAGTAACAAACTCAGTGGTTCCAGGAAGATAATCTTCCTTTGAAGAAGAAACACTCTTTGAAGAATTATTTATACGAACTTGCTTTGAAACAGTTTTTTCAACTTGATTATCTAAATCAGTTTTCAAAGTTGAGTTTTTATCCTGCGAAGCAAGAAGTTCAGAAAACTCTTGAGGAGTACCTTCAAATTCAATACCGTTAATTTTGGCTTTCACAGTGTTCTCCTAACCTTATAGTGTTGTTACTGCGTTTCTTTTTATGAAAAGAAAATAAAAAATATTGTATCAATGCTCCCAGAGTAGGGCTCGAACCTACGACCAACGGATTAACAGTCCGACGCTCTGCCAGCTGAGCTGTCTGGGAATAAATTTATTTTGTAATATGATTCAAAGAATATGCTACACGAGTCAATGGACCAGCAAGTAAAACAGCTAAATCTGTATGTATTTCATAAGAGTTTAAATTCTCATTAAAACAAACATCTTCAACAATCATTTCGTCAACACGATTGCCGCTGCCAATATAAAGTTTATAGCCTTCTTTAAGTTCACTAACTACTGTAGAAAAACCGTAATATGTTTCTGGATTTTGAGGTAATCTTATTCTGGGCTTTTCAGATACTGACATTGTGGATCCTCTCATGTTCTTCCTTTAATCTTGATCGTCTTTTAACTTCAGATCTTAATGTGGTAGGGACTGGAAAGCCTAAAAGAAATCGTTCGTCTTCTGTCTCTCCTCCCCAAATTCCATATTCTGCATTGGCGCGAGCATAAGCTCTGCATTCTTCTATAACAGGACAGGTATTGCAAATCATCTTTGCTCTTTGTTCACGACGTTCTCTTTTTGCAGGACGTTCAGAAAAATCAGGATAAAAGATATGAGCTAATCCTTTACAAACAGCTTTTTCTGCCCATGTAGTAAGAACAGGAACGCGTGATTCTGTCATATTTAAGCTGCTTTTAATTCGATAATAGCAACAACTATAGAAGCTATAGCTGTAATAATAGCAGCAATAACAACTGCAATATCCATAGGGGTTAATCTCCAGCTACCATTTTGATTGTACGATATCTTCTAATTCTTTAGAAATAACATCTTTATGGAAAGGGTCATGTATTGTTGATCTAATTGATTCAGCAATACTAGGTCGAACGTTTGAAAGAATATTAAAATACGCTTGACCAAGACGCCATTGTCCATTTAACTTTTTATGAAGTTCGTGGACTTTTTTTACAAACTCTTCGTAAGAAATGTTCTTGTCCACAAATTACCTAAGCTGTGAAGACTTTCTGGGGCTTCACATTAAGGACTTCTAAAATTCTTACAATGTTTTCTAAGTTAGGTGAGAAGTGACCGTTCTCAATTCTATTAATGGTCTTACGATCTACGCCAACTAAAGAAGCAAGCTGTGCTTGCGAAAGTCCTTTTGCTATACGCATTTCTCGGACAACAGTAGCAAAGTTAGCTTTGATGTCCTTAACTTTCTTGTTTACAGTTTTCTTATTTGTTGATGAAATGGTAACCCATTTATTGCTTTTTGTTTTGGACATATAGTCTCCTTGTTGTTATATTGCCCGTGCCCAAGACGGGAATCGAACCCGTACGCCATTATCACATGGCGAGGGGGTTTAAGCCCCTTGCGTCTGCCTGTTCCGCCACCTGGGCAATTATTTATGCCTCGGCGTCAGCGTATTGCAGTGTATTCATTATGCCATCAATGTTCTTAAACCAAGACAAAAGATCTTGGATATCAGGAAGATCATGACTTAAACCAGAAAGTTTTCCTGGGTCAACAGTTGACATTGTTACTATATCGTTTAACAAGCTAACTGCTCTTTTAACTTTTAATGCATCTCCTGGTTCATTGCCAATCATAACGGCAAACATATACTCACCTCTTTCGGGTTATGTAGCCCTTTTTCTTTTAATGTAACTTTTTACAATAACAATCTTATTTTAAAACAATCTATACAAAGATATTCATTGTATTTATATCGTTTGTCTACGGCAATATTAACAAAGCCGCAATCCTTGCATTTATGCGGTAGATCTCTTATGTTTTTTGGAATTGTTCTTTTTTGATTCTTCTTCTTTTTCATGTAAAGCTCTTACAAGTCTATCTTTAATGGAACTTAATTGACGAACTTTGATGTCAGAAACAGAACGAAGAATGCAGTCATTTAAAGAATCTATAAGATTATTAAGATCTTGTTTATTTAAATTTATTCTAGGCATTAAAACCTCTTTAATTGTCTGATGATTTTTTGTCGCTAATTTCTCGAACAGCTAAAGAAAACATCAAACCAGCTAAAGTCACTATTATTAAACCAGTAATAGCTTCAAACATTTTTATTTCCTTTGTCAATCTGATTTTTTTCTAATTCATATAAATTAAATTCTTCAGCTTGTCGGACCAAAAAATCCAAAGCTTCTTGTTGTTCTTGGTCACGCTCAGCTTGTTTGTAAAGCATAATGATAAGAAAACCTAGAAAAAAACCGAAGATAAATATCACAATTAACAATATATTCCATTCGCTGAAATCATATTTAAACTGATCATCTAGACTAATCATGGTCTATATCTTCTCCGTCCAACCATTTTTGTAATTTGGTTGTATCTTCTAAGTCTTTGGATTCTTCTGCAGCCAACTCTTCCTCAAAAAGATTTACTGCTTCAGTTATATGGGGTTCCAGTAAACGAGAAACAGATGCTAAAATCTCTAAACCGTCTGAGTCTAACAATTCAGGATCAATACCATCTTCTTCTTTTAGCCCAGCTCTTTCAAGAAGTTCTACCATTCTAGTGGCAACAGCTTTATTTATCTGATGCATTTGTGCGTAATTTAAAGTTATTTCTTTTTTATAATTTAAAGCAAAATCACTTACTGCCATAAGGAAGTTTTTCTCTTTCTAAAGTTCTATAAAAAGAAACTTGAACTTGAGCATGCCATCGAGTTATTGCCTGCATCTCGTCATATATTCTTTGTAGTGGAAGAGGCAAAACATATTCTTCAATGTTTTGTTGCTCTTTAGAATAAGCGTCAATATCGTAAGTATCTCTGCTGGTCATACATATTCACCAGAAGAAAAGCTAGTCCACTCAGTATTGCTAATCTTAGTCAAAGCATTAGCAATAATCTCAAGCTGTCTAGCAATGTGATGCTGGACAGCTGTATCACTGGCTGTTCTTGCGCTAGCTTTAGTTGACGGGCCAGTATAAGAAGAACCGCCTTCAATATATCTACCGATCTTGTCATTCCATATAATTGGATTAATTACTGGACCATCCATAAAGGCTCCTATTTGTTTGCAATTTGGCCATTTCTGTCATACACATCTCCGCAATCATCACAAGTATATCCATTAGGATAACCAATAGACCAAGCCCATTCTATAACTGTATGGTTATTATCCAATACGCATTGTTTGCATACGAGATTAGGATTTTCTGTAATTGCGCCAATCTTTTTTTTCATATAAACTCCTTAAGTGGGCCGTGTAGGGATCGAACCTACGGCCAAGGCATTATGAGTGCCCTGCTCTAACCGCTGAGCTAACGGCCCTTAGATTAGCTTTTATGCTTATCGCAATAAGTTTTCATCCATCTATCATTAAGCAAGTGTGCACTGCCGGGTTCCCCGCACTTTTCACATGTTAATAAAGACAATGACTCGTATTTGCGAACAACACTATACATTTTATCTATGCTAGCTTGAAGAGTTGTTTGAGGTTGAAAATAATATCTTAATCCACCAAACTTTTCTTTAATTTGAAGGACTTCATAAAAAGGATCTATTTCAGAAAGTTCTTTATGACAATTAAGTATAATTTTATTCCAACCAGAATCACACTGTATTAATTTAGGATTAAGTATCATATTAAAAATCGTCTTCGTCAGCAACTCTTTTAGGAGCAGACTGTCTGCGAAGGTTTGCTACTTGACTTAATAAGGCAATGCCTTCTTTTGTAAGAGCCCAAGTCTGAACATTAGAATTATTAATCTTTTTATAAACAAAACCCATGTTTTTAAGTCTATCAAGAGACCTTTGAACATTATCAATTTTTTTAAATTTATTAGGAGCAAGATCAAATATTTCTTCACGCGCTGCGTAAGGTCCTTTTGAAGAACGTGCACGCATGTATAAATAGTTTACTACTACTTCGCTAATAGATCCAGGAATAATTGGACATTTATGAACTGACATTCTGAGTCTCTTTTGATTTAATATACCCAATGAGAGCGTTTTTAACATTGTCCCATTTAGCATCATAATTTTCTGCAAAGAAGGTAAGATCTTTTAGAATCTTTTCAGACATTCCTTTTTGAGAAAGATCATAAAGCATAGCATAAAAATTAGGATCTTGAGTAGAAAAATGATAATCATTTCCATCTACAGGATTTTTTAGTCTAGCGTAAGCAGCGTCAACCATAGGATACATGCAAAAATACTGAGAATGAATTGCTGACTGTATAGCAATCTCTTCTGCGCTGCGTGTTTCTTTAACAGCATTTTTTTTCTGAGTACCTTTTAGTGGTGGCATAAACTATCCTTTTTTAACATCGATTGGTCTTCTTCTTTTTATTTAATAAAAAATCAGTATTGCTTTTTTGAAGCAATCTTTCGCTCAAGCCAAACTGGCTTAGGATTATCTTCATAATACTTAGATATAATCTGGCTAGCCATACCTTTGGTTAATTCAGAAGTAATTGGAACACCAATTCTTCGAAGCATTTTTATTTGCTTATCAGTTGGGGAATCTTTGCGCCATAGCGCATCTGCATCAATCAACGTTATAGTCATTGGTCTATTCTTGCGAATCCATTCGTCGGTTCTAGCAAAAACCGTACGAAGATTGGCGGCATGTCCAATTGGTGTGTAAATATATTTATCACCTGATCGAGCTTTAATTTGAGCAACCCAACGACCTAAAGCATCATAGTATATTTGCATTGAATCAACGCTGCTAAGGTTAAGTTGAAATTGTTCGGGCCCAATTTCAGCCCATACAAACTTAGAGTATTCCACTATAGCCGGATTTGGAGGAGGCGGCATAAACAAGTTAATCTCTTTGTATGAGTTTCTAATGTCTTCAGGATTAAGAACTTGCGTTGCCATACCGGGACAAAAGTCTTTAAGTTTCTCAAACTCTTTTGCTACTTCGGTAAACGACTGCCCCTGCAAATCAAAGTCGGGGGGTAAGCCAAGAAGTGTTGGTAAACTTACTGGCTTTTTGCCTTTGGTTGCATCAGCTATATCAATGATCATACAGTTGGGCTTGCCCTCATTTAAACGAGTTCCTCGTCCAACTATTTGAGTATACAAAAGAGTTGATCTTGTAGGTCTAGCTAAAATAATTGCTTGAATGCTAGGCTCATCAAATCCTTCGGTAAGAACTCCAACATTAATAATAACTTGAACTTTACCAGATTTAAAATCTTTAAGTATTTGTTCTCGTTCTTCGTCGGGTGTCTCTCCAAGTACTACTCGTACCTCGGTCCTCGTTTGTGCTGCAAAGGATGAGGCCAAGTTTCGCGCGTGAGCGATGTTAGCGGCGAAAATAACGGTTTTCTTATCACTCGCCAAATCCAAAAAAGCATTGACAATGCAGGTATTACGAGTAGGATTGTCAATAGCTTCAGCCAATTGTTCTTGCCTGTAGTCTCCATTTGTGATCTCCACATCTGAAATATCGGTATCGGTCTTTACTCTGTATCCAATCAAAGGACATAACCAACCATCGTTGATTAAGTCTTCAATTGACTTATAATATACAATTTCATCAAAAGTATCAACTAATCTTACGGAATCACTTCTTTGTGGAGTTGCAGTAACACCAAGAACATAATCGCTATTAAAATAATTTAATATCTTTTGATAAGAACTTGCTGCTGCATGATGCGCTTCGTCGATAATTATTGTTTTAAAATAATCTTGCTCAAAGCCTTCAATGCGATTAGAATTTCCTCTGCCAAGAGTTTGAACAGAAGCAACTACAACATCAGCTTTTCCTGCTTTACTCTCTGCTTTTTCAATACCAACAGAGAGCTCTGGATTCATTGATTCAATTTTATTTTTTGCCTGCTGCAAAAGCTCAGTTCTGTGAGCTAGTACAAGCATAGGCAAAGAATCATTTCGTACTATTGGAAGATGCGCAAATAAAACAGTTTTACCAGCACCAGTGGGAAGCACAACAAGCTGCTTTCTAATACCACTACGCTCTGCTTTTAGCATTGCGTCAAGGGCTTCTTGCTGGTAGTTTCTTAGTTGCACAAATCTCCAAATTTAATAGTCGTAATGAGAATCCCAATACCAAACTTCTTCACGCATATCTTTATCAAGTTTAGCAAAAGGATCTTCCAAAGAAATAAGTTCTGTTAACACAATATTATTTCCTTGAATTCTTTTTGAAATTGATTTTTTTTTATTGTTAATTATATCATAATTTTTATTAATTGTTATGGTCATTTGTATTCACTTCTATTCTAACTTTTTCAACAAAAGAATCATCAGTTATTTGATAAGTAAAACCTTTTATGCTGTAATAATTCATAAGCTGCGCCGGAGTAAACGGCGAAGTATCAATATGACTCATAACATAAAAGAGTTCAACCATATCTCCTTGATATACTTCAGCTGGATTCTCTTTGCTAAGGGGGGATGTTATTGAAAGATCAAAATGCCAGTTAACTGTATTGTCAGCTTGTATCGTATAAGGAATACTGACAAGAGCAGATGATTCTTTTGAAACAAATGCCAAGTTTAAAGCATCTTGCGCTTCCGCTGTTTTTGAGTGAGGAGCCTCTGCTTCATATCTTGTAATACGAACATCATTTGCAAATACAAAACATTCTGTTTTTAAAGCGGCAAAAGCAAAAAGCATTTCGGAAAAAGCTTTGTACATATCGTCTTTATCTGACCAAGGCCTAGAGGTAATGGCAAGTTTTACAGATCCATTGGAATTTAAATAAACACACATTGGGATGAAACTATCTTTACCGTTCTTAGAAACAGTGTCGGCAAAGGTCATCATAATACTCTGAACATGTATCTCTGGATCTGAACAAAAAACTTTTAGTTCATCATAGTTAATCATAATGATATCCTTACGCGTGTTTAAAGTCTGATAAAACACCCAATATTGCGTATGTTCTGTATGCTGCCAAAGCAAATGCTAAAAATGACAGCAGATATGAACCTGCTGCAAACAAAGCAAAAGCCAATACAGAATCAATAACAGTTTCTGCACCCCAATACGCAAGCAATGCATTGGCTTTAGTATTCTTATCTTTTAAAAAAGCAGAAGCTTTTTGAATATATGCAGGCTTGTTTACTTTAAAAATATCAGTAAACAAATTAGATGTAGAATTGCTTATTGTTAAAGTTGACATTGTTGTTTTTAGAATAAATTAACAAAAGAGATTCTGCTAATTTACCTTTTCCTCCAGTATCGTAAATTGGTTCATTGTTTTCTTTTTCAAATGTAATAATAGACTCAACACTTTCATCTCCTTTGCTAACAAAGCAAATAAGACGAACCCGCTTTGCATCCGGATGCTCAGATGGTCTTTGTTCGCTATCAGTTCCAGGAGAAGCCCATCCTTCAGTGTATAAAACTAAATGATTCCAAAGATCTTTGTAAGATTTTTCTGCGGCTTCTTCTATCAAAGAATAAACATCAGGACCATCAAGTAAAAGAACTAAAGATTCTATCTCATTATTGAAATCAAGAGATAATCCATAAATACCATGAGAATAAGATTCAACTTCGTCGAGAACATACAATTCTCTTTGAGCAACAATTTTATTATGAATATTTATACAAGTTTCTTTATGTAGCATAAGCCTCCAATTATATATTTATTATTGTTATTTTTTATGCTACCTAGAAACGTATGCCATACTAGATGTAGGACCGTTTACTCCATCAAAAGAAATAGGATACATATAACAGTATTTAGAAGTAGAACTGTAATAAGCAAATGTAAACGTTTGACTAGTTCTTCCAGCGACGACAGGAACTTGAATTTGAAAACCATCATCACAAGAAAGAACATAATAAGAAACCAAAGACTTACCATAAAGAACATCTATATAAGAAATAGTAGCGAAACCATTTCTATAAAGAGTTACTGAGTTAAGTCTAGGTTTGCCAATTTGAGTTCGATAAACAACAGTTGTAGTTGTTGTAGACTGATCTGGAACAGTAGTAGTCGGAGCTGGAATAGTTGTAGTTGGAGTTGGAACAACAGTTGTTGTTGTGGTAGGAACTCCAGATTGGCCACCAGCTACAGAAGTAAAATCAAGTCTACAGACACTGATTTTAGTAGGAGCATCATAAGATTTAGGACAATTAGTTTGCAGATCTGATACACGTTGAGAAATGCTAATCCCAGGTTTAAAAGATGCATAAAGCGCAAAGGCTCCAGCAACATGAGGTGCAGCCATCGATGTGCCAGAAGAACTTCTAAATCCACCTTCAGAAGATGAAGAACTTATTTGATAACCTGGAGCAGCAAATGCAGTATACTGAGATATATTACTAAAATCAGTAATAGCATCAGTGCTGGTGTAGCTTGCAGCTACGCCAACAACACCAGAAATACAAGCAGGATTTGACATTCCATGAGAAAATCCATTGCCGGCTGCAGCAACGACAGCTACCCCAGCCTGATACAAATCATTGATAACTTTAGTTAATTCAGGAACTGCAGTGTCACAAATCCCAGTCCAAACTTTAGAAGTACCAAGGCTAAGGTTAACAGAAACAATATTGTATCTTGACTTGACAGAAAGAACATACTCAAGTCCAGACAAAAGACTTTCTTCATAAGCTGAACCGTCTTTTTCAAACACGTTAACAGCAACAATATTAGCTTCTGGTGCAACACCAGTCATTGATGAATCTTTTCCAGCAATAATTCCTGCAACATGGGTACCATGCCAATGAACTGGTTTAGCAGCTCCAGAACCAACCATTTGGTTAGTACCATTAGGACAAGAATTATTATAGGTAAAACAAGCTTCTGCTACAACACGGCTACCCAAAAACGGATGAGTCGAGCTAACGCCAGTGTCAACAACGGCAACAGAATAACCTTTACCTGTTGCGCCTTTAGCGTATAAAGCAGAAGCATTGATTTTAGGAACACTATTTTTTAAAGAAGGAAAGTAATCATTAAGGCGATAGATAACTTCTCCAGAACGTCGTTCAAGAATAATATTTTTATAAGTCTTATCATTATTATTTTGAGCGACTGATTTTGTATGAACTAGTGAAAAGCTCAACAAAACGACAATAAAAAAGGCAGTAATATTTTTATAATTAATTTTAATCATTTAACTTGTTTTATCCTTTTGTTTAACAACAAACTGTCTTATATCTAAAAGTTGATCAGTCATCTGACTTGCGGAAACAAGATCTCTTCCAGAACATTCTTTAAGAAGAACATCTAACTTAGTTATAATAGCAATTAGAGTATCGTATTCAGAACCTGAAATAACTTCTTCTTGAATTAAATCGTGGACATCGCTCATAGTTGAGTCCACTTTTCATTAACAACGTCAATTTTAGAAGGCTTTTTTGCTTTAACAACTTTAGGTTCGTTTTTACCAAAAACAAAGAACATATTTTTAGTGGCACGACGAACAATGAGCTTGTACTCTGCACCAAACATAACTTGTGTTTTAGCGTGAGGCTTAATAAGCTCCATGCTGTAAATCTTGTTTATCTTTTTAGCACCGAAACCTGCAATGGCAAAATGAGTAGCATCAGCGGGAACTCGCATGCCGTATTTGCTGGATCGAACACCGTAAAATTTCTTGCCATCTTTTTTATTGTTCCGAATAACCATATCATAAAAACCTTTAACCGGTTTGTTTGCATCATCGGGGTTATAAAAAACAACCTTAAGTTTTTCAATAGGATAACTGATAATTTTATGAGCGATTGATTGATCTTCAGTTTTTGGAGTGTAGGTATAAATTTCAATCTTTTCTTTTTCAGTCATCATTGTCTCCTTTATGTTAATTTGTAAAATTTAAATTATAAGCAGAAAGAACACTTCGACCAGAAAGATCGTAGTCTCTTTGTTCAACATGCTCAGGCTTAATATTCCATAAGTTAAAAGCCCAGCGATCTGGCGCAGCGTTAGTTGCTTGATGCTGGTTTTTAACATTAAACTGGAACACTTCTCCTCCAGTCATTTCGTAAGTAACAATCTTTGGAGGATCAATTCTATAAGCGTCTGGAGTCCAAGAATACTCAGGATAAGACCATTCGTATTCCCATGTCACACGTCCAAGGTTAATTGCAAAACCCTTAAATTGAGCATAAGCTGCATCTCGATGCCATTTGATATTGCCTGCTTTGGAAACAAGTCCAAGATCAGGAAGAATTCCATAAGGAGCAAAAGTCTCTAGCACAAAGTTCCAAAGATATTCATCTTTCAAACCGTGCTTCCACTTCTGCTGACCTAAAGGAGCTTCATACTGAAGCCACGCACGACGTCTACCTTTTGCATAACGTGAAACATCTTTTTCCAAAGACGATTCAACATTTGCATCTAAGTACTCTACTACTTCTTGCACCTTTGTATTTGAAATAGAACCAAGTATCTCAATCACTTAGCATCTCCCTTAATAGAGTTAATTATATTCGAAATAACTGATTTAGTATTGCTGAAATAGTTATTGTATTCAGAGGTTTCTTTGGTTGATAAATGAATTTGCCACAGTGCATCAGTAACAAGTTTAGCATCAGTAACAAGTTTAGCTTTAGGATGGACGACATAATCCTTTTGGCCTTCAGAATGATCAAATGTCAAAGCTGACAATATTTCTTGATAAATTTCTGTATAACTTAAAGTAGTCATATTTGTACTTCCTTCTGATGATAAGTTAAACGCATTTCTTTTTATGAAATCAAACGATAATCAAAAAGGTGATAAATCTTCGGGGTTATCATCATCTTTTTCAGCGGATTTATTATCTAAACCTAAACGTTTAGTTACCTCATCAACGAAATCTTCTTCAGCGGCTTTCTCATCTAAGTAGTTGCGGACTACTTCATCAACAACAGGATCAGAATCGACACCTCTCCAAAAAGACGTTCGATTATGTTGATCAATAAGAATGGGCCTATCAGGATCAGGATTAAATAAATTTGTACCGATATCCTTAAGGCCACCATTTCTAAAGTTATCAGAAACTAAAGAAATAAAAGAAAGCACCAAACCAGTTAATAAAGCGTTTCTTCCCTTGTGACCAGTGGTTATTGGTATATGCCAATAAGACCAAGTAATTTTATTAGGTCGGTCTTTTGTTTCAGCAATGGAAGAAAGATTATAATTATTGATAATATGCATGGGTGTAACGGAAGCATCTACGTACCACTCATCAAAAATCTGTTTGTCAATGCCAACTAAAGGCTGGAAATCATGAACAAACTCCCTTGATTGCTCTTCAGGACTAAAATTAAGTAATGTTAGTATCGCCTCAGCACGTACAATTTGCCGGAGAACGAATATATCCTCATTATGAGCACCATGTTCTTTGTAATCTAAACAACCGAACATGGCTTCAAGACATGCACGAACATAAATGTTCATCTTTTCAGTATAAGGAAAATTCTTGCTAGTATTTTTATTATGTAGACCATACTCAGTACAAGCAAGATTGATTACATCATCAAAAGCATTTCGAAGACTTGGTTCCATATTTTCGTCATCTAAGTCCATAAATTCTAGACCCATAAAAATACTCCTTTTTGATTTGTATTTTCTTTTGATGAAATGTTAAACGCATTTCTTTTTATGAAATTAAAATATTAAATAATCTACTTTAGCAGATGGGTTAATTGTTGAAACAGTATGATCATTGTTATTATCAAAACCTCTATTAACATAATCATAAATATTAATAGAAGAACCGTAATAAAATACAGTTATACCAGCATATTTTAAATATCCACTTGTGTGGTGAGTCGTAGAAATATGACCTTTAAAATAATGTTCATTAGGTCCATTTCTGCCAATAACCCAAGTTATTCTATGGATCTCATTACGTTCAGGTGCTGCATTGATTTGATATGTACCATGTGTCGAGCGCGCCATATTGTTTGTCATCCAAAAATTATTTTCATTTTGTTTAAAATAAGATGGAAGAACAGAACAATAAAAGTCTTCTTTATAAATAATTGGGTAAGAATTGCCAGTGTGGTTTACTTGCAAAGACCAATCTGGTACAGTATAAGATGTCCATAAAGTCCTATGAACATCAAAAGCAGTATTTATCCAATTCTGTAAAGACTGTTGTTTCTCAATTTTTGTATTCACTGTGAACCAGTTTTTCTTGGCACTGGATAACCACAAGGCCATTCGCTATAAATACCACCGTAAACACAATCACAATTAACACAAACAACACGATCATCTGCGTTAGTCCAACGATGACTATTGTTATTAGCTATCTTAGATTCTTTAGAACCTTGAAAATGTAAAGGTGAATTAATCATAAAATTCTCCTATCATTTCTTTTTATGATTTGGTTTCTTTTTAACAATTTTAGTTTTAGAATTTTTTGGTAGTGTTTTTGTAATAGAAGTTTCTACAATAGGAGAATTTGAAATAATAAGTTCATCAACAGATGATTCAGAAATATATTTTATATACAAATTTTCATATTGTAGAGTTTCACCAACATACATGAGAGCATTGTAATAAGGTGGAGTATTGGTAGCATCTTTTATGAAAAGCATTGTTTTGCGTTTCAAGGGAAGTATCGGAACTTCTCCATGGCCACGAGCAACGTCAATCTCATAAAGCATTAGGCCGTTATCGACAGGGTCTTTTGGGCCTTGACGATTAAAGGAAGTTTCACGTCTAGATTCAATAACCAAAGCTCTTGTAGAAGAAAAAGGTATAATGACAGATTTAATGCCAGACTGAATAATTTCATTGGGCACTAAAGTAACCTTATGGTTATTAAAGTAGTCAGGTTTTTCGCAAAGAACTTGGGCGTCATCTAGCCAGTTAAGAGTAAACTTTGTCCAAGTGCTTAAAGATCTAGAAGGTCCATCTTGAGAAGCCATAATATCCCAGCCGTTATAAGGCGCCCATCCATAAGAATCTACTTCTGAACGAAGATTCTTGACTGTTGGAGACCAAGGATGGGCATATAAATCTGGAAGAGAAAATCCATGAAGAAGTTCATGAACCCAATAACTCCAAACTGTATGACCAGGTTTATCGACAAAGTATCTACCATGAATCATATAATTGTTAATCATAGATTCATTGGTATAAAGTTTATTACGTTGAGTAAGACCGTAAAAGCCTTGAATACCTTGTCTAATAAACTGTTGATCTTTTGGAAAAACAAAAGCAACAGTGGTAACACCGGTAAAATCAAAATACGGATCTACACTATTTAGTAGCATTTGTGCAAAATTGGTGTCATATGTAGAATTAGCAAAGAAGTAATTTCTATAAGAACCGGGAATTAAAATACTTTGATTAGGATATTTCCATTCAAACTTTACTCTACCAGCGCTTTGAATATTGAAATAATCAACAAAAGTCTGCATGTCATTTTTCAAATGATCCAAAGGATTAACATCGCCAGGCAAGTCAGAAAAATGAACAGGTATAATAGCAACTGTAAAATTGCCAGAAGATGGCATATTATAATTTAAGGAAGGAAAACCAGTAAACAAATGGTTATTAATACTTCTTGGATAGCTTGCTTCAGCTAACTTGCATTCAGTTACAGGCATAGCTGAAACAGAAGAAGCATAAGTAAGTGGCAGCAAAGCGGACAATATAAAAGCAATAAACTTTTTAATGATTAACTCCTTTTTGTTTCTTTGTATGAAAAATAATACCGTACACTTAGAGCATGGTAGCCTAGTTGGTGTAGGCGCTCTAAGTGCACGGTATTGCTGCAAGACAAGTGCTTGGTTAAACGTAACGTTCCTGATACGTCCACCCGCCTTGCAGCAAACTTATTAGGCGTGAAGGTTAACCCACACGTCCCAAGTCTTTGTCGCGTCATTATACAATGTGCGACTAGAAATATAAAGATTGTCTTTACGAGCACGACTATAAAGTGAAGCTATCAAGCTAGCTTTTTCTTTTGCGCTCTTAATCGTAACGTTAAGGTGTGCCCATTCGTTACGACGCTCAACAAGACTGTTGTAGATCTGAGTATTGATTGCATTGCGCTTACGACCACGTCCAGCTCCAGTCGGTGGTTCACCTTTGAGAAAGGTGACCAGTTTGCTCGGTTGGGCGATTGCAAAACGCTCAGGACGCTGTAAGATTTGTGTTTCGTCACTAATCAATATTTTTGTGGGCATAGGTATACTACTCCTATTTTGTCGGTTAATAAACTATAAACTCAAACTGTGAAAAGTGGAAGAGTTTGTAGTTTTTTATATACTTGGAATAGGAATAATATTTTTATTGAGTGTAGTGTATTCTTCTCCATAAACTTCTTTATATTCTAAAGAATACCAATGGATCAAAAATATTTTAACGGCGTAACGTTGAGACTGTGCACGAAGTCGATCTAACGAAAGCTTTTCTGGTCCGTCATGTTCAATCTTTTTGCCGGCAAAATGAGATTCTTCTCTTAACAAATCAGAATAAGCGCCTTTTTCATTAAGCTCAATACGTCGTTCTAGTTCTTTAGTATAAAGTTGTCCGTAAAAACATTCTGCTTTATCAGCATGCCGAACAAAAGAACGACCCAAATCAATACAAGTGTCTTTCAAGTTATTGTTATAAGTTTGAGAAGGTCCACTCTTTGGGGCAAGACCAGCGTACGCCCAAAGCTGCTCATGAGAGCGGGCTTTGGTTACATCTACGTAACGCAAAAGTCGTACGACGGATAATGGACCTACGCCATATTGGTTCAAAGCCCAACGACCTACTTCAAATTCTTGACAATAAGTCTTAATAGACTTTTTAAAACCGTGTTCTAGCTTCAAAAATTTATTTTCAAAATATTCAAGAACTAGTTTTTCTTCTTCACTAGAATTATTGTCCAGTGATTTACGAAGAATTCTACGTTGAGTTCGAGCGTCCCAATAAACATCAGCAAGCATATAGATTATATCTTCTGAACATTTTTGAGAGTAACGCTCTAATACTTCAAGGCTTTCGATAGGGCTATCATTATTATGATTATGGTTAGTCATAAGCCAGTCTTTGTGTGAAAATATTTTTAATAATACTGTGTGGTGCTCTGCGACCTACTGCGCTAAGCACCTTAATAATTTAGACCAGAAAGGAGATGGTCTCTAAATCAAGGGGCACAGTACTCCCTTGTTGGCTGTGGGTCTGGGGACTTAGCCAACACTTTTAAAAATAGTACAATCGTCTCTTTGTTCAGGACATTTAGGAGCTGTTCTACGAACTAGCAACCAGCAAGTCTGGCAATGCTCTTCGTCAGAACGACGAGGTTTTAACAAAGCAGCAATGGAATCTTCATCATTGTGCGACAAAGATTGTTCCATGTCTTCTTCATCTTCAAGACTTTCAGCATGGATCTTGCTTTCTAAAATAGTAAGAAGATCCGCTTCAGCGTCGTCAGGAAGAATAAGTTCGTTTTCGTCTGAATCTTCAACGACTTTTACAGCTTTAGGTAAAGATTGAATAGTTTCATTGTCAGATTCATCTTCTTCAGAATCTTTAGTTTCAACTAGGTCTTCTTCAACTTCAGCAAGGTCGTCTTCTTGAGGATCAATTTGGGCAGAATCGTTTTCGTCATCTTGGTTAAAATCAGTCATATGCTGTTCTTTTTATGTTAAAAACATCTATCACAGGTACAGTGATCATACCTACCGGATTCGCACCAATAGCTGGCAGTGTGATTAGGGAAAAAATCATTTCCCATTTCACGTTCTCTGTCGCAATAAGTGCATAAGCCCGGAGGCATTTGTTTTATAAAGATGTAATCGTCAGGGCATTTTTTCTCGGCTGGCCGCCAAGATTGGACTATGGATTTGTGTTTTTCTTCATCGAATTGCATCTGTCTTTCCATTCTTCTCCCCAAGCACAAGGATCCCAAGGATCCCAGCCTGCAAGATCATAAAGAACTTTGCCGGCTTTTAAATTATTAAGAGGATCAAGCAAAGGTTCTTGAGAGCAAATGTTTAACTGCAAACAAACAGCAGCCCATTTGTTTCTTTCAAGATTATAATTGACTCCATTAATTTGCATTAATCCAGTATCAGAACGGTGGTTCCAAACTGCGACTTTAGTAATAATGCAGTTTTTATTTACTACGTCACCACCACGTCTGTTAGGGCAGCCACCTGATTCTCTTAAAATAATCTCTTCAAGTTTAGGCCATGTTTCTTTTGGCCAGCCAGCCTGCGCAGCTAACTGAGGTAGCCAAGAAACATCGCCATGCTTGAAAGTAATCCCATAATGTTCAATACGTCTTTGTGGCTTTGTATTATCTACAACGGCCTGAGGTGACTCTTCTAGTTGAAGAGATTGAAGTGGGATTTCGTATTCTCCTTGTAGCGCAATGCTACTAGGAGGCTCCGATTTAGTGGGCTCATTATCTATTTTGGATAGCGCGGTTAAACCAAGAGTATTGGTAACAACCAATAAAATTGCAGCTATATATTTATCTATCATTCTAGTGTCGCTCCTTGTCGTCTAGTTTGATGATCAGATAACAATCATCATTAGTATGGCGCAGGTTGCGAACCCGAAGATGTGTGGACACTTACGAGATGTCCATATCACAGATGGCAGGTTGCCAATCTCCGACTTCACAGTATTATCTGTTATGTTAGGGATTTGTTACCCTGCCCGCTGGGAACGGGCACTTGTAAGTATATCACTTACAAAAGGTTATTGCTGTATTCTGTATTATTTTATTATCCCCTGACTTTGTAATCTTGCGTACAGGAAAAGTTTACCTGCACGCAAGTTCACAAAGTTGCATTATATAGTACCCTCATTATTTGAAAAGACCTGATTGTTAGCGGCATTAATTTTAAATGTGCCACGGGTCACTTTCGAAAAACGCTGAGGGTTCTTGCGGATAAAGAGATAAACAGACTGAATTGTGCAGTCAATTGCTTGTGCAATTTGATCTGGTTTGATCTCTTGACCAACTCTTTCATTGATATATTTTTCAATTAAAATCGATTTGCTTGGTGTTCTCATTGCTATTCTCCTTGCCGTTAAGGCATGTTTTGGTTGTTAATAACATATAAAAACTAGTATAATTAAAGTTAAACTTTCTAGTGTTTCGTATGCAATTGTTGTATTATTATAGCATAAGCATTACAAATCATATAATTATATAGAGAAAATAGTTGAAAACCTATATAAATTTGATACTCCAACATTGTTCCACGTGGAACATATACACCTATGCGGTGTACTGAGGCCAATTGTTTGGAGTTTCAATATTTCTAATTTTTAAAAGTTGTTGATAATAAACTTGTAGACAAATAAGAGCTTCAATATATCTATGCAAAAGTTGATCGAGTTTTACAAGTCTATCTGCATCACCTTTGGCGACATCTATCTGAGAAAAGAAACCAGTTACTGTTGGAAGATCAATTTCAATTTTATTTAAATTTTCTAACAAAGCGACTTGGCCAGTCATCAAAAATCGTTCTATGTCTTTTGGATCTTTTAAATTATAATTTGAAGGATCCAAGTTGATATCGTTGTCTGTCATAATTAAACTCCTATACTTTAATTGGCCATTGTTGCAATGGGGTAAGACCATCACCAAAAATCTGTTGTAATGCTTCGTCGTGACCACACGAAGAACAGATTTCGGTAGAGTTGTCAACCCTAGATATCGCTCCAGTATAGGCTCCTGGATTCTCGTCGTTTGGTATGAAATGAGTACATCTAGGGCAGATTGTTGGTGTCATTTTTATACTCCCATTGTTATAAAAAAAATGATGGCTTTCAGATCCCTAGAAAACTTCTAACAGCCAATGGGGGGCATCAGTGTTAATGCTTTGTTGCCTCAGCATTCGCGAGATCAAAAAGGGGGGAAAATCTCGTGGATTTGTTTTCTAGAGACCTGAAAACCATCAATGTTGAATAGTTATTTCATGTCGTATGTTTTGTATTTAAATCCAGTTTACATTCAAAAAATGCAAAAGTCAAGAATATAAGCGTAGAGTTGAAGACATATTAAACTTAATAATAAAACCTTACACCAGCAAAGACTATGCCTTTTATGCACAGCCTAAATGCAGATGGTCGAGCCATACATGGTAGTTTTAAACGTTCAGCAGGACACTCGTTCGTAATCTCCTCGTACTGTTCACTGAATTTTATCTGCTTTAATCCCTAAGTCAAAAGATTCTAAATATTAATATATAATCATAGCCTACGGAGCCCTGCTTTCGCAGAGCCCCGTAGGCGTTAGACTAAGATGCGGTTGAATGGATAACTGGACTGCGCTGCATCATAAACTTCTGATACAACACAGGGTCATCGAACTCATCCGTAACTGTTCCAGTTTCTGGATCAATGTATTGCCACTTGGTCACACGATTCTGGCGGAACTGAAGAGATCCATCAGAATCCTGCATAATATCAAGAGACAACCCAATGCCATAGAACTGTAGGGCACGTTCGAGATAATGGAACACGAGTCGGTTCATGACGATTTGATCGGTTACTTTACCAGTGCTAGTGGGATCGGTCATACTAGACCGGTACAAACCAAGCACATAATCGTGACGATCATTCTCAAGTTCAAATGAGTTAATCTTATCAACAATAGTTTGATAAATGAAGTCCCAACCTTGGCGGTCAATATGTCCGCCTTGGTCATTGGTCATTTGGCTATTGGTGTTCATAATCAACTGTCTGAACTTCTTGAGATCATAACGAGCAGTAAAGGACATACGATAACCAAGAGTATCTACTAAAGGTAGAGGCTTGATATTCGTTTGAGAATACGCACGAACACGCACAGAGAAGTCGTTAAAATACTTCCTGCAAAGCGTGTTTAGCTGAGTGATAGTTCCTTCGTATTTCTCGACCCATTCACCGGGTTTGAGGTACCTGCTGAAATTGCGATTTACAGCATCCCACATAGACCGGTCAACAGGCAAACGAGAATTAATAACTTCACGAACCATCTCATCTGCGTCATAATCGATAAACTCACGATCTTCGACTACGTTCGTTTGGACATATCCGTCAATAGCGTCTTCCAAGCTACAAGCCTGGATTGGACGATGCTTCTGAAAGACAGAAGCCCACAACATAGTTGCGTTGACGAATTTACCAACCGTTCCAGAAGCCATACACGCTTTAAGATCTGATATCACATCTTCACGAGTATAGACTTCGCTATCACGCTTAGGACGAGGATTGCGTTCACTGGGCAAGCCAGAATAAGCCACCTCACCATCAGCAATAGCTTCACTTAAACGCTTGGGCCATCCGCGTCCGCTTACCGGCAGGAAGGATTTCTCCGTACCGTCAGCAAGCTTCCACTTAGGATACCAATCGCCTTCAGTATACTTAAAGATTGTGTATTCACCGAAGCCATTCGGAGAACGCATAGCAACGACGACCTTTTGGCCGTCCCGTTCTCCGCCTACCATCGTACGATAGAACAATTTAAAGAAATCGTCCTGATCACATCCACCGTGAGAAGCATACATCTCGATCCAGTCTTGGTCATTAACGACATGGACTTCGAGCTGATTAAGTCTACGGATATATCCTTGTTCGACTTCAATGTCGAAACCAGCCATACGGGCCATAGACTCAGAAATAAGCTGCTCATAAACGGCACAAGCAATCGGGATCTTTTCCTCAAGAGGCTTAGCGCTACCAATGGTCAAGGTCTCAAACAACCACGGGGAATCGGTAACACGCATGCCCATGGCACGCCACCTATAACCCACGTAGTTCATTCGAGCCTGAGACTCTTCGTCTTCAGGATTGACCCTATCGCGCCAGCTACGCTGATAAACATTCTTCCAGTTCATCAGTGCTTGATCGTTAATCGCACTATTAAAGAGCTTTTCATACTCTTCCTTAAGCCAAGATTCCATATCCTCTTTGGTAAAGAGCATAGGAAAGTTGGCCAAAGTTTGATCATCGGTGTGAACACGAGACTTTGCAGTCTGAGGTTCTGCCAGAAAACGCATACCTTTGGAATAGGTAATTTCAGGTTTAAGATTGCCAACCCAAGAAATTACTTCGACGTTTTCAGGTAAAGTCTTAGAAACAAAGGCATTGCCTTTCAGCATACCATCCGGAGTGATAATACGAGCATTAAAGGCCTTCGTATGAAGAAGCCCGTTAATAAGCTCATGACGAACACGCGGATTGTAAAAATACTCATTTGGATCGCTTGTTTCTTCAGCAGTATAGTTAGGAATATTCTTAACTGCTTTACGGATCAAACGATCAGAAATAATCATACCTCCGTCAAGAAGTCGTTCGACTTCATCACTGGTATAATCATCACCAAATGCGTATCTGCTGTAATCTTCGGCTTGGACAAGCTGCACTCTGCACTCATTAAGTGCGAAATTAGCATTAAGCAGAGTAGGACGGTGGAATGACTTCAACCGCTTAGCGGTCTTGCCACCACCTTTAACAGAATAGCCCATATCAGTAAAGATACTAAGCCATTCACTGTTATTACCAACCTGAACAAAGACAACCTTTTCCTTATCCACTAGGGCATACTGGATGCTGGGATGGTTGATTATTTTCTGAATTTCTTCGAATTCCCACTTCGTTTCAGGCAGCTTGACAGCACCAACTCGAAAGAACTCTTCACCAGAGTGCTCAAGGGCTTGGCGCAAACAGCCAATATCGTAGAATCCGAATTGATAATTATTTACGCTGCGAAGTGGCCCATTGACATGGGCTGATGCTCGAAGCTGAATTTGCATACCAGTTTACCCCCTTAAGGTTACTTTTTTGTATGAACTTATAATGGGCTAAGAATGAGATTCCATAGCCCTTTTACGGGCATCAATTCGAGCACCCATTGAATCTACGGCAGAGTTCATCCTAGAGATATAGGGACGAAGCTTTACGTAGATAAGACGGGTGAACCAAATTGGGAATGTAATTATTTTAATAAATGTATAAACAAGTTTAAAGAAATCTTTCCAAGCGACAATCCATTTTGCTGAATAGTCGGAAAAGTTCTCTTTAATATGTTTAAATCGATTTCCACCATAACGATGGATTGCTACAGGAGAGTCATAATTCCAATAAAGGAATTTATAACCTGGAACTGAAAGCAAAGTAGATATTACACCAGCGCCTAAAGCTACAAGACCAGCTGCACCGAATGCAAAGCCCATCACAAATGAGATGAACAATGAATTCACTAAATTAAACAGCGGGCTCTTTGCACTCCAACGACGCCAGATAGGTATTCGGGCAGCAATCATAAGCTCCAAAAGACAGGAAGTGATTGCCAATATAATCATCATTGAAAACAGCATAGATTCCTTTCATTGCCGTTTGTCTTTGTATTAAATAAAAAAGTAGGATTTTATATTATTATATATTTGATAAGCATTGGGTCTGGTGAGAGCAGGCTTTCGCCCACTCCCACCAGATTACCTATGTACTTATTGCCAAGCGATGATCTTGGCGTCGAGTGCAGCCTCTTCATTCCCCGGAGCAGTAACCTGCAACGAGTCAGAAGTGTTTGCACGAACGCTGTTGGTCCAGAGGTCGACAGCGACTTCTTGACCAGAAACGATCATCTTGAACCGGCCACAAGGTGCCGACGTCGGATCGAAGGTGTCTTCAGGACGCTTAATCGAAGGATCCTTCTTGTCGATAACGACGCGCTGCTGAGCACCCGACCAAACGGTTGCCCACTGCTGGCTAAGACGGACAAGATCCGCAGCATCCTTATTTCGCTGAGAAATACGATCCTGCGACCAACCTTCAGGCAAAGCCTTCGAGTTGACTTCTTGGCGGATCACAGCAGCCTGCTTACGCAGCTTATAGATACGCTTGAAGTTCTCGCTCACTGAGTCAACGACATCCAAGAAACCTTGGTTGGTCATCGACTGCGAACGGTCTGCACGGGAAAGCTCGAAGCTGACAATCTCAGGACCGGTAATATCGGTACCTTGCGACTGCGGCATCTGATAGCATTCCTTGATACGGCCAGGGTTCTTCATAGCACCCATTGCGTCCACTGCACCAGCGGCCTTGAATGCATCCACCAACTTGGTGATACCTTCAGGGTTAGAACCGAACTGCTGCCAGAACAGGTTCATGCCAGAAGCAAATCGGATACCCAACTGCTCCAAGGTGGCAATAAACTGCTCTTCAGAGACCTGACGGTCTGCAGCAACTCCGCGGTTAACGATTTGACGAAGAAGGTTTGGAAGGGTGATAATTTCACCATCAAACACAACTTCGACATTCATCTTAACTGGCTTGAAGATACCAGTGACAAGCTTAGAAACCTTGCCATTCTGCTTCAAGGACACGTGGTCGATAACCGAAACACGGTGAAGATAAGCGGACTCAAGGGTGGCATATGCAGGGAAGGACATTCCTGCGAAAGTAGCCTGGAAAGGAACACGACGACCCTTAACAAGAGTGGTCGTCTTGCCATTGCTGTTCAGCGAAGCTGGATCGGTAGCCAGAACGCTGAAGTCTTCTCCGCCCATAAAGGCATCCAAGACATTGATGTCGTTAGACATGGATAAACTCCTTAGTTTATACTAGTGGTTGATATATTATTGGGCATTATTTTATTTGGTGTTAACTTGGGGTGGTTAACCCACAAGTTTTGTATGATCTGGGGGCTACTAACCCCCAGACCACACTTAAAACTAACGGCTATAACCGTCTTTAAAGCCGCTGATGAAACCAGTTACATAACTGGAAACAACGGTTGCAACAAGTTTAACTCCGTAGACAGGATAATAAATGATAGACTCAAGTTTGGTCTTCATTATTGAATCTCTTCTGCAGGAATCACGGTTTCAACGAGATCGCCATTAGCAAGCTTGGTGTTACGCTCAACAGAGTTGGCATACTTTTCACCAAACTTAGCTTTGTGGATTTGATGTCCACGGGCAACACCGCTGAAGGGAGCCTTGACAAGATGAGTAAGGGCTGAAGTAGTGGTCTTAACAATGGCTGTGGTTGCCTGAAGGGCAGCCGTGCCAGTATCGACAACTGCTACAACTGGAGCAATAGCAAGCTTACTTGTGTAATAACTTGCACGTGCACCAACCTTACGGATTTGGTACTTAGTCTTAGTGGCCATTAGATTTCTCCTTATTTGGCTCTATAGTGGATAGGATATTAATGGGCATATAGGGCATTTAGAATGCGCACATATGCCAGATGCGCTGAAAGATTGTTACTTACGGTCGAGATAGCTCACGACTGAATTGGTGATGCTAGCAAAGCCAGCAATCGCCAAGCCAGAACCAACCACGTCGATCCAAGCCTGGCCTGCGTTCATGCCGAATGCGCCCAAGATGGACACATCGCCAAGCCACGCAAGCAGGATAGCTGCAAGAACAAAGAGACGGTCTGGATTACCCAGAACCGGAATCCTTGTAACTGCAGGAACGAGGTCGGTAACGAGAGTAACCACGCTTGAAGTGACAAGTCCCATAAGGACAAGCAAAGCAACGGTATACATCGTCAACCTAGCCTTTCATGCATTATTGATATAGCGGTATTATGTGCTTACCTGCTGCTACCGCTATTGCGGCAGATAAGAATTACTTATTCGTGTCTTTGTATGAAATCCACTTCTTTACACCGAGAACGGCGCCAGCCAGGGCAAAGGCTAAAGTGGTAATCCAAACAGAAAGTTTTAAAGTTTTGTTATTCATAATCTCCCATAGAATCGTTTCGGGAAATGGTATGACGAGCTCCGCATTTGATCAGCCTATAGATTTCGTCGTAACCGCAGTTTTCTAATAGGGTTCCGTCTGAGAACCATATATCTGCGATTTTAAACGATTTGTAGGCTCCTGCTATTTCGTTACCATTGTCATCTTCCCAGTGTATTTCCTGATCACCAAAAGCACGATCATCCAAGACTAGCCGATGGCAAGTCATCAGTAAATCGTAGGCTTCTAGGTAGGACATACGCTTTGGAAGTTCCGTGATGTTATTCATAGTTCCTCCATATGACGGATGGTTATAACGGCTCATAATACAGCCAGTATCCTATTGCGTTGAATACCTGCATCCAGGCAATCAT
>Ga0129336_10000330_pt1 | contig 27403 bp, 25 predicted proteins | sample CPB6_02_DNA_FD_96878 | JGI IMG/M metagenome (GOLD analysis project Ga0129336, IMG submission 96878) | Freshwater to marine salinity gradient microbial communities from Chesapeake Bay, USA - CPBay_Sum_0.6_0.2_DNA | ecosystem: Environmental > Aquatic > Marine > Coastal | place: USA: Chesapeake... | reverse complement strand
CTTGGACAACCTCTGCTGCATCAGCATCGCTGCGAAGAATTCGGCGGGCTTGAGCGATAAGTGATGAGCGATTTTGGGTATAAAGAGCGGATAAATCCGAAACAGGCCACGCAGCAACAGTCGCTGGGGCCTGAGCCTTTTTACGAAGTGACACTTTGATTTCCCGCTTTCAGGTGAGCCAACGTCTTGACCCCTCTACTAGGTAAGACACCAAAAGGGGGTAAATGTTGTCTCCATGAGCTTTAAATCTAGCTTCCATGCCCGAATTGAGCCTGTGAATTATTCAATTTTCTTGAGCTTGCTTGTGGGCCCTGTCGGGATCGAACCGACGACCCACGGATTAAAAGTCCGTTGCTCTACCGACTGAGCTAAAGGCCCCACTGAATGCCACACTACCAGGGCGAGGCTGGGCAATATTAGCGGATGAAATATCTATAAATAACTACAGGCCCATTAACTCTGCTTGCCGATCAAAGTCAGGAACTGCACTGCGAACCTGACTAAATGAGCCTTGGAAAAGGATTTCACCCTTATCCATATATATCACTTGATCACAGTTACGAACAGTAGAGAGCCTGTGAGCCACAATTAAGACTGTTACAGATCCCTTTAGTTTATTTATTGAATCTGAAATGTCTGCTTCTGTTTGCCCATCTAGAGAACTAGTAGCCTCATCGAGTACAAGTAATTTGGGTTTGGTAAACACAGCTCTGGCAATTCCTAAACGTTGGCGTTGGCCACCACTAATCTTTGTTCCACGCTCACCTACCTGTGTATCTATACCCTGAGGCAAACCTCGAACAAAATCTGCAAGTTGAGCTACTTCTAATGCTTGCCAAACTAAATCATCAACCGCAACCTCTGCTGGATAACCTAAAGCTACATTATTTCTAAAACTTGTATTGGAAATTCTGACATCTTGTGGGACATATGAAATAGCACCTGGCCATTCGGCAATTGTCTCAAGTGGAATCTTGCCAGAAATTAATACTGACCCATTATCTGGTTGAAGTACACCTAGTATCACATCAACTAATGTGGTCTTGCCAGCACCTGATGGTCCAACAATCGCAATTGACTGACCTGCGCTGACTTGGAAAGAAATATTTTTAAGCGCATGTTTTTCTTTGTTGGGATAAGTAAATGTCACTGCTTTAGATTTAATCTCAGCAGTAAAACCAACATGATTTGTAATTAGAATGTCACTAGTATTTTCAATTTGATTAATATTTGCTAGAGAGTTAATCACCTCAAGAGTTGGCATAGCTGAACCCATGCTATTTCTAATCTGGATTAAACTCTGCTGTAAACGCATAATTGCAGGTGCAATACGTGTTCCAGCTGCAAGAAATACAGATAAAGCTGCAACGGCATGCCTTGCATCTTGCATGGCAAACTGAGCACCGGCAATAAACACAGCACCAACTACCATTCCTGATTCAATTACATACTTACTCACATTCGGCATAAACTGCATCTCGGCTAATACATCTGAATGTCTGAGCCTTATCGCACCAATCTGTCTTGAGTAGTAATCTCTTCTATTCCTAACAACTGATTCTCTATAAGATTCTAAAACCTCTACAATTTTCTCATTGCACGCTACAGCTAGTTCGGAATTCAAATAACCCAATCGATGGGCTCTTACATTCATAATTCTGTATAAAGCCAGCCCAAGAAAACCAAAAAATAAAATAGTTGTAAATGCAATTAGTGGATCAACAATAAAGAGTCCAATAAGCATAATTAAAAGTAGAGAACTATCCGCAACAACAGTTACAGCTGATCCAAGCACGCCTAACGTGATTGATGTGACACCGGCGGTGAGCGCATATGTGGTCTCCTGAACCGTTTTCTCCTGCACTTTGATTATTGATTGGGAGAGCAAGCGTGCTACTAAATTAGAAGTAATTAATGCGCTTCTGCGACTCAGAAAGGACAGAATTTTTTTAGTTATTACAACTGAAAGAATTGTTCGAAAAACTAGTATTGAAGCTGCCAGTAATCCTAAAAAAGCAACTTGGTTTTGAAAACTTAAACCTGAAATCCCAAGTATTTCCAGAACTTCTGAGACTCTGTTGCCCGGTTGTTGTGACTGCACACCAGTAACTGCCAATGCCCCCAATACACCCATGGCAGCAACTCCAAGTAGATCTAGAAAGCCAAGCCCTATTTGGAAAAGTGTTATCGCCACAATTCTTGGGCGATCAGACCTAGGTAATATTTGTATTGCTTTCGCTATCACTGAAGATGCTAATAAAGATTTAACCCAAAAAACCATAATTATGGCTTCCTCAACCCACTCCAAAATTTGTGCTGGAAAATGGATGAAGTTACAAAATTAACTACCCGAGTTGATGTGTCTGGAATTAAATACTCATACGGTGGAGATTTTGAGACAGACCCAGACTCAATTACTTCAATTGCTTTCAGTACACTCTTGGCATTTATCCCACTCAATACTATTGATCCAGACTCAAGAGCCTCCGGCCTCTCCATAGAGTTACGAATCGTTATTGCTTTAAAACCTAATATTACTGCCTCTTCAGAAACTGAGCCACTATCTGAAATAACTATCCGTGCTTCTTTCTGCAATTTACAATAATCAATAAAACCAAATGGGTTATGAAAAGTTAGTAAAGGATTAATCTCTAGTTCAATTTTATCTAACATGCTCTTTGTCCGAGGATGAGTTGAAATTACTACCGGTAAGCCGAACTTGAGCGCAATTTCATTTAATGACTGGATCAGATCATGTAGCCTTGATTGATCATCTACATTTTCCTGACGATGAGTACTGACTAGAAAAAAATTACCCGACTCTAGCCTTAACTCCTTTATGATCTTCGAAGCGTTAATTTCATTACTAAAGCGATAAATTACTTCACAAAGTGGCGATCCTATTACAGCAATATTTCTTGGGTGAATTCCCTCTCGTAATAGATTGTCTTTAGCATTGTTCGTATAAGCAAGATTATAATCAGCAAAATGATCTACGATCCGACGGTTTATTTCTTCTGGAACATTTTGGTCGAAGGAACGATTACCTGCTTCTAGATGGTAGATCGGAATTTGTTTACGTTTTGCAATTATGCCAGATAATGCACTATTTGTATCACCTAAAATTACTACAGCGTCTGGTGGATTATTTTCAAACTCAAGTTCAATAGCTGGAAGTAAGCTACCTAAAAATAAGCCAAGAGTTGAATTTTTGATCTCTAAATGTAAATCTGGCTTTCTTATGTTCAATTCTTTAAAAAATACCTCCGAAAGCATTGAATCCGAATTTTGTCCGGTGTGCACCAGCCGATGATCAAATACTTCATCAAGCCTTTTTATTATTAATGAGAGCCGAATTAATTCTGGCCTTGTGCCAAGAATTGTGGTTATTTTTGTCTTTTTCATTACAAATAAGCCGCTTTATATTCTATAAACTCTGGTAAATGGCTTATCAGTTCCACAACCTGATCAACGGTGAGTTGAATTGTATTATGAGATGTATAAGCAAATTCTTCAGAAACATTAGATTGACCTTTGTCGAAATAAACTTGATAATCAAGTGATCGAGCATCTAACGGTACTTGGTAGTAATCCCCACGATCAATTGCTCTACTACCTTCTTCACTGCCTAATAATGACTCATAAAGCTTTTCACCATGCCTTGTACCGATTTGGTTAATTTTTACTTTACCTTCAACCCGGATTACTTTAATAACTGCGTTAACCAATGTTTCAACAGAACAGGCTGGTGCTTTTTTTACAAAAAGATCCCCGTTCGATGCATTTGTAAAAGCATACTTAACCAGAGAGACTGAGTCTTGGAGTGACATCATAAATCTTGTCATCGCAGGGTTTGTGATCGATATTGGCTCACCACGGCGAATTAGGTCCAGAAAAAGTGGAATGACTGATCCTCTAGACATCATTACATTCCCATACCGAGTTATCGAAATTTTAGTTTTACTATCGGGATAATTTCGGGCGTATGACTGTGCAACCTTCTCCATAAGTGATTTAGTCATTCCCATTGCGTTTATTGGGTAAACAGCTTTATCAGTACTTAGGCAAACAACACCTTTAATTCCGTACTTGATTGCGCTATTTAAAACATTAGAACTTCCAGTGATGTTTGTGGCCACCGCTTGCATTGGGAAGAATTCGCATGAAGGTACCTGCTTTAAAGCAGCAGCATGGAAAACAAAGTCAGAACCATCGATTGCTGGCTCTATACTGGATTGGTCCCTAACATCACCAATTATGAATTTAACCCGCTCATCTTTTAAGTTATTTCTCATTTGGTCTTGCTTTGTTTCATCACGACTAAATACTCTTACTTGAGAAACTCCATCAAATAATAGTTGGCGGACCATAGTTGATCCAAATGATCCCGTCCCACCAGTAATTGTTACAACAGCAGATTTAAGTTGATTACTCAAACTAGCTCCGTCCTCAATTTTTGATTAATTCTGATTTTGTCCATAATGCGTATGTTGAAACCATTTCTTCAATTGTAGGAATTATATTATAGCCACCATTTTGCCATAAGGACAGATTACGCTGAGGATTAATTGTAATTAAACTTCTATTTATCTCGGTTTCAGCCTCAAATTTACTCACTTGTAAATCACTGCGACCAAATTTTTTTGCAATTAATTTAATTAATTCATATTTACTTACAAAGCCATCAGGGACTAAATGGAAAACCCCATTCATGTAAGTTTCAGATTCTATTATTCCTGAAATAATTTGTGAAAAATGCAGAGTGGTAACTCCGTTCCAGAAATGATTAGTAAAACCATTAATTCTAAAATTTGTATTTTGTGACAGCACCCAACTTAGTAACGAATTAGAAGACTCGATCTCTTTACCAATAATCGAACATCTAACAATCATGGTTGAACTTGATTCAATTTCACCCATACTCTTTGTTATTCCATATACATCGGTTGGATCATGTGGTTGGTCTTCTGCATATGCTCCGACTTCGCCTGAATAAACACAATCCGTGCCAATTTGAATTACTGGAATTCCTGAACTTTTTGCAAAATTATTTAATTTTAATGGAAAATCTGAATTAATTTTATAAGCTAACTTAATAGAATTTGGATCTTTTATATTTATTAATTGTTTTATTAAACCGATACAATTTATAATGTAATCTAATTTTATCCCATTAAAACTTTTCGTAATATCGTTATCCGTAACTACGTCAAGTTTTCTAGATTCATTTTTTTTTGTTACTGAAATGCCCGCCCGATTAAACTCATAAACAGTTGTTGAATTATTTTCGAGGCAACGGGTAAGAGTTGAGCCAAGCATCCCAGTGCTACCTAGCACCGCTACGTTGATCATACAGAAAACCTTACCATTATAGTTAATGTTAAGTCAGCGTGTAGATTAACCACATGAGAAATAAACCTTTATTAACAATTATTACACCTGTATATAATGGCGAAAGATATATTGCAGAAACGATCGATTCTGTCTTAAACGCGCAGATTGATATCACATATGAATACATAGTATTAGATGATGGTTCAACTGATTTAACTTCAAATATTTTAAGTAATTACCGCAATCAGGTAAAGATTTTTTCTCATAGAAATATTGGAGAGTCTGCCACAGTTAATCGTGGAATAGAAAATGCAAAGGGTGATTATATTCTTATTGTAAACGCTGATGACCCTTTGTTAACAGGGGATTTGATAAGTAAAGCTTATAAAATTTTGATTAATGACGCTTCAGTTGTTGCGATTTATCCTGATTGGAAAATTATCGACCAATTTGGGAAAACTATTAGAAATAGAATTCTTCCTGACTATTCTGATGAGATATTGATCGGACGCTGTAGATGTTTACCAGGACCTGGAACAATTTTCCGACGTGACGCAGCCCTAAAGATTTCTGGACGGCGATTAAATTGGCAATTTGTAAGCGACTATGATTTTTGGCTACGTCTAAGCAGAGTGGGAAAAATTATTAGGTTACCTGAAATTTTATCTCAATGGCGAGAAAATCCGAATTCGACTTCTATTGCCAATCGGGGTAGTGACATGGCCACTGAGCGTATAGAAGTGATTAAAGTTTTTTTAAATGAAAATCAAATACCAATTAAACTTCGCCAAATGGCTCTTGGAAACTGCTACTACCTTGCTGCAAGACTTGCTTTTTTTGACAACAAAATAAATGGGCGTGCGTTATTATTAAAAGCATTTAAATATAGACGTGGTTGGCCAGAGATGGCGAAGTTGCATGTTATTTTATATTTGTTTTTAATGCCAATTAGTTCAATTATATTGAGGCCATTTTCAAAATTGATAATAAAAATTATTTCCTACAAGTAAAGTCCCCGCATTCTTGATATTCCAACATTGTAATTATATTCCCGCTGCAAAACTTTCATATTTTGTTCATAAGCCCCGTCTACTAATGAATCATCTGTTAATGCTTTAAGTAATGATTCGCGAATCATATTAAAATCCCATGGATTTACTATAAAACCGTTTTCACCGTGGATTATAAATTTATCTGCAGCTGAATTTGTGCTCTGAATTGGAAATGCACCCCCCTGCATAGCTTCTACTAAGACACCCGGAAGCCCATCAGACACTGCAAGACTTATCGCCACGCGCGATCTTTCAAAATAAATGCGCATTTCATTATTGCTTACTTTTGCTATTGTTTTGATATCAATTTTATCCTTGTTTCGAAGAATATCTACCTGAATTTGGACAGATTCTGGAGCAGAGTAAACGATAATTTCAAAATCTTTTATTTGATTCTTAATTTGTGAAATTGTAAATAAAGCATTTAGTGCTAGACCTGTATCAGATTGATGGCCCTTAATTAATATCAATTTACGAGAACTTGGTTTAATAAATTCTACTTTTTCAGAAAGAATTTCACCCATTGTGATATAAATTGGTGCTCTAAATTCACGAACATAACCAAGGCGTTTAGCATCTTCGATCTCGATCACTTTTTCAGCTGTTAATATATCGGTCCAGTTGAAGCAGGATTTGATTTGAATTTGATGCTTATCAGCCCAGGAGTATAAAGTTAAGTCGCTACCCCAAGTAGAAATTATATTTAAAGAATTATTGGGAATTTTTTTATATTTAACTATTAAATTAAAGATATATGCGCCATGTTGCATTTCGTGAAAATGATTAATTGCTGGCTTGTGAATCATTATGAATCTAGCTAGAAAATACGCCCGCCATTTAATGCCAAATAGATTATCTAATAAATAGTAAAAAATAAAATTTAATTTGCTGTTTGGACATAACTTGAAGATTCGAGTAGAACCTTTTCCTCGTTTCAAGGCATTCAACTTTGCACGAGTTAAGCGGGGTCGATCTGACGGAAAAATAAGAATCTCTCTGTCTGGAAACTCATCCTGGACTGCAATTAACCATTTTTGAAAATGTGCTGATTCTGCCATTCCAACTAAGAGAATTTTATTCTGATTTAAATTATAAGATTTATTTGATCGAGTTGATACTTGAATTTTGCCATCAATACTTTTGAAAGTTCTATTTATGTGTGAGATTAGCATGAGATTATTTTATGTTTTCAAGTAGTTCGTTGTTAATTTTTCAATTAGTGCTGTGGCTTCCGCATTGTTTGAAGGCGTAAATTTTCTTACTTCCTTAGTAAGTCCATTTTTAGTCAAATGGACTGATCGCGAGATTGAATCAAATTTGGTTGCCAAAACTGGTCCGTCATATAATTCTTCGTGCATTTTTTCACCGTTTTTTAAACCCACAATTTTTATATTTGGTTCAAGATCAAGGTACTTAGCGATACGATTTACAACTTCTAAAATCAGAACTTCCTGGCCCATGTTTTGAATGTATGTACCACTTTCTTGAAGAGATGCAGCAGCAAGAACTAAATTGGCAGCCTCATTGTGAGACATGAAAAATCGTGCAACTTGAGAATCAGTAACCGTAACAGGAATTTTATTTTTAATTTGATGTACAAAAGTTTCAATAACAGAACCTCGAGAAGCAAATACGTTACCAAATCGTACTGAGCATTGCATCAACCCAGAACCAATGAAAACCTCTTCGGTTAGTAATTCTGCTATTTTTTTTGTTTTGCCAAGCACTGAGGTTGGATTCGCTGCCTTATCGGTTGATATGTTAACAAACTGCTTAACTCCTAACTCAACACAGAGTTCAGCTATATTCAAAGTTCCAATAATATTTGTTAAGTACCCTTCACGCGGAAAGCGCTCTAAAACCACCAGATGCTTTAGCGCAGCCGCATGAATCACAATGGTTGGTATTACTTTCTCTATAACATCTTTAATACTTTGTGGATCACGAATATCTGCGATAAAACAATTTTCGGAGTGGGATGCTGCTGTGTCTGATAGTTCTAAAGCTAATCCATGGAGCGCTGACTCATCACGATCTAAAAAAAATACATTTTTAATCTTGGCAGAAATTAGGCGCCTAGCAAGCGCTGAACCAATCGAACCGCCAGCACCAATTACCAAAATTTTTTCTTCTCTAAAAAAATTGTATATCTGAGTATCATCCAATAATTGCGTTTCAGAGCGACCTACTACATGTTTAAAAAATTCTTCATAACTTTCACCAGAAATATTTTTCATTTCTTTAAATCCCAATCAAATTTAATTTCGTTTAAAGATTTTCTTTCAACCTCATCTGGTTGATGTACTATATTGCTCACGTTTAGTACTAGGTTATGGGGTGTTTCTAAACCTTGAAATCCAAACCAAATGCCGAAAGGAACGGTAATTCGAGCATAATTATCTCTTCCGATTTCAATTATGCGAAAATTCTTCGCCGCTTGCTCATTTTCTAAATGAAACACAAAGCGAACCATTCCGATTGGCACAACTAAGTTCATGACCATTCTTGTGTGCCGTTTCCAAGCCTTAATATTCCCAGGGTTGATCCAAGAAAAATATGCTTCTCCGAATCCAGCATAACCGATATCACTAGCCTTCATTGCATGCATTACATCACCACCTAATGTTTGTACCTCGGTCAGTGGAGTTATTAATATATCTCCAAGTACTACTGTGCCCATTGCAGACCCTTTGCCTTTGCAAAATTAGTGTAAATTTCAATTTGTTTATTTGTTATATTTAAAGTTTCATTTGTAGTTGAATAAAATAATTTGTACCACTCTGCAGTCATCTTGATGGTCTCCTTAAAATTCATTGTTGAATACCAACTTAATAATTCTAAAGATTTTGCACAATTAAGCTTAAGTAAAGAAGATTCGTAGAATTCAGTAGGTTCATTTGAGACATCTTTCCACTTTACTCTGTCCCAATAAAGTGACATTTCCTTAACTAGCTCCAAAACACTGTGATTTTCTTCAGTTCTTGGACCAAAATTGAATGGTTCACCATGTAACTTTGGATTACTTTGCAATGCAAGAGCCAACGTGAGATAGCCACTAAGTGGCTCTAAAACGTGTTGCCATGGCCTTGTTGCGTTCGGATTTCTTATCTCAACTAATTTATTTTGTGACCAACTTCTAATGCAATCGGGAATAATCCTATCTTCTGCCCAATCACCACCGCCTATAACATTTCCAGCCCGTGCTGAACCAATTCTTACGCTACTGTTTCCACTTTGAAAATACGATCTAATATACGAGTGTATAGCAATCTCAGCTGAACCTTTAGAAGCACTATACGGGTCATAACCTCCTAATTCATCCGTTTCAACATAACCTTTGGTCTGTTCGATATTTTTATAACATTTATCACTAGTTATTATTACGGCAGAGCATGGACTATGTAACCTACGCAACGATTCCAAAACATTGATTGTTCCCAAAACATTTGTTTGCCATGTTTCTACAGGATTTTCGTAGGATTTTCGTACTAGTGACTGAGCTGCAATATGAAAAACAAAATCTGGTTTTACATCAACAATTACATTTTCGATTTCTTCTCGATTTCTTACATCAATTCTTAAATCTTTAATGCCCGTAGATATATTAGCGGAGACAAAATGTGAGGGATTTGTAGGCGGGTTTAGAGCAATTCCCACCACATTTGCGCCAAGTTTGACAAGCCAAGCTGTCAGCCAAGACCCTTTAAATCCCGTATGACCAGTCACCAATACCGACTTATTCTTAAATTTTTCACTAAAGTTATTCTTCATATTTGTACTCATTCTAGATGCTCCGTAAGTAAACACGTTAATTCCTGAATTGGCTTATCAATTTGTCTTGCATATTGATCGCAAAATTTATCCCGTGCTTTCTGAATATCTAATCTATTCCACCATAACTCAATATCTTTCCACTCATAGTTAATTTTTTCGCTAATCGTTTTGGGAGAAAAGTGCAATATACCAACATCTGCCAATTCTTGGTAATGCGCTTTTGCTTCCGGCAAAATGTGATCAAGTCCATTTTGCCAAAATGCCATAGTTGGAACATTTAAAGCAAGAGCCTCTAAAAACCCTGTTGAATCATAACTATGAACTACCAAGCGGCTTTTAGAAAGTAGTGAAAAAAATGAGTCTTGATGATAATTCAGCAGTAAATTATCGTCAAACTCTACCCACCTCAAGTCTTCTCTAAACTTATGTGTTTTATATTCAGAAGACAATCTTATAACTGTATTTGTCTTTATTGATTTATCAAGATTTGAAATAAAAATTTTCTGGTCTTCAAAATATTTAAGGTGTTCACTAAAAGTATCCCAAGTTCTTCTTCTATAATCAACCGATTGCTGAACCAGCAAGAGTCCGCCTCTGGGATTTGTCTTTAAATTCTTCCTCACAGTTTTGAAAATGAAAGATGGTTTATATTTTAAACTATTGCTGCTACATCCCCAAGTTAAAAAAGTATCACAAATTTCTTCCTCCACCGATGGGCTAAGAAATCTACTTGTGCAAAAGTTACTTCCATGTTGGCCAATTATATATTTCGATCCCTCCTCAGCTTTCACTGCACTCCAATATTTAAATACTTCATCTGTGCTATAACTATTTGATGTAAATATAAATTTAGGTGAGTCTGGAAACTTCATTTTGTTGGCTAAAATTCCTAGCTTAACAAATCCTTCTAAATAGCACGTTGGCAAAAAATTGAACAACATAGATGAAAGTATTGATAAATATTTGTCATTAATCTCATGAGTAGATTTTAATGATAGTTTATTACGTAGCTGTAGATTTGCCTGACAATTAATTTTTACAGATTCAGACTCCCAAATTTTTGGAAGTTGACCTAAGTAAAGATTTAATTTAATTTCCTCAAGTCTTGGGAGATATGTATTTTTAATTAACGCATCAGTATTTTTTGTAAAAAATTTTAGACATAGTTTAACAGCAGAAAAAATTAGAGGTTTTATTTTGAATTGTTTCTCTCGGTTAGACTCAATTTGATTTAAATTCTCAGATTGGGTGCTATAAACATCAAATTTAAAATTCAAATCTTTAAATAAATTTAAAATTTGTAAATCAAAACTGCTGTTCCAAGCATCTGATTCTAGCAAAGTAAAAAATGATTCAAAATTTTTTGGGATTAGTTTTTCTTTACTTATTTCAATAAAAGTAGATCCAGACACCTCATACTTACCGATACAGTACTCTAGCGTTTTAATTCGATTTAAACCGGTCTCGATATAGGTTCTAAGCCAATGGCCGATTAATATTTTCCAGAATTTTTCACCATAAAAGGTTTGGTGAACATTATTTAAAATTTTGGTTAATTCAGTAAGTAATATTTTCTCAATTCTTCTGCACTCAAAATTATCTTCTACTTTAGTGTTTAAATCTAAACCATATGGCTCAGCAACAATTGCATTCATTTTTTGCCATATATTCTTTCGGTCATAAAGTTTACACCACTCACCTAGGAAAATAGCTGGCTGATCAAATTTCCAGGTTCGCTCGTCCGCTGTAGTAATTAGGTACCTACCAATATTTGACATGTAAATCCTTAAACTTTTTCTAGTTTATATTTCAAGCAGACTTTTCCACAGGCTGAGTTTACTGTTCAGAGTAAAGAATTCGATTTTTTCTTTCGTATTTCTATCACCTTCATATAGGTGTTGAATGAACCCAGAGAGTTTTTGAGGTGTATCCGCAAAACTAACTCCTGGGATTCCTCTGAGTGGGCTTAGGTTAAGTTTTTCAGGTTCAAGAACCGAAACTACTGGTAAACCCATGCAATAGGCGTCTACGGCAGCTGAAGTAGAGCCACTGGTATAAACCATGTCAACTTCAACGAGCAATTCAGACAAAGAACGTTTAGTTATTTCTAGAAAATTAAAGTCCCGACTGTCGATAGGGCAAGAAGGATGAGGCCGCATGATAATTCTAGGCTGAAAGTTTAGTAAATCAATTGCTTGCTCTAAAAGTTTAATTTGGTGATAAGTATTTTCAAATGAGTAGTCTCCTAGGACAAGTATTTGATATTTTTGTTTAATTCTCTTTGCTTTTATCTTATCTTTGTAAATTTCGATATATTGATAACGCAAAGCCTCGGTCAAAATTAAGTCATTTTTTACATATCCAGCATCTAAAAATGTGGTCATGGAAAATGGGCCATTAACGGCAATTTTATCTGGAACAGGAAGTCGTAAAGGACTTTTATCAGTATACGATCTAGGGTCGGAAAAATAACGTAAATCCCAAAACAAGACTGTTGAATGTTGTGCGCCAATTAATTTATTGTGTTGGTTACTTTTCCATGAGTTGATCAACGAAAACTCCCATGGTTGTTGCTCAAAAAGATAGACTCCGATATTTTGTTCTGGTAAAAGCGAGCAAGCTTTTTCAAATAGATTTAAATTTAATAAGTTTTCAACTGTCCGGATACCTAGAGAGGTTTTATTGTATTCATTTTTAAAAAGTGGCCATATTTGAAGGCCCTCACTTTGCGTCTGTGAAATAACCTTTTCAATTTTTTTTAATTTATTTTGCAAATAATTCCAATCTTGTAAGGTCTTGATAAAAATTTTTATGCTTAAAAATGAGTCGAGCAAAACATGATTTTGATAATTATTATCTGAATAATCAAACTGATTAACCAATCTATGTTCGGAAGATGTCACAGATGACTTTGAATCACGAGTTAAAATATGGAGCCAATTAGTTTGTTGTCCGGCAGCTTGCAAAATACTAGGCAAGTCACCCCAGTAATAATTTTCAAGCTTACCCTCTAATGCAGATCCAAGTGATAGTCCGTCAAAATATGAAAAAAATGTGATTTTTGCAGTTGAATGTTTCCATTTGTTTATACCAATACCGCGACAAGACCATCTCTTTAAAAAGTATCGGGTCAGCCAAATTAATGCTTTCGCCCTATTAGGCAATAATTTAGATATCTTACTTTTTGCCGATTCCCTAATTCTAGAATCAGTGATTCTATTCCACACAAACTCTATATTCTTACATCTAGAATATATTTCTAGACATTCGGCAAGTGCAATATTGTCAGTAACAAGTATTATACTTTTTGTATTAGTAGTTATATTCCACTCATCAAATGCCATAATACGGATAGCATCATTAATTTGTGGAGACTTAGAGAAATTAAATTTCTCGGCAAGAGGGGTCATCCACCAATAACTTAAATTATTTCTAATTTTTAAAGCATCAACTACACTTAAAAGTCCAAAATTAGTTTTTCCAAGATTATAAATCCAAGTTAAATAGCGAGCTTTTAGGCGATTGGCATTTTTCTCAATAAGTTCTGGAATAGAAATTTGATTTTTTGAATTACTTTGACGATATTGTTTCCACAAAATTATAGTTTTTTCATTGTTGTTAGGTAAAGTTTCTGAATCCCAAATAATTATACTCGACATAATTAATTTATTAAACCTAATGACTTTAAAATCTCCTCTGGGAGATTTAAGTCTAGCTTTGTACCTATATCTTTATCGCTACCTAATATTTTTTTTCTTATTAAAAAACCACTAAAACAAATTTTTTTATATGGCGTAACAGCAGTTAGGCTTGGTTTTCCAAAATATCCATACGCAGTGATTGAACTTGGCAATAGCGCCATCAACTTACTTAATAATTGTTTAGCATTTACTACCACATACGCAGCATGCTCGCCAGACATTTCTCCATCAAAATTTATATGCTGGTATGACATATTGATATCATCACAACCTGCACCCGCTACCATTCTAAAAGTTGCTATTAGTGCTCCACCATCAGAAACGTGTTTCCAGGAACTAGTAAGCATCTCATCAAATTGAGTATTCCAATCAATACAACTCAATGAAAAAACTGAATTAAAGGTTTGATTCAAAATAACTGAATTAGATAAAGTTAAAAAATCCCCACACAAAATTTTGGCAGCTGGATTTAATTTAGTTGCGATTTTGGCCGCCATTTTATTTACTTCAATTCCTGTATATTTATTAACGCCAAATTTTTCTTTGAGCGCTAGGCCCAATCCACCACAACCACTGCCAATGTCTAAAACTTCATGATCTTTACGAATTCCAACTTTTTCGATAATGAATTTTTCCGAATCATAAAAATCTTCCCATTTGATTCTATGTTTAGCATAATATTGGGAAATTTCCGGGCTTTGATAAGCTATATTTTTTTTCAATTTATCACCATCAGAGTTATATCTGTTTTCGAAGTAATTCCAAAACATACGGACGCAATTATAGAACTTAGTAAAAATGGGTTTATTTTGGTTGATAATTCCTCGAAATTAGTAGCCATTTAACTATAGCCTCCCCTAACTCTAATATTTCTATTTCAAAGTTGGAATCAAAACCCACGCCTAATTATAAGATAGGCACATCATAATTGGTTAATCTACTATCTGAGTGCAATTTATAGTTTGTTTAAATCATCAAATGTTTGTTAAGGCTAGGAGAATACTTGTATGTTCTTTTTTATATCAGCAATACCAAGTATACTCCCTTTGACAACTATCAAGGGGTTATTTCATGAGCGTAGTCTGCATTCTTACCGCTAGGAAAAATTCTAAAGGCTATCCTGGCAAAAATCTTTTAGAGATTAGAGGAAAAAAATTATTTGAATGGGTAGCACTTGAGGCATCAAAAAGTAAATTAATTGAAAAATTTTTTGTCAATACAGATTCTTTCGAAATTATTTCAAAATTGTCAGAACTTGGGTGGAATGCAATTCCACGCCCAGAGAAGTTGGCTAATGATAATGCGTTGAGTGAAGATGTATTTATTCAATCACTTGAGTGGTTGAATAAGAACAACTCTTCAGAAATTCATATTTTAGTTCTACTAATGGCTAATTCACCAACTTTTACATTTAATGAAATTGATAAAGCAATCGATATATTAAGGAATAACCCAACTTATGATTCTGCGGTAACGGTATCAAGGTATAACATGTGGAGTCCTGTGCGAGCTCGAAGAATCCGAGTAGATGGTTTACTTGAACCATTTGTGCCACTATCTTCGTTTGGAAAAATGGATGAATTCACAAGTGGTAGAGATAGCCAAGGTGATGTGTGGTTTGCGGATATGGGTTTTTCTGTTGTTCGAGCCAAAAATCTCCAAGAAATAAAATCTGGTCAGTTGCCGCAAAGATGGATGGGGCAAAATATTTATCCAATCTGCCACGAGGGCGGACTCGACCTAGACTATCCATATCAGGTTGGCCAAATAGAATGGTGGATTGATAACCAATTGAAAAATAGTGGGGATAAATCAATATTTTAAAAAAATTTTTAAGAGATATAATGGTTTTCCCATTCAAAATTTTAAAGGTATGGCGTTTAATTATCTTATTGTTCTTTCCCTCGCTGTCACTGTTTTTGTTGGAAAAAACAGAAGAAATATTCAAAAATAAAATTATGAAAAATATTACCCATAAATCAAATGATGGATCTACAACAAGTCTAAGAATATATACTCCAAATTCAATAAATTACTTTCGGGCTGAAAGTTTTTCGACAAAAGAACCTGAAACTCTAGAGTGGATTGATAAATACGGTAAGGATAAAATTTTTTACGATGTTGGCGCGAATATTGGGCTTTACTCACTTTATTTCAGCAAAAAACATTTACGCCATAGCTATGCTTTTGAACCTAGTGTTTTTAATCTAGAATGTTTAGCTAGAAATATAAATATAAACAATCTCCAAGATTTAATTACAATAATACCTTTTGCTTTATCGGAAAAAACTTTGGAATCGAAATTTTACCTAAGTAGTTTTGAAATGGGAAGTGCACACTCAACTTTTGACAAAAAAATTGGGCATGATGGATTAATTTTAAATTCAAAATTTGAATATCTGACCGTGGGATTTGCACTTGACTTTCTTGTCAATAATTTAACAATGCAGCCTCCAGGGCTAATTAAGATTGATGTTGATGGTATTGAGGACCTAGTTTTGCTAGGAGCTCAAAATGTGCTTACTAGTCCCAATTTAATTTCCGTATTAGTTGAAGTAAATGACGATTATACTCTTTTAAGTCGCGCAGTAACTACTATGTTACTCCACTCAGGATTCGTTCTTAAAGAGAAACGTCAATCAGAAATGTTTGTAAACTCAATTTATAGCAATTCTTACAATCAAATTTGGATTAAAAATGAATTTTAAAAATTTTTCAATCGAAAATCATGTACGACTGGAAATTAAAGAAATTACTCGACAAGAAAATTCTTTTAACCGATCTAACTACATAAGGTTGGATAAAAATGAAAACTTATTTTCTTTAGATGAATTGTTTGAGTTGAAAATTAAATCACTTGTTACTAGCGATTTGCTCTCTTGCTACACAAATCTAGAAGATGTTTATCAACAAATTGCCACAACTTTTAAAGCCAATACTAGATGTATTTCAATAACAGCAGGAGCTGATTTGGCTATAAAAGCAGTATATGAGACTTTTATAAGTCCTGGAAGTCATATAGTTCTTCCAGAATATTCTTACGGTATGCATCACGTATATTTAAAGCAGTTTTCTGCGAACGTCACCAGAATATCTTTTAAGCAAGATCTAAATTTAGATGTTCAACAAATTTTGGCAATTGAAGAAAATATCAAGTTGGTTTTTATTGAGTCTCCATCAGGCAGCACAGGACTTTCTCTCAAGGATAGTGAGATTGATCAATTAGCACTAACCCTTAGAGCAAGAAATACTTTGTTAGTAGTTGATGAAACTTATGCAGGAATTGCTAAAGAATTTCTTCCACTTTCGCTCTTTAACAAAAATCCAAATTTGTTATCAATAAGAAGCTTCAGTAAAAATTTGGGCTTAGCTGGGTTAAGGGTAGGGTTAGTTTTTGCAAATGAATTAACGATCCCATGGCTTAAAAAAGTGCAGCCAATGCATGAAATTAATAATTTTGCCTCATCAGTTCTTAGCTTATGCTTGTCAAGTGAAGAAGCATTTAGCGTTTATAGAAATCAGGTCAATCATTCTAAATTGTTAATTAAAGAAAGTATCAATGATAAGCTTTATGATTTGGTTATAGGTGATGCTAATTTTTTTCTAATTCGGCCTAAATTTAAACAGCTTAGTCCGTTAAATTTATATATGAAAGAAAATGGGTTTCTAATAAAAGATCAATATGATAGAGGAGCTCTTAAAGGATTCTTTAGAGTTACTTTCGGAGATGAAATTCAAATTAAATCATTTCTTAATCACTTGAATAAATTCCATTTGTTGCATAACCCAAGAGAAAATAAATTTCACTTGGATGATAAATAGAAATGAGACAGAAATATAGAATTGGAATAAGTTTATCTGGGTTCAATCCTGATGGAAATTTATTGTTGATGCTAGAAAAACATGGATACGAAGTTATCAATCCAGCAATTAAATTAAGAAGTGCATATGATCTAGCAGAGATGTTTAGCGAATGTGAAGTTATAATCGCAGGAACAGAACCATTGCGTGAGCTTGTCAGTAATTCAAAACATTTAAAGTTGATTTTAAGAGCTGGTATCGGTACAGACAATATCCCGATAGACATTTGTTTGCAACGTAATATCAAATGGATCACATGTGAATCGGAAATTGTAGATTCTGTTGCAAATTATGTGCTGAGCCAGGTATTGAACATATCTATGGGCATTTATCAGAATCTACTTAATTTAAACAGTTCGTGGAGAAATAGTATGGGAAAAGGTATTCAAGATACTTCGATCGGGATAATTGGGTTTGGGCGAATAGGTAGTTCGGTAGGTTTAAAGCTTTCTCATTTTAAATTTCGAGACATGGGTGCATATGACGTGTCTCAAAATGGATTTCTAGTATCAAAGAAAGATCTTAAAATAAGACAGGTGAACTTGGATGAATGTTTAACAAATTTCAACATTTTAACTTTACATGTTCCGTTAAATGATTCAACTAGAAATCTTATTAGCTACGACCAGTTTAAAAAAATGAATTCAGATACTTGGATAATCAATACTTCACGAGGTGAAGTTATAAATGAAGAAGCGCTAATTCAAGCACTTAAAAATAAAATGATTGCTGGTGCTGTATTGGACGTATTTGCAACAGAGCCATATAAGGGAAAATTAATGGATTTTCCTAATGCAATTTTAACGCCTCACATTGCAACTTTTAACCTGAGTACCCGTACTGCAGTTGAAAGACATTTAGTCAATATAGCTGTAGACTTCATAAAGATTTAAGTTTATCGTTGGAAAGGTTAGATTTGTGAACTCCTTAGTATTAGGCGGAAATGGTTATCTGGGTCAAGAACTAGTAAACCAATTATTCTTAAGAGGCGACTCTGTAATTAGTGTCGATAAGTTCACGCCAAAACTAAAGCATGCTGGAGTTTCTTACATAATTTGCGATATTTCAATCCAAAGTCAAATAATGGAATTACTCGAATATTCACAAGTAGATCGTATCTTTCACTTTGCTGGAATTTCAGAAATCGGTGAGGCAAACGAGTCCTTTTTTAACACTGTAAATACAAATACTTTGGGCACGTTGTTCTTATTAGATGCCATGGAGAAAAATAAGATAGAACATCTTATTTTTGCAAGTTCGATGTATGTCTTTAGTAAAAAAGGTGGAGCTTATCGTCTTAGTAAACAAATTTCTGAACAACTAATCTCTGAGTACTCTACAATTTTTAACTTAAATGCGTCAATTCTTAGATTTGGATCAATTTATGGCCCAGGCTCATCTGAATCCAATGGCTTACACCAAATAGTTAAAAGCGCGCTTACTGGCCCAAAAATAAGATATGAAGGAAACCAAAACAGCGTTAGGGAATATATTCATATTAATGATGCAATAAAGGCGTGTATAACTATAGCAAATTCGAATCTCAAGGGATGTAACTTCCACCTAATTGCAGGAGAAAAAATGCTTAAAATAAGTGATGTTTTATTTATGATCAAAGAAATGGTTGGTAATGATATGGAAATTGAATTCGGTCAAAGCTCGGATGATGGGCATTATAGTATAACGCCATATTCTTTTCGTCCCGAGAAAGGCGAAAAATATAGATCGCTTGACTTCGTTGATTTTAGCTATGGGCTTTGGGAATTAATTCAATATGTTTCAACGCTTTCGACTAATGATTCGTCTAAGGATGGTTCAAAATAATGGAAAATAACCAGTACCTAAAAGGAGAATCAATATTAAAAATTAATCTAAATTTGGAAACTAGTGAATTGCGTTCAAGAGTAATGAATAATTTGGCAGAGATTGAAAGTAGTATTATTACCACTGATATAAACATCTGGCAAAAAGTCAAGGAGTCTCTCAATAGTTTAGATAAGCCATGGCCACTACAACAACACGTACTTATGGAGGCTAGGAACCAAAATGACATTGTGCTCGCCCGATATTTGTGTGCGAGATATCGTTATGATTTCTACCCAAAACAGCAGATACTTGACGAATATCCGCCTTGTGTCCAAATCGAACCTACTTCAATTTGTAATTTTAGGTGTGTATTTTGTTTTCAAACTGACATAAAACTCAACAAACCTAATCAAGGTCATATGGGTCAAATGACATTTGAAATGTTCAAATCAATTGTCGATGAAATTGAAGGTAAAGTGGACTTTGTAACTTTAGCGTCCAGAGGAGAACCACTATTAAATAAGAAACTGCCAGAGATGCTTGCATATGCCAAGGGAAAGTTTCTGGGCCTCAAGATTAATACTAACGCCTCACATCTAACTGATGAAATATCGCGCGTAATTTTAGATAGCGGAGTTTCTACAGTTGTTTTTTCTGCTGATGCTGGAGATAAAGATGTATATGAATCCTTAAGGGTGAATGGTAATTTCGATAAAGTAATGAGCAATATTTCCAAGTTTAATCAGATAAGGAAATTAGAATTTTCTAACTCAAAAACTCTTACTCGAGTTTCAGGCGTCCTTTTCAATCCAGAAAAACAAGATATGTCCTCTCATCGAGAAGCTTGGGAAAATTTAGTCGACCAAGTAGCCTTCGTGAATTATCTGCCATGGGAAAATCCATATGATTCAAAACCAAGCGAAGTTGATGAACCTTGCAGTGACTTGTGGCGAAGAATGTTCATATGGTGGGACGGAAAAGTAAATCCCTGTGATGTTGACTACTTATCTTGGTTAAGTGTTGGGAATGTGAAAGTGCATAAGATCAGCGAATTATGGAATTCGGAGGGTTATTCTTCGCTCCGAAAATCTCATAACGAAAATATGCGGAAGAGCATTACTCCTTGTAAGTCTTGCTTCGTAAAGTAAGGCGAGATACCTAAATTCTAAAATATCATTCAATACTACTGGATGTTGATGGAACGTTACTTGATTCTTTGCCGATTAAAAATAAGGTATTTATTGATGTACTCAGATCTGAAGGTATTCCAATCAAATTCTCTACACCAATTATACAAGAAACAATAGCGCTCACTAGATCAAATAGGTTTAAGAAAATCTGGAAAGAATTTCACAAAGAAGAAATTCCAATGGAAATTCTAGAAAGGATACTTTTAAAATCAGCTGAGAAATTATCTGAATGTTTTTTCCCACCAATTGATGGAGCAAATGATTTTATAAAACAAATGTACCAAAGTTACCAATTTCATATTATAACAGCTGCAGAAGAGTCGGAGGTAGTAAGAAATTTTAATAGACTAGGCTGGAATAAATTGCTAACTTCAGCTACTTTTAACGTTTCACAAAAAAATTTAGTTTTTAAAAGCTTAGTAGATCAACACAATATTCCGGTGGAGCAATACCTAGCAATAGGAGATACAGAAACCGACTGCTTAGCAGCACTTGAAAATAAAGTTGATTTTTGGATAATCTCAAAGTCTTCGGATCTTACTATGCCAGTAGTTAAATTGAGTTCAGGTATTTCAAAGGATTTTTACCCAGTCATACAATATTTAAGTTAATTCTTCATAAACTTGTAAAATTATTTGATGGCATTTACTTTAATATTGTAAGTCGTTGCGCTAGCATTAGTGGTCTGATAGGTAAGGAGTAATTTTTGAAAACAATAATCTTAGCTGGTGGTAAAGGCTCTCGTTTGAATGCGTACACTGAAATTATTCCAAAACCAATGATCAAAATCGGCGGAAAACCGATTCTTTGGCACATAATGCAAACCTTTGCTAGTTTTGAGCATAAAGATTTCTATATTGCTTTAGGCTATAAATCTGATGTAATTAAGGAATACTTTCTGAATTATCCTTATTTAAACTATGACTTTACAATAGAACTTAAATCGGGGGATAAAACACCAATTCAAAAAAATACGATCGATTGGCGAGTCACCCTTGTAAATACAGGCGAAAATACAATGACTGGCGGTAGAACAAAGCGAATGGTGAACTTTGCTAACAATGAAACTATCATGCTTACTTATGGAGACGGTGTTTCAGATATAGATATAGATAAGTTGTTAAATTTTCATAAAAGTCATGGCAAAATGATCACAATAACTGCAGTCAGACCTGCAGCACGGTTTGGTGAATTGCAGTTAGATGGTAATAGAGTTATAAGTTTCGAGGAAAAACCTCAAATGAATGACGGTTGGATTAATGGTGGGTATTTTGTGATTGAGCCAGCATTTTTTGATCTAATCGATGGTGATGAAACACTTTTAGAGCGCGAACCACTTGAAAAAGCGGTTGCCATTGGTGAGTTAATGGCTTATAGGCACGAAGGTTTTTGGCAGTGTATGGACACAAAACGTGACCATGAACTTCTCGAATCTTTGTGGACCCAGGGTGCACCCTGGGCTAAATAGATTAATTCATGAGAATGCTAATAAATAATTCACCAATTGGCCTAAATTAGGTGCAAAATCCTTTAGTTACAGTAGGAATTCCTTCTTACAACCATGCTAAATTCTTGACTAAGTGTTTAAAATCAGTTATCAATCAGACTTATTCCAATTTAGAAGTGATTGTTGTTGATAATTACTCTACAGATAACACAGATAGTATTTTATCTGGCTTTAAAGATTATGGGATTTCTATAGTAAAAGTAAATAATGAGGGCTCAATTGGCATGTCTCGGAACACAATTCTTAACAAATCTCGTGGTGAATGGATTGCATTCTTGGATTCTGATGATTGGTGGACGGAGGATAAACTTGAGAAGTGTGCAAATTATTTCCAAGTTGGAATTGATTTGATTTATCATGATTTGATAGTTGTCGATGAAAGATATGATAGAACCCAAAGTATGGAAATTACAAGCAGAAGTTTAAAAGAACCTGTTTTTAAGGATTTGATCATAAAAGGAAATACGATTGCTACCTCATCAGTGGTAGTTAGAAAGTCGGTACTGAGCAAAATTAATGGTATGAGTGAATCAAAAGAAATGTTTGGGATAGAGGACTTCAACACTTGGCTCAAGATTTCACAAATTACAGAAGGTTTTAAGCATATTCCGGAGAATCTTGGTTTCTATAGAATGCATAGTAATAATGCATCACTAGCCAAAAAATATATACGGCCCTCGGCCGCTTATATCGAATTTTTGCCATTATTATCCAAAAGGGAAATTAATGCCATGAACAATAATTATGATTTCACAGCCGCTCGCTTGAATTTTATGGGAATAAATAGCAATACAAGTAAAAGGAAGTTAGTTAGCTTAATTAAGCATGGAAGCCTAAAAAATCGCATAAAGGCTTTTTATATGTTACTAGCTTCACTTCTCAGCATGAGAAAAAAATAAATTAAATAATTTAATAGGTTTTAAATTATTTGAGGGGTAATAGTTCACTCAATACCTCAGTGAGACTTCTTGGTTGCCAGTCTATTAACTTTGACAAATTCGTGCAATCTAAAATTGAAACTTGTTTAACTAACACATCAGTGGCAATTTCCATTCGCTTTTCAAAATTATAACCTTTACTAGCAAATATATCTAAAACTTGAGAAATGGTGGTACCAATTCCAGTTGAGATATTGATGCATTCCAAATCAGTGTCAACTTCTAGTAACATCCTTATTGCATATATAACATCGTGAACATGAACATAATCGCGAGTAATACTTAAGTTTTGGAAAACACTTACTTCGCTCCCATGTTTAATCGAGTCAAATAGCGCGCCTATAAAACCGTAGCTAACATCAATGCCATATACATTTGAGATACGTAAATTTATGTGAATTGATTCTTTTTTCAATGCTATGTCCGTAAGAAATTTTTCAAGCTCTAATTTTCTATTATTTTCAAGGGCTTTACTATTTTCATTCTGGGGAGCATTAGAGTCTTTATAAACAGAAGATGAACTCAAGTGAAAACTTTTGTTTGCATGAAAATTCCCAGACTCTATCCAATTGAGTATTGCATGATTATCGCTTATCAGCCTGGTTGAATCCTTCCATGCAAAAATTGCTGTATCAACTTCTAACTTTTGATTTTGAATTTCTTCGTAAGATATTATCTCCAGATTGTCGTACGATAAATTATTGATTTGACCAAATCTGTTATTTGAGACACATAAAACCTTGTTATGTATAAATGTTAATTCTTTAATTAATAGATTACTAATTTCTCCTGCACCAAAAATTAATACATTCGAATTATTCATTAACTTTTAAAGATCTTTTTGATAATTGCACTCCATTATATTAACACTGGCCTGAACATATATTCAGTTTAAGTTTGATTACTGGTTAAATTACGTATCTTCATGTTTATTCTCTTTACTTTTTTTATATGCTTTAGCGTGAATCGTCGCCTAGGAACTCATGACTAGTGATGTACTATTTGAAAATGCGGGTAGTGATTATTGGGGGTTGCGGGCATGTAGGGCTCCCCCTTGGTGTCTCTTTAGCAAATTTAGATTGTGAAGTTATTGCCTATGACATTGATAAAAATTCAGTAGATGTCGTAAATAGTGGCTCAACACCATTTCTTGAAGAAGGATTAGAACTTGGTCTGAAGAGTGCCCTGATGCACGGATTTAGGGCAACTACCAATCCGGCGGCAATAAGTTCTGCAGAAATAGTGATTATGATAATTGGGACACCACTAGATCAAAATTTAGATCCAGACCTCAAAATTGTTTTTTCTGCCATAAATGATATATCGGACTATCTAAATGATGATCAATTATTGATACTAAGAAGTACAGTTTTTCCAGGTTGTACAAAACAAATTGAACTAAACTTAAAGCAGATTGGTAAAAATCCTGAAATTTCATTTTGTCCGGAAAGAATTTTAGAAGGTAAGGCAATGGAAGAATTGCATACACTTCCTCAAATTATCGGCGCTAACACTGATAAAGCTTTTAATCGGTCGGCTGAGTTATTTGCAAAATTTGGGGTAAAAATAATTAGAACCACGCCAGAGGAAGCAGAGTTAGTAAAGTTATTCACTAACTCTTGGAGATACATAAAATTTGCTGCTGCTAATGAATTTTGGATGATTGCAAATAATTTAGGAATCGATTTTGAAAATGTGCGTAGTGCTTTAACCTTTGATTACCCTAGGGCTGAAGATCTACCAGGCGCTGGATTTACGGCAGGGCCCTGTTTGTTTAAGGACACGAAACAGCTTTCAGTAGCCAACCTAAATAAGTTTGCAATGGGGAATGCAGCAATTGAAATCAATGATGGTTTGCCAAACTATATTGTTAACCGATTAAGTTCACAACATAATTTAAGTGAAATAACTATTGGAATTCTGGGTATGGCGTTTAAGAGTGAGTCTGATGATACAAGGTCAAGTCTTTCATACAAAATTAAAGATTTATTAAGTAAACAGTGTAGAAAAGTACTTACCCATGATCCATATGTTAAAAATGACCTTGATCTAGTTTCCCTTCAGGTTATTTTAGAGAACGCTGATATCCTTGTAATAGGTGCACCTCATAATATTTACAAAACTGTTTTAACGTCAAAACCGATAATAGATGTTTGGAATTTATTGAAAAGAGGTTCCACAATATGAGTGACTTAAAGGCTTCTATTATTGTTCCTGCTCGCAACGAATCAGCTTTTATTAATATTTTTTTGGAAAGATTAATCGAAAATTTAAAAAGCAATGTAGAGATTTTGATTATCGTTGATTCAAATGAAGACTCTACTCTCACAACACTTAGAGAAATTAAGGATCCTAAAGTTAGATTGAGAAAGCTCATTTCTACTTATGGAACAGGTCCTGCAAATGCAATTCGGTTTGGGATTGATTCAGTAGAAACAGGAATTGTTGTGATTACAATGGCCGATGGGTCTGATGATCCAAGAGATGTTGATGATTTAATACTGCTAATTGAAAGAGGTTGTTCTATCGCAGTTGCATCTCGGTATATGCCAGGTGGACAACAAATTGGTGGTCCAAAATTCAAAAAAGTTTTGGCAAAGAATGCGAGTAGAGCGCTTAGATTATTTGCAGGCGTATCTACCCATGACGCAACAAATTCCTTTAAAGCATACTCAAAGAACTTCATATCTGAAGTAAAGATTGAAAGTCGAAATGGTTTTGAAGTCGGACTAGAGTTGGTTGCAAAAGCACACAGAAATAAATTACTAATTGCAGAAATTCCAACTATTTGGATTGATCGATTTGCTGGTACCTCAAACTTTAAAATCCGGAAATGGCTCCCGCATTATTTATACTGGTTTTTTTATGCTTTTGGAATAAAGATTAATCTAAAGGAGTCAAAATGAAGAAGGTGTTAGTAACTGGATCCTCTGGATTTATTGGTGGCTACATCGTAGAAGAACTTCTAAATCAAAACTATCGTGTGGTGGGGCTAGATAATTTATCTAAATATGGTCGAGTGACGCGGTCATTTGATAATCACGACGGGTATGAATTCGTTAAGGGAGATGCTACTGACAAGGATCTTCTAATCGATTTAATGCAAGATTGTGACCATGTAATTGCCGGTGCAGCATTGATCGGTGGTATTTCATATTTCCATACCTATCCATATGATTTACTCTCAATTAATGAGCGAATAATTGCTGCTACTTGTGATGCTGCAATCGCTACTCAAAAGAATGGCGGTAAGCTAGAAAAGGTTACTTATATTTCAAGTTCAATGGTGTTTGAAAGCACTGATCGATGGCCAAGCATAGAAGGTGATGAACAAAAAGTCCCACCGCCAAAATCTAGTTACGGCTTTCAAAAGCTTGCTGTTGAATACTTTGCTCGCGCAGCTTGGGATCAATACAAACTACCTTTTACAATTTGCCGGCCCTTTAATTGTGTTGGGATAGGAGAAAGTCGGGCCATTGGCGATGAAAGTATTAAGTCTGGAAATGTCGAGCTGGCTTTTAGTCACGTAGTCCCAGATTTGATTCAAAAAGTACTGAAAAAACAAAAACCATTACATATTTTAGGCGACGGAAAGCAGATTCGTCACTATACATATGGAGCTGATCTTGCAAAAGGAATAATTCTTGCAATGCAACATCCCAGTGCATTCAATCAAGACTTTAATTTGTCTACTGCTGAGTCCACAACTGTAATAGACCTTGCTAAACTTATATGGAAAAAAATCAATGGTGATAATGAATTTGAAGCAATATTTGATGACCCATTCCTGCATGATGTACAAAAAAGAATTCCCTCTGTAGAGAAAGCAAAAAGAGTTCTAAATTTTGAAGCCACCACTAGTCTTAGTGAAATGCTTGACTATGTAATCCCGTGGATTGAGCATGCGATAAAGAATAAGCTGATCTAACTTAATACTTATAGTTGGTATAATCATGAAACTATCAATTAATTGTATATGTAAGATATCACTTTCGATAGTCGCTACATTATTGCTTTTATCGCAAGTTTTTAATTCTAGGTTTTTGCAGGATGATTACATAGTTCTTGGATTTCTGAGTGACAGCACTTGGATTGGCTGGCTTAATGAGGTTTGGCAAGGCCAGGGCGGAAACTTGTGGCCTTATGGATTCCATGCACTTTTACTTACCTCTAGTGTGCATACAGTTAATACCTCGCTGGTAGCCATCTGGACTTTATTCGTAGTAGCTGTAGTTACTTT
>Ga0129336_10000329_pt1 | contig 27471 bp, 22 predicted proteins | sample CPB6_02_DNA_FD_96878 | JGI IMG/M metagenome (GOLD analysis project Ga0129336, IMG submission 96878) | Freshwater to marine salinity gradient microbial communities from Chesapeake Bay, USA - CPBay_Sum_0.6_0.2_DNA | ecosystem: Environmental > Aquatic > Marine > Coastal | place: USA: Chesapeake... | reverse complement strand
GTTGCGAAGTTTAAAAAATCGGCTGGCAATGCAGTAGCGGCTTGACGGGTTGCAAGCTAAACCTGAATTCTAGGGTCTGCCCTCCTGCGGCTAGCCTTACCAGCCCAGCACGAGATGCAGCGGCAGGTAGGCTGACATGCCCAGCAGAATGGTGAGGAGCACATCGCGCCGCCAGAAGTACACCAGCAAGCCGACCAGGGCACCAAAAATTCGAGCATCCTGCCAGCTGGTCAAGTCGCCCGAGGGTGCCATCAAAATTTCTGGCAAGACCACCGCAGACAAAGCGGCTATCGGCGCATACTGCAGACCGCGTTGTGCCCAGTGGGGCAAGCTCCATGGTTTGCTGAAAATAAAGAAAAAACAGCGCGTCAGCACCGTCACGCCAGTCAGGCCGATGATGACGCCCAGCGTCCACCAGTCAGTCATCGGCCGGCTCCTGCACTGCGGGTAGATCGCAATTGTTCAAGCACCATGCAGGCCAACACCGCCGTGACGATGGCCAACACGATGTTGAGCTTGAGAGGCAGCGCGAACGCCAAAACGGCCGTAGCACCGGCAATGGCTGCCGCAAGCAGCCGCATTTTCGAACTGGCCAGAGAGCTCATGATGCCGAGCAGACACAGGATGCCGGCAAATCCCAGCCCCCACTCTGATGGAACCAATTGCGCCAGCGCAATGCCCAGCAGGCTGGAGAGAACCCAGCTCAGCCAGGACAGGCAATCCACACCCGCGAGATAGGCCTCCCGAGCCAGGTGCTCATCGCTATTGCGCCCGGGCTGCTGAAACCGCGTGGTGAACAGCACATAGCTGATGTCAGCCGTCAGATAGCCATGCATCATTCGTTGCCAGCGCGGCAGATGCATCAAGTAGGGGCGCAGATGCAGGCTGAACACCACAAAGCGCAGGTTCACGCAAAAACCGGTGGCCAGGATGACCCAGGCAGGTGCTCCGGCAACAATCAGGGGCAGGGCTGCCAGCTGCGAACTGCCGGCGTAGACCAACAGCGTCATCAGCACAGCCTGCGGCGCACTCATGCCGGATTTGAGCATGGCCACACCAGTCATCAGGCCCCAGGCAGCCAGTCCCGTGGCCTGCGGCAGCATGTCCCGCAAGCCTTGCGCGAATTCGGGGTTGCGCTGCAGGCGCCGCGATAAAAACATGCCCGGCTCTGCTACCCGGATGCCAGGATTTGCCCGGGCAACAGGGCAAATCCCCGCAGAAAGTCGGCCGCCTCCAGGCGTCGGCCGCCGGCACGCTGCAACTGCGTCAGACGCAACACCCCCTCACCCGTGGCAACGTCAATACCTGAGGGCCCGACAGCCAGCACCTCGCCGGGCGGATGATTCAAAGCCGAGCCAGTCAAACTTTGCGCCTGCCAGATCTTGACGTTTTCTTCGCCGATTCGAGCCAGGGCACCAGGGAAGGGGTCGAAAGCGCGGACGCGTCGCTCCAGCTCAGCCGCGGGCAGTGACCAGTCCAGCATCGCCTCATGCTTTTCAACCTTGTGGGCATAGGTAATTCCATGGCTTGGCTGGGCCACCGCTACCAGCGCATCACAGCTGGCTTCTTCCAGGGCACGAACGATCAAGCGCCCGCCCAGATTCGCCAGCTTGTCATGCAGGGTGACGCCTGTGTCGGTTGACTCTATGGGAATCTTTTCAGCCAGCAGCATATCGCCGGTATCCAGACCGGCGTCCATCTGCATGATGGTCACGCCAGTAACCGGATCACCCGCTTCCAGCGCGCGGTGAATGGGAGCCGCCCCACGCCAGCGCGGCAGCAACGAGGCATGGATATTGAGGCAACCAAGCCGCGGCACGTCCAACACCCACTGGGGCAAGATCAATCCATAGGCTGCAACCACCATGGCATCGGCGTTTGCCTGAGCAATGGCTGCGCCCGCCTGCAGTGCGTCTTCAGGGAAGTTGCCATCACGGCGCAAGCTGCGGGGCTGAACCACCGGGATCTTGTGCTGAAGCGCAAACAGCTTGACTGGTGAGGCCTGCAGCCGCATGCCCCGCCCGGCGGGCCGGTCTGGCTGGGTCATCACCAGAACCACGTCATGTCCGGCCGTAACAAGCGCCTCCAGCGCCACCCGGGCAAATTCGGGTGTGCCGGCAAATATCAATCTCAACGCCGTTGCTCCTCGCGCTGGGCCTTGAGCAATTTGGTCTTGATGCGGTTGCGCTTGAGGGGCGAGAGGTATTCAACAAACACCTTGCCCATAAGATGGTCCATTTCATGTTGGATACAGACGGCGAGCAGACCGTCGGCCTGGATCACCCTGGGATTTCCGTCCCCATCCAACGCGCGCACATGAACGGCGTCAAACCGCTCAACGCTGTCGTACATTCCTGGTACAGACAGACACCCCTCTTCATTGATGTGCCGCTCCTCGCTGGCCCATACCTGCTCGGGGTTGATCAGGACCATGGGCTGGTCACGTTCCTCCGAGACATCGATCACGATCAGGCGCTCATGGACATCAACTTGCGTGGCAGCCAGGCCAATGCCGTTGGCCTCGTACATGGTTTCCAGCATGTCCTGGATCAAGGACTGAATGCGGGCGTCCACCTGCACCACCGGCTTGGCTACGGTGTGAAGCCGGGGATCTGGAAAATTGAGAATGGGTAATCGCGCCATGATTTACAAGGATGAAGGCCGATATTTTCGCTACTTTTGCGTTAGGTCTTGAATTGAGCCTAAAAATGCATTGTTCGCTTAGGGTCTTGAACGCAAAATCATGCCAGCCAAGCCCTCCGGCCAACCAGGGAAATACAACGTCATGAAGCAACTCTTTCGCTGTTCGCCAAGTCAGGCCTTCGCCCTGTTACTTACTTTTTTGATGCCGCTGGCCTGGGGCCAGAACTACCCGGTGACGCAGACTCAGAGCGCGACCGCGCGACAGGTTGACCAGACGGGCGTCCCCCTGTCCGATCTTGCACCCGGTGCGCCAGATACCTACACGGTGCAAAGTGGCGACACCTTGTGGGCGATCTCAGCTCTGTTTTTGCGCACCCCATGGCGCTGGCCAGAACTGTGGGGCATGAACCTGAAGGAAATTCGCAATCCGCACCTGATTTATCCAGGTCAGCAACTGCATTTGCTCAGGGCAGATGGTCGTGCGCTACTTCGCTTGGGGTCCAGTGCCGAGGGCGCCCAAAACATACCGACGGTACGACTGTCGCCGCGTGTGCGCACACTGACGCAACCTCTGACCACGCTGGATACCAGGCTGATCGAGCCCTTTCTGGCCGAGCCCTTGATCGTTGAGGAAGGGGAACTGACGGGCGCACCAAGAATTGTGGCCACGCCTGAGAATCGTCTGCTGCTCACCCGGGGTGACCGAGCCTATGCGCGTAGCCCGGCTGATGGCTCGTTGACCTCACTTAGCGACAAGGGCCGTGACCTACGGGTGTTTCGCAACCCCCGCCCCTTGAAGGACCCGGTTACTGGAGAAATTCTGGGTTTTGAAGCCCAGTTTGTTGGAAAAGCCAGGCTGGTTCGCGAACAGTCGACCCAGGTGACGCCGCAGCACGATGGTCAATCTTCCACGCTGATTGTGCCGGCCACCCTGGACATTACAGCCGCCAAGGAAGAGATGTTGATCGGTGACCGGCTGATCCCCGAGCCCGAGCGCAGCTTCCAAAGCTATCTGCCTCGGACACCGGCACAACCCATCGAGGGACGGATCGTCTCAATATACGGCAGTGCTGTGGCCAATGCTGCACAAAATCAGGTGGTGGTCATCAACCGGGGCCGTCGGGATGGACTCGAAAGCGGCCATGTGTTGGCAATCCTGAAAGATGGCGCGCGAACCACCGACAAAACAGACCCCTTGCGTCCCCAACTCAAACTTCCGGACGAGCGCAACGGACTGATGATGGTGTTTCGCACCTTCGAAAAGCTTTCCTATGCCCTGGTGTTGGACATCACCGATGGCGTCAAGATTGGCGATCGGCTGACCAACCCGCACTGACCATGCCCACGACTGTTTTGCCGGCCACAGTTCCGCCTGCTGCAACCTTGTCCAGTGACGAGCTGGCCGCCTGGCTACGCCTGCAGCTGACGCCGGGCATCGGAAACATTCATGCTCGCCGATTGCTCGAAGCGTTTGGCCTGCCGCAGGCCATCTTTTGTGAATCACCCGCCCGTCTGACTGAGGTGGTGGGCGCCCCACTGGCGCAGGCTCTGCGACAAGAGCCGGCAGAGCTGGCAATGCAGGTGGCTCAAACTCTGGCCTGGCTTGAGCAGCCGCAAGAAGACGGGCCTCTGCTGCAACGCCGCATTGCCACCTTGGGTGACCCCCACTACCCGGCTGCCCTGCTCGACACCGCCGACCCCCCGCTGCTGCTTTACCTGCTTGGCCGCTCGGATCTGCCATGGTCGGCGCAGACCAGTTTGGCCATGGTGGGCAGTCGCAACCCGACCCCGCAAGGCCGACTGAACGCTCGCCAGTTTGCGCGTAGCTTGCGCGAGGCTGGCCTGACCATCGTTTCCGGATTGGCCATGGGCGTGGATGGCGCTGCCCACGAAGGCGCCCTGGAAGGTCCTGGCGCCGGTGAAGGCCAGTTAGCGACCGTCGCGGTGGTAGGCACCGGACTGGACCGGGTCTATCCCAAGGAACATCGCGCATTGGCCCATCGCATTGCCCTTCAGGGGATGCTGATCAGCGAGTACCCCTTGGGCACTCCACCCCTGGCGGCCAATTTCCCAAGGCGCAACCGGCTTATTGCCGGCCTGTCTTGCGGCACCCTGGTCGTCGAAGCGGCCCTGCAGTCCGGCTCATTGATCACCGCACGACTGGCTGTCGAACTGGGCAAGGAAGTATTTGCCATTCCCGGCTCGATTCATTCCACCCAGGCCCGGGGCTGCCACGCCCTGATAAGGCAAGGCGCCAAGCTGGTTGAATCGGCGCAGGACGTACTGGAGGATCTGCATTCCATCACCGGCCTGTCTCCAAGCCGGCCCGCATCAAGTGGGCCACCGCCGCCGGTGGAAACGACTCACCCGCTACTGACAGCCATGGCGCATGAACCGTTAAGCCTGGAGGCATTGCAAGCCCTGAGCGGCCTCCCCACTGCCAGCCTGCAGGCTCAACTGATGACTCTGGAGCTCGAGGGTCAGGTGGCTAGACTGCCTGGTGGCTTGTTTCAACGTCTGGTTCGGGCCTGAACCGACCGCAAGAAAATTTCTGTCTGGCAAAAAGTTTGGCCAGCGTGTGCTATTTCTTAATTTCTGCGCTACAGTGTTGTCATGTTCGATGTGCTTGTTTTCGTCTACGAAAATTACTGGTGCGGCGACATTCTTTCAGAGCCTAGGCAATTGGAGCGCAAACTCAATGCGGCCGGCTTTGAGTCCGACGAGGTCCACAAGGCTATTGACTGGCTCAATGGCCTGAACCAGTTGGCCGAGGAGACAGCTTGGCCTTCGCCAGAGCAGGGCGCAATGCGTCAGGGCGTAACCGAGGTTCAAGCAAACGCGCAAAGTCTGCGTATCTATTCAACGCTCGAGCAGGATCAATTGGGTCCCGACTGCCTGGGCTTCGTCATGTTTCTGGAGTCAGCTGGCGTATTGCCGGCCACCCTGCGCGAGGTGGTCATTGACCGCGCCATGGCAGTTCCAACCCCAACCACTCTGGAGCACCTGAAAATCATCGTTCTGATGGTTTACTGGCGCTTTGGTGAAGAGCCTGATGCACTGATCCTGGACGAGTTGTGTGACGACGCGCAGGACCGGGTAGCCCATTAGGGCAAGCCCGGCGCCCTCCCCTAAACCACCGCCCCCGAGTTGGGATCGTTCGGGTCCCCGTCTTTTTTACTGCCACCCGCTTTGATCAGGTCTTCGCGTCGAATGCCCAACCACATGGCAATGGCCGCAGCCACAAAAACCGAAGAATAGATGCCAAAAAGAATGCCGATGGTCAAGGCCAGCGCGAAGTAGTGCAGGGTGGCTCCGCCAAAAATCAGCATCGACAACACCACCAGTTGGGTGCTGCCATGGGTGATGATGGTACGGCTGATGGTCGAGGTGATCGCGTTGTCAATGATCTGGACCGAATTCATCTTGCGGTAACGACGAAAATTTTCGCGGATACGGTCAAAGATCACCACCGATTCGTTGACTGAATAGCCCAGGACCGCCAGCACCGCGGCCAGCACCGCAAGCGAGAACTCCCACTGAAAAAAGGCAAAGAAGCCCAAAATGATGATCACATCATGCAGGTTGGCAATGATGGCGGCGACCGCAAATTTCCATTCGAAGCGAATCGCCAGGTAGATCATGATGCCGACCACCACAAAGGCCAGGGCCTTGAGGCCATCGGCCGCTAACTCATCGCCCACTTGCGGCCCAACGAACTCGGTGCGCCGCAATTGCGCCGAGGCATCGGCCTGTTTGAGCGCGGCCATGACCTGATCGCTTTGTTGGGCCGAGGTCTGCCCCTTGATGGCCGGCAGGCGGATTAAAACTTCACGTGCCGTGCCGAAGTTCTGCACCTGGACATCTTTGAAGCCCAAACGATCAATGGTTGCGCGCATGGCGTTCAGGTCAGCGGCCTGGCTGTAACTGACCTCCATCAGGGTACCCCCGGTGAATTCCACCGACAGGTGCAGACCGCGCGAGAACAGAAAAAAAACTGCGGCCAGAAAAGTCAACGCAGAAATGGCGTTGAGCACCAGTGCATGGCGCATGAAAGGAATGTCACGCTTGATTCTGAAAAATTCCACTTCAAGCCTCCTTATTCAGCCTTGGCTGGCGTTGCACCGCTGTGTTTCCATACCGTACCGATGGACACACCCTTGAGTTTTTTCTGTCGGCCGTACCAGAAGTTCACCAGTCCGCGGGAAAAGAACACGCTGGAGAACATGCTGGTCAGGATGCCAAGACAGTGCACCACGGCAAAGCCGCGCACCGGGCCCGAACCAAAGGCCAGCAGGGCCAGCCCGGCTATTAGAGTGGTTACGTTCGAGTCAAGAATGGTGGACCAGGCGCGGTCATAGCCGGCCTGAATGGCAGCCTGCGGGGTAGCGCCCCACCTGAGTTCTTCTCGGACCCGTTCATTGATCAGCACATTGGCGTCAATCGCCATACCCAGCACCAGGGCCATCGCCGCCATTCCAGGCAGGGTGAGGGTGGCTTGCAAGGTGGACAGCATGGCCACCAGTAACAAGAGGTTGACGCCCAGCGCCAGACTGGAGAACAGACCGAACATCACATAGTAGATGCACATGAAGACGGCAACGGCGACAAAGCCCCAGGTCACACTGGCGAAACCCTTGGCGATATTTTCTGCCCCCAGACTCGGGCCAATGGTTCGCTCCTCGATGATTTCCATGGGCGCGGCCAGGGAACCCGCCCGCAGGAGCAGGGCCGTGTCGTTCGCCTCGACGGTATTCATGCGCCCGGAAATCTGCACCCGGCCACCCCCAATTTCAGTCCGAATGACCGGCGCAGTAACCACCTCGCCCTTGCCCTTTTCAAACAGGATGATGGCCATGCGCTTGCCCACGTTTTCACGCGTGACCTCCTTGAAGATGCGCGCCCCCTTGGCGTCCAGGGTCAGGTTGACTGTGGGTTCCTGGGTCTGGCTGTCAAAGCCTGGCTGTGCATCAGTCAGGTTTTCACCGGTCAGGATCACCGCTTTTTTCACAATGACAGACTGGCCGCTTCGGTCGGCGTAACGCTCGGCACCAAACGGGACTGGCCCGGAGCCGCCTTCAGCCGCACGACCTTCGGTACTTTCATCAACCATGCGCAGTTCCAGGGTGGCGGTTCGGCCCAAGATATCCTTGGCCTTGGCCGTATCCTGAACCCCTGGCAGTTGCACCACGATGCGGTCCAGCCCCTGCTGCTGTATCACCGGCTCGGCCACGCCAAGCTCATTGATCCGGTTGTGCAGGGTGGTGATGTTTTGCTTGAGCGCCTGCTCCTGCACCGTGCGGGCGGCAACCGGCTTGATGGTGGCGCTCAGTTTGTAGTCACTGCCGTCGGGGGCATCGGTAGTTTGCAGGTCTGCAAATTGCTCGTTCAGAATGCGCTTGGCAGCTTCCAGGGTGGCACCATCACGGGCCCGGATTTCAATGGTTTGCCCGTTGCGAGAAATGCCGCCATGGCGGACATTTTTTTCGCGCAGCACGGTGCGGATATCGCCGGAGAGTGACTCAACCTTTTTGGTCAATGCAGCTGGCATGTCCACCTGCAACATGAAGTGCACGCCACCCCGCAAGTCCAGGCCAAGGTACATGGGCGCTGCATGCAAGGCGCTCAGCCACGCTGGTGTGCGCGAGAGCAGATTAAGCGCCACCACAAATCCGGGGTCGGTCGGGTCAGGGATCAAGGCCTTCTGGATGGCATCCTTGGCCTTGATCTGCTCATCGGTACTGGCAAAGCGCACCTTGAGTGATCCAGCCTCCAGGTTGATGGCGCCCGGCTGGATACCAGCCTCCTTGAGCCCCGCTTCCACCCGCGTCTGTACAGCGGTATCGACCTTGACTGAAGACTTGGCAGGCGACACCTGAACAGCCGGCGCTTCACCAAAGAAGTTGGGCAGGGTATAAACAAAGCCAAGCAATAGCGCGACCAGAATGATCGCGTATTTCCACACCGGGTAACGGTTCATGATCTCACTGGCCGGCTTGAGGGCCCGCCGGATTAAGGTTATTTACTTGAGGGTGCCCTTGGGCAGCACCTGGACGACAGCCTGACGTTGCAACTGGATTTCCACGCCCTGGGTGATTTCAACGCCGATGAAGTTATCGCCTATTTTGCTGACCTTGCCAAGCAATCCCCCGGCGGTCACCACCTCGTCCCCCTTGGCCAGCGCTTCCACCATGGCCTTGTGCTCTTTTTGTTTTTTCATCTGAGGACGAATCATCACAAAGTAAAGCACCACAAACATCAGCACAATCGGCAACATGCTCATGAGCGAGTCTTGCGTGGATGCAGCGGCAGCCGGTGCGGCCTGGGCAAATGCATTGGTAATGAACATCGTCGGTTCCTGGTCAGTTGTAGAGATTGACAGGCAGGTGAGGGCACCAGCCCGATGGGAATCCGGGATTTTAAGCCGAGGACGGGTGCTGGCGGGCTTGCGCTAGGATTGTCACTTCCTCTCCATGCTGAATTTGAGTCCGAATGATTGAGCCGCACCCAGAGCATCCTCATGAACACAGTCACCTGTCTGACATGGACGTGCGTGTGCGAGCCCTTGAATCCCTCCTGATTCATAAGGGATATGTCGAGCCCGCTGCCCTGGAGCGCATTATTGAAACCTATGAATCCGAGGTCGGACCGCACAATGGCGCCCGGGTGGTGGCCCGCGCCTGGACTGACCCCACCTACCGAGACTGGCTGCTGAGGGATGCAACGGCCGCCATTGCTGATATGGGCTACAGCGGCCGTCAGGGCGAGCATATGGTCGCACTGGCCAACACAGACCAAGAGCACAACATGGTGGTCTGTACCCTTTGCAGCTGCTACCCGTGGCCAGTGCTGGGCCTGCCCCCGGTCTGGTACAAAAGTGCGCCCTACCGCTCGCGCGCCGTGATGGATCCCCGTAGCGTCCTGCAAGATTTCAAGGTAACGCTACCGCCCAGCACCCGCATTCGGGTCTGGGACTCCACCGCCGAAGTCCGCTATCTGGTGCTACCTCTGCGACCGGCGCAAACCGACGGCTGGAGCGCAGACCAACTGGCACGCCTGGTCACCCGTGATTCCATGATCGGCACGGGCCTGCCCCTCAATCCGCAAGACCTGGCCCGGGAGACTTCCGTTTGAACTCGGTGCACGACATGGGTGGCATGCAGGGATTCGGTGCAGTTAACCCCGAAACCAACGAGCCGCTGTTTCACGCCCCATGGGAACGGCGGGCGTTGGCCTTAACCCTGGCCATGGGCGCCACCGGCCAATGGACGATTGACCATGCCCGCGCCGCCCGCGAGTCATTGCCGCCCGGGGTTTACCTGAACAGTAGCTACTACGAAATCTGGTTACGCGGCCTTGAGCATCTGCTGATCAAACGAGGCCTGGCAACGGCCGAGGAGCTCAAGGATGGCCAGTTACGTCAGCCAGCTGATCGGGCCCTGCCCGTGCTGACTGCCGAGTGCGTCGCCAGTGTCCTGGCCAAGGGCACTTCAGCTGAACGGTCCGCCAACCAGCACGGTAGTCCGCCACGCCATGTGGTGGGTGAGCGGGTCCGTGCTCGCAACATGCATCCTGGCGGCCACACCCGCCTGCCGCGCTATGTGCGCGGTCATGTCGGAACAGTCCTTGCCGTGCGAGGCTGTCATGTCTGGCCCGACAGCCATGTGAGCCGGCAGCTGCCGCCTTTTGAAGAGACCGCCCATTGGCTTTACACCGTGGCCTTTGAAGCGCAAGAGCTCTGGGGCGAACAGGCCGCTGGTGACAATACCGAGATTTGTGTTGACGCCTGGGAACCTTATCTGGAGCCGTGCGAGCTAGCCTTAAGCCGCTCGGGCCCTCACGATCTCGGGCTCCATCTCGGACCCGATCCAGGACCCAATCCGCCACCCAATCAGGCAAACGGATGAGCCCTGTGCCCAACAACCCGCATGAGTTGGCCGCCCTTTGTGGCGAACGCTTGCCCTTGCCACACCGATTGGATCTGGAGCCGGTCTTTGCTGCGCCATGGCAAGCCCAAGCCTTTGCTTTGACCGTTCACCTTCACTCGCAAGGCCTGTTCACCTGGCCAGAATGGGCTGATGCACTGAGTCACCAAATCCAGACCGATCCCACGCCTACTGACCCGAACCATGATGACGGCAGCGCCTATTACACCCACTGGCTCAACGCCCTGGAGCAACTGATTCTCAGCAAACAGCTGGGCACGCCCAATCAGATCCACGCGCTCGAACATGCCTGGCAGGCTGCTGCTGAGCGCACTCCACACGGCAAGCCCATCGAATTGGGCCCCGGTCAATTGGGCCAGCTACTGGACCGTTGACACATCATGAGTGAGTGGCTGCCTTTGTTGCTGGTTTGCCTGCTTGGCCTGGGGGCCGGGGTGCTGGGCGGGGTCATCGGTTTTGGAACCACCATCATGTTGATGCCGCCACTCGTGCACGTGTATGGCCCGATACAGACAGTACCCATCATTGCCTTGATTGCCATCGTGGCCAATCTGGCCCGCGTGGGGCTGTGGTGGCGCTCAATTGACTGGCGCGTTTGTGCCATTTACGGCGCCACCTCGGTACCTGCTGTTGTGCTGGGCGCGCACACGCTGGTGCGGTTCAATGCTCGCCTGATTGAACTTTTGCTGGGCGGCTTTCTACTGCTGATGATTCCGGCCCGACGATGGCTACGCCGCCAGGACTTTCGCCTGCACCTCTGGCACATGGCATTGGTGGGCGCGGCCATTGGTTACCTGACCGGCCTGGTGGCCTCTACCGGCGCACTCAACACGCCCTTCTTTCTTGCCTTTGGCCTGCTCAAGGGCGCCTATATCGGCACCGAGGCTGCCAGCTCCTTGGCGTTGTTCCTGGCCAAAGGTGCTGCCTTTCAGCAGTTGGGCATCATCGACGCCAGCGCCACCGCACGCGGTCTTCTGATTGGCGCCTTTGTTCTGGCTGGCTCTACCCTGTCCAAGCGGTTTGTTCTCAAGCTTCCTGAATCTCGCTTTGTCCAGCTGATGGAGGGAGTGATGCTGGTCTCAGGCCTGTCGATTCTGGGCATGGCCTGGCAGGGTTGATGCCGTCAAGGTGAACGCCAGCGCACCATCAACTCGGCCCACTTTTCGCGGGTCGCGTCCAGGTTGCGTGCCTTGACATGGCCAAAGCCCTTGATCTGCTCGGGCAAGGCAGCAATCTTCAATGCCAGATCTTTACGTTCGGGAGCGTAGCCGGCCAACACCTCCTCGATGGCGGCACGGTATTGCCCGATCAGGGCTCGCTCTGTTCGGCGCTCCTCAGTGCGGCCAAAGATATCGAGCGCCGTGCCACGCAGCACCTTCAGGGCGGCCAGCATCCGGAAGGCTGAGCCCATCCAGGGGCCGTACTTGCGCTTGATGAGTTCACCCTTGTCGTTACGCCTGGCCAGGAGTGGAGGCGCCAAGTGATAGTAAACCTTGAAGTCCCCCTCAAACATACCCTGGATTCGCGACAGAAAAGCCGGGTCACTGTGCAGGCGGGCAACCTCGTATTCATCCTTGTAGGCCATGAGCTTGAACAGGTTACGCGCCACCGCGTCTGCCAGTGAGGCGTCTACCAACTTGACCTTGGCCATGAAGTCTTGGTAAGTGCGCGCGTAAGCAGCGTTCTGGTAGGCGTTCAGGTACTCGGCGCGGCGCGAAATGACATCATCCAGACTTTCGCGCGGCTTGAAGTGAATGGCCTGAAGAGGTGTCAGCAAGGCCTGAACGCTGGCCCAGTCATGCGCTGCATGACGGCCCCATTCAAAAGCAGTCTTGTTTGCCTCTACCGCCACGCCGTTGAGTTCAATGGCGCGCAATATGGATTGGCGGTGCAGCGGCACCCACCCTTTTTGCCAGGCAAACCCCAGCAACATGGGGTTGATATAGATCGTGTCGCCAATCAGTCGGCTGGCAACAGCATCAGCATCGAAGTGGCCCAGCCCCCCTGCGCCCACCGCCTGGGCAATGTCTGCCGCGCACTGCTGCGCCGGGTTCTGCCATGAACCGTCCCTGACAAAGGCCGCTGTTGGCGTGCTATGCGCATTCAAGGCAACCCGGGTTCGACCCTCCCGCATTCGAAGCATCGTCTCCTTGCCGGCCGTGACAATGGGGTCGCATCCCAGAATCAGATCGGCACCTGCAGTGCTCACCCGGGTTGTTCGGATTTCGGCTGCCGTATCTGCGATCAGGACATGGCTCCAGGTGGCACCGCCCTTCTGCGCCAACCCGGCTGCATCCTGCGTGACAATGCCCTTGCCTTCCATGTGGGCTGCCATGCCCAGCAACTGGCCGATGGTGATGACGCCCGTACCGCCCACGCCAGCCACCACAATGCCATAGGCTGTTTGCGATGATGGCAGGACAGGCTCGGGTAATTCACCCAGCGCCAGAGGAGAAGCCACCTGTTCCTTGGCCTTTTTCTTCAAGGCGCCGCCCTCAACCGAGACAAAGCTGGGGCAAAAACCTTTCAGGCAGCTGGTATCCTTGTTGCAGGTGCTCTGATTGATGGTTCGCTTGCGACCAAATTCAGTTTCCAACGGCTCCACCGACAGGCAGTTGCTTTTGACACTGCAGTCGCCACAGCCTTCACACACTGACTCGTTGATCAGGACACGCAGGGCCGGATCAACCATGGTGCCGCGCTTGCGCCGCCGGCGCTTTTCTGTCGCGCAGGTTTGGTCGTAGATGATGACCGTGGTGCCCTTGAGCTCACGAAAGACGCGCTGAATTCGGTCAAGCTCGTCGCGGTGCTCGATGGCAATTCCCTCAGGCAGGCCTTGCACGCCCTTGTATTTCTGCGGTTCATCGGTAACGATGGTAATCTTGGCAGCGCCTTCGGCGCGCATGCTCTGCGCAATCTGGATCACGCTGTGGCCTTCGGGTCGCTCACCCACTTTTTGACCGCCGGTCATGGCCACCGCGTCGTTGTAGAGAATTTTGAATGTGAGGTTCACTCCGGCTGCAACCGCCTGACGCACAGCCAGAATTCCGCTGTGGAAATAGGTGCCATCGCCGATATTGGCAAAGGTGTGCTGCTCCTTGCTGAAGGGTTGCTGCCCGACCCAGGGCACGCCCTCGCCACCCATCTGGGTAAAACCAATGGTGCTGCGATCCATCCAGACCGCCATGAAGCTGCACCCGATGCCCGCCATGGCGCGTGAGCCCTCGGGGACTCGGGTGCTGGTGTTGTGCGGGCACCCCGAGCAAAACCAGGGCAAGCGCTCTACCGCCGGGCCGCCCAGATGGAGCGCCTGCATGGCGCGTTCTTTCGCATCCAGAATGGCAAGCTGGGAAGCAACCCGCGAGCGAATTTCACTGCTGGCGGCAGCCAGGATTCCGGTCTTGCCCAGGCGGTGCGCAATGGCACGGGCGATCTGCGCCGGCGAGAGATCGGCGTTGGGGCGAAGCAACTCATGACTGGATGGGTTGGGTACAGACCACTCGCCGCCGGAGCGGTCACCGGCAACTTCATCAAACTTGCCCAAAATATTGGGCCGCACATCATCGCGCCAGTTGTACAACTCTTCCTTGAGTTGATACTCAATCACCTGACGCTTTTCCTCGACCACCAGAATTTCCTGCAAACCGCTGGCAAAGGCCCGGGCACTCTGAGGCTCAAGTGGCCAGACCACCGCCACCTTGTGCAATCGGATCCCCAGCTGACGACAGCTGGCGTCATCCAGACCCAGGTCCAGCAGGGCCTGGCGGGTGTCGTTGAATGCCTTGCCGCTGGCAATAATGCCGAAGCGGTCCTCTTTCCCCCCATTCGGCCCTTCGATCACGTTGTGATTCAGCCGGTTGGCACGAATGTAGGCCAGCGCGGCATACCATTTGTGCTTGAGCAGCCGCTCTTCCTGCTCCAGCGGTGGATCCGGCCAGCGTATATGCAAGCCTCCCGGGGGCAAGTCGAATTCAGGCAGGATGACCTGCACCCGCTCCGGATCAATCATGGCGGTAGCGCTGGACTCAACAACTTCCTGAATCGTTTTCATGCCCGACCACAGACTGGCGTAACGACTCAGGGCAAAAGCGTGCACCCCCAGATCCAGGATGTCCTGCACCGAGGCAGGAAAAAATACCGGTGAGCCGCAAGCCTTGAAAATATGGTCGCTCTGGTGCGCCACCGTGCTGCTCTTGGCCACATGGTCATCGCCAGCCACTGCGATCACCCCGCCCCAGGGCGTGGTGCCGGCCATATTGGCATGCTTGAACACATCGGGACTGCGGTCCACCCCCGGCCCCTTGCCATACCAAATGCCAAACACGCCATCGAACCGGTTGCTGCCTGGGGGCGCAAAGCCCAGCTGCTGGGTGCCCCACAGGGCGGTAGCCGCCAACTCTTCATTGACCCCAGGCTGAAAAACAATGTTTTGCGCCTTGAGGTATTTGCTGGCCTGCCACAGGGCCTGGTCGTAACCACCCAGTGGCGAGCCCCTGTATCCGCTGATAAACCCGGCTGTGCTCTTGCCCCGGAGCTGATCACGCAAGCGCTGCAGCATGGGCAGCTTGACCAGCGCCTGGACGCCACTCATGAAGGCTTGCCCATAGTCCAGCGAATATTTGTCGTCCAGGGTGACGGTTTCAAGCGCTTTTCGAATGGACTCTGGCAAGGGAGCGTTCATGAACTAGGTCTCCAAATGGATCATGCCCGGGTATCTGCTCATGGCAGGCAACCAAACAGGTACTGCCTTAGGTTGAGAAGGGTTATGACGGGTCAAGATGGGATCAAGTGTATGACCAATTTAGAAGCTCAGCGCGGCCAGAACACCCATAGCCGCAGGGCTTGCCTCAGGCGTCCCGCCACCTCACCCGCGGCGGCATCCCAACCGACAAAATAATCGGCCCGCACCGCCCCGACAATCGCGCTCCCGGTGTCCTGCGCCAACACCAGTCGGTTGAGGCTATTGACTGGGCCACTGGAGGCCAGCCAGACGGGTGTGCCGTAGGGGATGCTGTTGGGGTCAACCGCAATGGAGCGTCCGGGCGTCAGCGCCACCCCCTGGGCACCCCGCGGCCCAGTATCGGCATCATCCAGCGGCTCCTCCCTGAAAAAAATGTAACGCGGGTTGCTCCATAGCATTTCCTGCCGGCGTAGCGGATTGGCCGCCACCCAGTTTTTGATTCCGGGCCATGAGGCATCCCGCACCAGGCCCTGGTCAAGCAGCCAGCGCCCCACGCTTTGGTAAGGTCGCTCGTTGGAGGCAGCAAAAGACAGCCGGACCAACCGTTTCTGCCCGTTGGGCTCTGTGACCCACAAGCGGCCCGACCCCTGTATCTGCAGTACAAGCGCATCCACCGGGTCAGCCAGCCAGGCGATTTCGCGCCCTTGCAAGGCCGCCTGCGCCTGAGGCAATGTGTCAATGTCTTGTCGGCTGAACCAGGGTTGGCGTGGTGACAGGCCCGCTGGCGTGCGGTAGAGCGGCACGCCAAAACCCGGCTGCGCCAACCTGGAAGCTTCAAAGACCGGCTCGTAGTAGCCCGTCAGCAAGCCCTCCTGCCCACCGGCCAGGGTCTGCACCTGATAAGGCTGCAATCGCTCCTTCATCCAGGCCCGTTGCTCCTGTGCACTGCCGATGCTCAGGCGTCGCACCTCGGCACAGACCGAAGCGAAATTGGGCGAAGGCCGTTCACAGCTGCGCAGCCAGGCATTCCAGGCTTCATGCAGGGCGTCCTGTTCAAAACCAGGCAAGTCCTGCCAGGAAGCTGGTACCCAGCGACTACTCGGTTGCAGCATCTCCACCGCGCGCCCTTCTCCTTCCGGTAACGCGGGGGTGGTCTCTGCAGGGGCCTGGGGTTCGGACTTCGGGGGCAGCGGCGGTTCCCGCTCTGGCAAGGGAACCCGACTGGCACAGGCCGCCAGCGTTCCTACAATCAGGGCCCATGTTGCCCATTTCAGGAATCGCATCATCATGGCCTTAATTCTGCTGGAAGCCTTTATTGCGCTGGCCCTGCTGGTCTTCATTGTCTGGTGGACCATGTTCTCAGGCCGCAAGCATGGCGAACTGAAGCCCCCCGCGGCTGACGCCGAAGAAGAGAAAAACACGACCGACGAGAAGCGGTAAATAGCGACTTGCGTCATCCCAGACTTCGCAGGAGATTACCCAGTTCCACCGCTGACTTGACTTCCATCTTGTCAAAAATGCGCGAACGATGGACTTCGACAGTTCGCACGCTGATGTCCAGTTGCTCGGCAATTCGCTTGTTGGGCTGGCCCTCGAGCACCAGACGCATCACCTCACGCTCGCGCTCGGTCAGGTCATTGAGCCTTTGACGAAGCTTGCGCAAGTCCTGCTCAAGCGCCAGCAAGTTGGCAGATTGGGTCAGCGCCTGCTCGATTCGGTCCACCAGCTTGTTGTCAGAAAAAGGCTTTTCCGTGAAATCAAATGCTCCCCGCTGAACTGCATCGACCGCAGTCGGCACATCCGCGTGACCGGTCAGAAAAATCACCGGCATGGCTCGATGCCAGTTGCGCTCAACCAGTTTCTCAAAGAGGGCCAGGCCGCTCATAACGGGCATGCGCACATCCAGCAACAGACAGCTTGCCCGGGATGGCGGGGCCTGCCGGATCTTGTTCCAGAACAGCTCGGCACTTTCAAACGCTTCGCTGTTCAATCGGCGTGACCGCAATAGCCACCCCAACGCATCGCGCACATCGGGGTCGTCATCAACAATAAAAACCGTGGATTGGGATGAAGGCTGCATGAAATTCAGGTTTCGGTGATTGCTGCTCGGGGCAAGGTGAACTTGAATGTGGTGCCCTGCGGTTGTGTGGCAACAAATTGCATTGTGCCCCCGTGTTGCTCAATCACGGTGCGGCACAAACTTAGCCCCAATCCCATACCCTCGGGCTTGGTGGTGAAAAAAGGCGTAAACAGTTGCTTCTCAATGGCCGGATCAATGCCAACGCCAAAGTCAACCACCAGAAATTCGACCTCGCCCGGATGGTCGCTGTCAGCAATGCGGGCCTGAAGCAACAGCCGCCGGTTGCGCACGCCCGCAAAGTCCATGGCCTGCATGCCGTTGCGCGCCAGATTGAGCAGAACCTGCTCGACCATGGTTCGGTCACAGAACACCTCGGGCAGCTCGGGGTCCAAACGAATTTGCACCTGCACCGATAGCTTGCGCGCCTGCAAGTTGAGCAGGGGCAAGATGGCATCAAAGAGCGCTTGCGGCGATACCGCCTCACGGGTCTGGTCACGCCGTCGCACAAAGTCATGCACGCTCTTGATGACTCTGCCCGCCCGCTCAGCCTGCTCACCGACCCGTTGCATGACTTGCGCCACCTCGGCCTCTTTCAAGGTGCTTGACTGCAAGAGGTTGCGCATGCCAGCCACATAGCCTGTGATGGCAGCCAGTGGCTGGTTCAGCTCATGGCTCAGTAGGGATGCCATCTCTCCCACCAGAGCCAGCCGGTTGGTAGCCTGCAGGCGGTCCTGACTGGCACGCGAAAGTTCCTCCACCCTGCGCTGCTCGCTGATATCCAGAAAAGCGCTCATCCAGCCAGTCTGATCACCTTGTGCATTGATCAGCGGCGCCTCGAAAATCATCACCGGGAATCGGGTGCCATCCTTGCGCATGAAAACCGACTCAAAGCCCTCGCGCGGTGGCACATTGCCCGCCAGTCGGGTTGCCTGCCTCTTTTTGTAATCCTCGGCGAATTCGGGGGGCCAGTAGGGCGCATCCACGCTCTGGCCCAGCAACTCTTCGGCAGTGAAGCCCACCATCTGACAGAAGGCCGGGTTGACATACGTGATCCTGCCCTCCAGGTCCCGGGCACGCAATCCCGTCACCAGCGAGTCTTCCATCGCCTTTCGAAATGCCAACGCATCAGCCAGGTCATGTTCAGCCCGCAGGCGCAACCGGGTATCACGCCCCAACAGCCAAAGAATCATGACCAGCGCCAGTGCGAGTGCGGCCACCAGCGCCGTCAAGACATTGGGAAACAATTCAGGCGCCCTGCGCCAACTGTCCAGTCGCAAGACCAGGGTGTTGCCCGTCAGCTCCAGCAAGGATCGTGTGCTGAATTCCCGCCCGGCCCGCAGTACCGAACCGTGGACGGCCAGGCGGGTGCCATCGCCATCGGTAAAGGACAGTTCACGCCCTTGCGACAGCTGACTTTCAACCAGTTCGCTCAACAAATCCGGCAGCGAATAGCTCACCAGCAGGTAGCCACTCTGTCGTCCTGCGGTCAGCACCGGCCAGCACAAGTCCATCAATTCCAGGCCCAGCCCGCCCGACTGCAGAGAGAAGTAACTGGAGGAATAGGCAGCGCCGTTCTGACGGCGCGCCGATGAGCAGGTTTGACTGACGTCATTGCCGGCCCCGGTCCGGCCCAAGTACTCAAATACCGGCGCACGGTAGGGCGAGTCGACAAAAGCCTGCACATGGCTGGTGCTGTCACGCCATTCAATGCGGACCATCTCCCGGCGCTGTCGCAACAGCTCTTGCGCCGCTTCGCGCCAGGCCAATGAATTGGGATCGAAAAACTGCAGGCTCTGCAGGTTTTGCAAATTGCGGGTCAGCCCGGCTCGCAGGTCAGCCACCGCCTCTGCCGCATCACGTTCAAGCCGGTCCTGCACCCGACTGACTTCAAACCGATTGGCCAGCCACACGAGCAGCGACAACAGGATCAGCACCAGCAGGGACAAGGCCGACCAGAGGAGTCGACGGCGCTTTGCAGAAGGCCCGGAGGCGCTATCAGCCATTCAGCAATTCAACCATTCAGAGGGTTCGGTGCTTCAGCGCAGGCAACTTTTGTCGAACCTGCGCCAGCCGCTGTTTGGACAACTCCACCGTCAGGACCCCTTCGCCTTCTGAAAGCAGGCCCATGACCTCACCCCAGGGATCGGTGACCAGTGAATGTCCCCAGGTACGTCGACCCGTTTCATGCAGCCCCCCCTGCGCGGCGGCCATCACATAGCATAGGTTTTCAATGGCACGGGCGCGCAGCAAGGCCTCCCAGTGCGCCTGACCGGTGCTGTACACAAAGGCGCTGGGCACCAGCATCAGATCGGCACCCGCCTGGGCATAGCGACGATACAGCTCCGGAAAGCGCAGGTCATAGCACACGCTCATCCCGATTCGCCAGGTGGAACCGTCCCTGGATGGCAAATCAAACATCACCGGTTCATTGCCAGGTCGAAGGGTGCGCGCCTCATCAAACCTTTCCTGGCCGTCATCAAAGAAAAAGAGGTGAATCTTGTCGTAACGCGCCACGCACAAACCATCAGGCGAGAATGCCAGCGAGCTGTTAAAGACCCGTCCATCGGTTGCCGAGTCAGGGGCTGCCATTGGAAATGTGCCAGCCACCACCCAGACACCGTGCCGTCGGGCCGCCTCTGCCATGCATTGTTGAATCGGTCCATGGCCCATGGGCTCCTGTATCGCCAGCTTATCCGTGTCCTGCCGACCGATCAGGCTGAAATGCTCCGGCAGCAAGACCAGTTCGGCCCCCTCCTGGGCTGCGCGCGCAATCAGCGCCTGAGCATGCTCCAGGTTTTTTGGCAGGCTGGTTGCCGAAACCATCTGAACCACCGAAACTTTCATCGCTTGATCTCCTTGCCAGTATCGGTGCGCACCACCTTGGGGTCAGCCCAGCTACCCTCGATCCGAAATTCCTGCGTAGCCGACTCAATCAGAGGCTGTCGCAACAAGAGCTGCGCCAAAAACGAGGTCAAGCCAGCGACCGGGTTAATCCAGGAAGTAATCAGAGAAGCCGTGCCAGCGTTGATTTCAGGCACCACTACAACCTTGAGGTTCTGGGTCTCCTTGTCAATATCGACCCGGCCTTCCATCAGCACCGCCGCATTGGCCCCTTTCATCTGCAAGTTGTTGGAACTGGCGATGCCCTGCTGTACCTTGACGTCACCACGCACGAAGTCAAACACAAACCCCTCGCTGAACACATCACGAAAATCCAGCATCAGCCGCCTGGGGAGAGTTTGCAAGCTCAGCACGCCCAACAATTTGGCGATGCCGGGGTCAGCCTTGAGAAATTGCCCCCCCTCGATATTGACCTGAAAACTACCATCCAGCGTGGGGTAATCAATAGCCATGGGCGAGCCCCGCCATACCACCTGACCTTCTAGTTTTCCATGCCCCTTGCGCACCAGATCTTTCATGCCCAGACGCGTCAGCAAGACGCCCGCATCTTCAATATCAAGCTTGAAGTCCATCAGGGTCCGCCTGACCGGGGCAACGCGTGAGCGGGTGCCGCCCAACTCAACCGCATGTCCCCAATTGCCCGCTGCGGTAAATCGAGCCTCAGGAAGCGTGATATTGAGCTTGCGGAGCTGCCAGTTTCGATCGCCCCGGTTGAGCGCTTCAATCTCCAGTCGTCCCAGTTTTTTGCCCAGCAGCTCTAGATCGCCGACAACGACATCGAGGGCCGGAATACTTTGCGGCTGTATGTCCAGCAGCTTTTCCACCTGGGCCGTGGCACTTGGTGCCAGCACCAGGCGCGCCAGGCGCGCATAAAGAAGCCCCTCCTCGCTGCGCTTGGCATTCTGGTATTCCAGATAACCACTCAACTCACGCGCATCCAGATTGAAACGCCAGGTCGAGCCCTCGCGGCTGCCCCCCGCCACCAGTTGTTCATAGGGGCGTCCATCCAGAATCAGGGCAGTGGCGCGAAGAGCCAGACTGGTTGGCAAATAGTCCGTGGCCCCGGAATCTCCCTCCAGTCGGTTGGCCGGCAACAACGCGCGCCAGCTATCGAGGTCAAGCTTGTCAAATCGGGCTAAGGCCACCACGCCCGTCGTTGGCAAAGGGGGCGCCTCATCAGGTCCAAGACCGATGCCCACGGCTCCGCGCACCACCTTGGGCTGCCTGCCAGTCAGGTCTCGCACGTAATCCGCGCTGGCGACCTGACCCAGCGTAAGGATAAAGCGGTCCTGCTGAGCGGGCTTGGTATTTGAAGCCCCGTGGGGACGCAACTCGAGTCGCAAGGGCAATGCCGCCTCGGCACGCTTGTCAAAGGGTGGCGGAAGGCTAGAGCCCATTCCCTGCAAGCTGCTGTTCAACAGTAGTTCGGTGGCGCCTTCACGCCATCCCAGCGATGCAGAAAAACTGGTTTGCCCGTTGATCTGCTGGGCCAGGCGGGAAAATTCGCCCAGTTCGCGGGATTGACGCAGGCCATCCGCCGTGACCTGACCACTCAGGTTGAGTCGTGGCAGCGCACCCCGGGCCGGGTTTGAGCCGGGCAGGAAAATGGTCCCGCCTTCAGCCCGCAGTTCACCCCCAAGGGCTCGCGCCCTGACCCCGCTCAGGGCAAACCCCTTTTCGTTGAAATGAACCAGACCCTGGGCTGATTGCAGACGGGGTAGCGATGCCGTCAGCTGTAGGTCATTGCCAGACAAGGCAATTCGACCCTGAACAGACGTCTTTTCCGGGGCAGACAAGGGCACACGCAAGCCAAACTGCACCTCGGCAGACCCGCTACCCGTGGCCCTGTCCAGAAAATGATCGGTCAGGGTGGACAAGGGCGAGGCCCCCACCACCCTAGCCAGTAGTTCATTCAAGGGCCCAGCAACAGTAGCTTGAACTTCGACGACGCTATTGATCATGAAGTCAGGAATCGTGGCCTCGGCCTTGGTGACTCGAATCGCACTGGCACCAGCGACACGGGCGCTAGCCTTTTTGAGTTGCAACAGATGCCGATCCATCAAGAATTCGGTGTTCAACTGCGCCAAGGCTGGCCAGGGTAGCTCACCCGATGATTGAATTGCGGCAGGCAAGTAGGCAAACGTCGCGTCACGCAACTGCGCACTGACCCGGAACTCGCCCTGCCCGGCCTTGGCAAAAGGAAATTGACCAAGGTTGCCCTTGACGCGAAAGCGTACCGCCGTAGCAGGCGCACTGGTAACGGCATGGCGCAGGTAATTGCGCACCGAGCCCGGCACCTCCAGGGGAAGGTAGCGGTATACCCGGTGCCCCGCAGCGCGGCTCATGCTGCCCTGTAAATCAAGCACCCCAGGAAAGCGATCTGCCGCGGCTTCGCCTGTGCGCCAGTTGAGCTGTAGCTCCCCTTGCGCATCCGGATTGCTGAATGTCAACTTGGGCATTTGAATCGATAGCCGCTCGCCATCAATTCGCCAGCTGGCTTCTGTCTTGAGAAGGCCAAAGGTCAGGTTCGGATCTTCAAACCAACCCGGCAATTCGACTTGGCCCTCCTTGAGGGTCAGGCTGGCCTGCCCGCCAGAGGGATTAATTTCAAAGTCAGCGTCCAGGCCTTGTACTCCGGGCACTTGCAGCTTACCCACGGAACTGGCCACAGGGCTGGTCAGAGCGGCGGTCGCCAGTTGCGTCACATGCCCTTTGACCAGATAGTCTTGCGGCGATGCCGCATCACCTTGCCAGGACGCCTGAATTCGCTCAATCTGCCCGCGCGGTTGCAACGCCGTCAACTTTTCTGCCAATGGCGGAGACATCGGCAACTGCAGGGCCACCCTGGCCAGCGCCTGCAAATCGAGCCGCTCGCCTTGCAGCTCACCCCGCTCAGGGTTTGTGGCACTGGCCGCACTGTGCCTGAAACGTATATTTCCGCCCGGCCAGGGCATACCATCGGCCGTCTGAAAATTCAGGTTTTCTGTCCAGAGCTCGAAGCCCTCCTGCCAGCGCCTCAGGTTGAGGCGCCCTTCCAGCCTTGCCAGCTTCAGACGTTTGGAAGTTTCAACGCCGCCCAGACCGACCTCTGCCAGCTGAACATCGGCTGTGCCACCGATCAAGTCGCCCGCCTTGATATCAACCCAGGTGCGCAACATGCCTGAGCCACCCTGCACCGCCTCTCCAAGTTCCACATGGTCCTTGAGCCAAGCCAGATCCACACGGTCCATCAAGGCATGGATCTGTCCGTCCCAATCACGCCATCGGCCGGGGTGCAGGCTCAAGAGGGGAGAGCGCATACGCATCATCAGTGTGAAAGAAGAACCCCAGGCTGACGGGGGTTGCGCATCAAGCCGCAGCATATGGCTCCTGACGCCATTACGCATCACGAAATTGACAGCCCCCAGAGGTACGGTCACTCCTCCTCGCATCTCGTCAGTCCAGTCAATGGATCCGTTTCTGATGACCAGCTCGGCTTGCGAGAAAAACCAGTCGGCCACGGACCCCCCGGCATCATCTTGAGTAGGAATTTGCAGGCTACCGACAAAGAGGCGTCCATCAGCGGCACGCCGCAACTGAACATGCAATCCCTCGATATAGAGCTGATCAAAGCCCCGCCGCCAGAGCGATTGCGGGGATAGGGTGGCCTGAATTCGCGGCAGCAGCAAGGCTTCCCGCCCCTGCGCATCAAGCAGTCGCACGCCCCTGATCTCTACCGACGGGATCAGGCCGGGCGAATCGGCCGAAAGGGCATCGATTCGCACTGGCACCCCCAAGGCGCTTGAGGCCCAGGCCTCCAGTTGCGGCCGCAACTCAGCGATTCGAGGCACAATGATTAGGTGCAACCCAACCCAAGCCAGCAGGAACAGAAGCCACCCAGCCAGCAAGAGGCGCCAAACCCAGCGCGATGCCGTCACGAGCGTTTTGAGCCGTGCCGAAGGCACGGAAACTGGCACATGCATTTCAATAATTCAAAAATCTGACTTGAATTATGACCCCCAACGGCATTCCTGTTGAAAGCGACAGCGACAGCCGGCCTCCGGGCGCCGCCGCAGATTATTCGCGCTTTGTGCAGCGCATACGACGCCGCTATCCAGCGCATCTGGACCTGATACCTGCAGGCTTGCCAAACACCCGGGCCATGGCTCACGCGTTTGAGGCTCTTCGTCAGGATGGGTTGGATGTCAATGCAGCGCTTCGCCTGACCCGCCATTTGGTACTGGAGCGCCTGACCGCCCTGGACTGTGAGCATGGGCTCGCACTGAGTTTGGTGACCACGGCCATGACGGAATTGGCTGAATTTGCGCTGGAAACTGCCAGCCAGGCGAGCCAGCGCACCCTTGATGATCTGCACGGTCATCCGATGGCGGCCGATGGCACCGACTGTGCCTGGTGGATTCTTGGCATGGGCAAGCTTGGTGCACGAGAACTCAATGTTTCCAGCGATATTGATCTGATTTATGTCTATGACCAGGAGGGTCAAACCAGAGGCAACGCCTTGGGACGCAACCAGGTCTCCAACCATGAGTACTTTGCCAAGGCAGTGCGCATGATCAGCCAGCTGTTGAGCGAAACCACCGAGCATGGTCTGGTGTTCCGAGTCGATCTGGCGCTGCGCCCCAACGGCAATTCCGGTCCCCCGGCGGTTTCACTGGATGCGCTGGAGGCTTACTTCCAGGTACAGGGCCGAGAGTGGGAACGGTTTGCCTGGCTCAAAAGCCGGGTAATTGCACCAAAGCAGCATTTGCAGGATGGATCAGCCCAAGCTTTGCGCGCGCTGGTTATTCCGTTTGTGTTTCGTCGCTACCTTGACTACAGCGTGTTCGATGCGTTGCGAACCCTTCATCGCCAGATTCGGGACCATGCGGCCATACGAAGTTCGGGGCGACCCGAGCGCTACAACGACGTCAAGCTGGGTCGCGGCGGCATCCGTGAAATTGAATTCATTGTGCAGCTGCTTCAGGTGGTCCGGGGCGGGCAGTTTCCCGAGTTACGCACCCGCCCGACCCTCAAAGCGCTGCAACGACTGATCCGCTCTGGCCTGATGCCTGAGGAAACGGCCCAGGGTCTGGCCAGTGCCTATGAATTCCTGCGCCGGCTCGAGCACCGTATTCAGTACCTTGACGACCAACAAACCCATATCCTGCCAACCCAACGTGACGATCTGACCTGGATCGCCCACAGCCTGGGTTTACCTGACTCCGCCGCCTTGCAGCTACAACTCGACCAGCATCGCGAGCTGGTCGCCAAGGAGTTTGATGTGCTGCTGGGGGCTGAGTCCGCGCCTGCGGATCGCGAGACAGGGCTTGCCGAGGGCAAGGGAGCTGACGCCACACCCGGCTGGCAGACCCTGATCGACAAACTGCCCCAACGCCTGCGTGAACGGCTGATGGCGTTGCGAGAGCAGCCCAGGGTGCTGGCCCTGCGCGAAAAATCCCTCGACCGTTTACTGCGTTTGCTGGCCAGGACGGCCCAATGGCTTGTTGAAGGTGCGGTCACCGAAGAAGCCACCTTACGCTGGCTGGAATGGATTGAACCCCTGCTGCGACGCGAAAGCTATCTGGCCCTGTTGCTGGAGCGCCCGCTGGTGCACGAGCGGCTAGTGCGGTTGCTGGGAACGGCCCGTTGGCCGGCGCGTTATCTGCTCTTGCACCCTGGTGTCATCGATGAGCTGGCCAGCCGCACCATGTTGCAGGAGCGCTTTGAACCTGCCGAATTTGAAAGCGAGTTGGAGCAACGGCGCCAGGCTTTAAAGGCCGCTGGCGATGCCGATGAAGAGTCACTGCTCAACATGTTGCGCCGTGCGCATCATGCCGAAGTGTTTCGCACTCTGGCACGCGATGTGGAGGGCAAGTTAAGCGTTGAACAGGTCGCCGACGATCTGAGCGCGCTGGCTGATGCTGTGCTTCGCGTGGCAACACGCTGGTGTTGGGCCGACCTGAAAAAGCGGCACCGCGAGTTGCCTCAGTTCGCAATCATTGGTTACGGCAAGCTTGGTGGCAAAGAGCTTGGCTATGGCAGCGACCTGGACATTGTGTTTGTTTATGACGATGTCGATGAGTCGGCCCCGGAAATTTATGCCGCCTTGGTTCGAAAGCTGATCACTTGCCTGACGGTCAAAACCGGTGAGGGCGATGTTTATGAAATCGACACCGCGCTGCGCCCCAACGGTAATTCAGGCCTGCTGGTCACCAGCTTTGAGGCCTATGCCAACTACCAGCAACAGCGTGGCAGCAATACCGCCTGGACCTGGGAACATCAGGCCATGACACGTGCCCGCTTTGTGTTGGGGGACGATGATCTGGCTGGCGTGCAAAGCGGTGGGATTAAAGGGCCGACGGATGACGCCCCCCCGGCCGCTGGCCTGCGTCAGCGCTTCGATTCAGTTCGTCAGTCGGTGATCTGTGCCGAGCGCGACCCAGAGGCGCTGCGGCGGGAGATCATGGATATGCGACTGAAGGTTCGCACCGCGCATCCGGTGCCCGCCGAGCGCTTTGATCTCAAGCACAGCCCCGGCGGCATGGTCGATGTCGAGTTTGCAGTGCAGTTTCTGGTGCTGGCCCATGCTGCACAACATCCAGCCCTGACAGCCAATGCCGGCAATATTGCGCTGTTGCACCTGGCCGAATCCTGTGGCCTTCTGAGCGCAGGCATCGGATCGGCGGCTGCCAGCGCGTACCGCGAGCTGCGTCGCCTGCAACACCGGGCGCGCCTGAATGAGGAGGCCACGCAACTGGATGCTGATGCACTTCACCTTGAACGCGCGGCTGTTTTGGCCCTGTGGCGGGCTGTCTTTGAACCTTGAGACTCAAGTCTGGCCGCGAATCTTGCGCACCAGCGCGGTCGTTGAGTAACCGGACACGAAAGGCAATGCCAGCGCTCGGCCTCCCCAAGATTCAACCAGCGTGGTCTCGGGCAATTTGCGCATGTCGTAATCACCTCCCTTGACCAGAATGTCGGGGCGCAATTCAGACAGCAACTGCTGGGGCGTATCCTCATCAAACCAGGTCACCAAATCAACGGCTCCCAAAGCCGCCAGCATGATGGCCCGGTCCTGCTCATTGTTCAGCGGGCGATCGGGCCCCTTGCCAAGGCGCCGCGCCGAGGCATCGCTGTTGACCCCCACCACCAGGGCGGCCCCCAGGGCACGGGCTTGCGCGAGATAGAGGACGTGGCCGCGATGCAGCACATCAAATACGCCATTGGTAAACACCCAGGGCCGC
>Ga0129336_10000328_pt1 | contig 27478 bp, 24 predicted proteins | sample CPB6_02_DNA_FD_96878 | JGI IMG/M metagenome (GOLD analysis project Ga0129336, IMG submission 96878) | Freshwater to marine salinity gradient microbial communities from Chesapeake Bay, USA - CPBay_Sum_0.6_0.2_DNA | ecosystem: Environmental > Aquatic > Marine > Coastal | place: USA: Chesapeake... | reverse complement strand
GGGGGGCGAAGACCTTCGAACTGGTGGCCGCTCCGATAATGGCATCCACACGACAACCCCGCGCCTTGAGATGATCTGCGAGATCGAAGAGTGGTGCCGCGCCATATCCGCCTCCAACGATGGCGACATTGACCGGATCAGCCGGGAGTGGGAATGAAGTCCCAAGTGGCCCGGTGATCTTCAAGAGCGTGCCCTCACTCTGTGCGACCAACCAATCAGTGCCCTTACCGCTTCGGGCAACGATCAATTCGATGACCGAACCATGCGAGGGATCCTGACGACTTCGATAAATGGCGAAGACTCTATGCAGGAGCATGCTGCTCTGGTCGCCACCCACGGATAATGCGATGAAGTTGCCTGGTTTGGCTCCCTCTGCAATTCCTTCCGCTTGCAATACGAGATGGAAGTATGTGCCCACTTTTCGTATCGAAAGAAGGCGTCCGGTTGTATGCCGAGCAGCCTTATTGATCTGTCTCAATCCGCGCTCCTCGTCGCAAGCCAATCTTGCAAGGACTTCACGGAAAGCTCCTCATCACGGAGCGCTCGCATCGCCTCTACTGCAGCCTTCAGTGCAGCTGTCGTTGTAAGGCATGGAAGATTCTTGACGATCGCGGCAGTCCTGATCAATCGGCCATCTTGACGCTGATCCCGTCCAAAGGGAGTATTCACAACAAGATTCACCAAGCCCTGACTGATCAGGGTCAGAGCGGTCCCCTCAGTCGATCCTTCATGAGATGCATCGATTGACTCGAAGTGCTTCCTTACCCGAACTGACGGGATACCCATCCTTGAGAGGAAATCGTGAGTGCCGGCGGTCGCAAAAATTGAATAACCCATCTCATTCAATTGCTGAAGGGAGTGCCCAGCGGCGGCCTTATCTTTATCGGCAAGCGAGACGAAAATCGATCCGCTCTTTGGAAGCGCTCCGAAAGCGCTGATCTGACTCTTCGCAAAGGCGGCTCCAAAGGTTGGAGCGATCCCCATCACTTCACCGGTCGATTTCATCTCCGGTCCGAGGACGGTGTCAACACCCTCACCATTTCTTCGCCGGAAGCGATTCCATGGCAGCACTGCCTCCTTCACTGCGACAGATCCAGTAGGAGGTAGATCTTGAAGTAATCCGCCATCTTTCATCTCCGCGATACTGACCCCGACCGCGATCTGAGCGGCGGCCTTTGCTAACGGATAACCCGTTGCCTTGCTAACGAATGGCACTGTACGAGAGGCGCGAGGATTCGCCTCCAAGACGAAGAGTTTCTCCGAGCCTGGAGCACCAGCAATCGCAAATTGAATATTGATAAGTCCCCGAACACCCACCGACCGAGCGATACGGAACGTAGCCTCCTCTATCTCCTTCAACATCTCACTCGATATCGATTGTGGTGGGATGACGCAAGCACTATCCCCACTGTGGACCCCAGCCTCTTCGATATGTTCCATGACGCCGCCCATGAAGAGTTGATCACCATCGAAGAGCGCATCGACATCGACCTCTGTCGCTGAGTCAAGGAACTTGTCGATCAAGACCGGTCGGCTGGGCGTGATCTCTGTCGCTCGTTCGATGAAGGATGCCAGCGAAGTATCGTCATAGACGATCTCCATCCCACGCCCGCCAAGGACAAAGGAAGGGCGCACCAATACTGGGTACCCAACGCGATTGGCGATCTCCCGTGCTTCTTCGATATTCACGGCCATTCCGAACTCAGGTGCATTCAGCCCTTGGTCAATGAGGAGTGTGCCGAACGCTCCTCTCTCCTCTGCAAGATCGATCGCATCCGGTGCGGTCCCAAGAATGGGAATACCCTCATCGGCAAGAGCTCGTGCTAAACCTAGTGGAGTCTGACCACCTAGTTGGACGATGACGCCCAAGACAGGTCCCGCAGCCATCTCAGCATGGATCACTTCCAAGACATCTTCCAAAGTGAGCGGTTCGAAGTAGAGGCGATCAGACGTGTCGTAATCAGTAGAGACTGTCTCCGGATTGCAGTTGACCATCACCGTCTCGTAACCAGCAGCGCTCAGAGTGAAACAAGCATGAACACAGGAGTAGTCGAACTCAATACCTTGGCCGATTCGATTCGGTCCCGAGCCCAGGATGATGACCGCAGGTTTCTCTCGAAAAGCGACCTCGCTCTCCTCATCGTACGAGGAATAGTGGTACGGAGTCTTCGCTTCGAACTCAGCTGCACAAGTATCGACCGTCTTGTAGATGGGTCGGACAGTGAGGCGATGGCGCGTTCTTCTGACTTCGACTTCGTCGAGACCTCGAATCTCAGCGATCTGTGCATCAGAGAAACCATGTCGCTTCAACTTATGAAGAATCTCTGCATCAAGTTCCACCGCATCTCGACATTCCGCTGCAAGGGTGTTCAAGAGATGGATCTGTTCAAGCACCCATGGATCGAATCGAGTGATCTTCTCCACCTCGTCGAAACTGACTCCAGCGAGTAGAGCCCTTTGGATGCCGACGAGGCGAGCGTCAGTCGGTTCACTGATCACCCTAAGGAGCTCTTCCTTCGATTGGGTTATCGGCACGAACGAGAAGGTTGAACCTTTCTTCTCAAGCGATCTCATCGCTTTTTGCAGGGCTTCAGTGAAGTTTCTCCCGATCGCCATCGACTCCCCCACCGACTTCATCGTGGTAGTGAGGCGCGTATCGGCATCAGGGAACTTCTCAAACGCAAAGCGAGGCACCTTCACCACGATGTAGTCCAACGTAGGCTCGAAGGAAGCGGGTGTGGCGGCAGTTATGTCATTAGGGATCTCATTGAGCGAATAACCGATCGCTAACTTGGTGGCGATCTTCGCGATGGGAAATCCGGTCGCTTTCGATGCGAGTGCTGAGGATCGCGAGACGCGTGGGTTCATCTCGATGACGATGATCCTGCCATCCGTTGGATTGATGGCAAACTGGATGTTGCACCCACCAGTATCGACACCTACTTCACGGATTATCCCGATCGCAAGGTTTCGAAGTCGTTGAAGTTCGACGTCAGTCAGGGTGAGTGCGGGGGCGACGGTGACGGAGTCACCGGTATGCACACCCATCGGATCGATATTCTCGATGCTGCATACGATCACGACATTGTCGAGACGATCGCGCATGACTTCGAGCTCGTATTCCTTCCAGCCGATGATTGATTCCTCGAGCAAGACTTCACTCGTCGGAGAATGGCGCAGTCCTGCACCCGCAATCAGACGTAGTTCCTCTAGGGAATGAGCGATACCGCTACCTAGACCTCCCATAGTGAAGGAGGGGCGCACTACCACTGGGAATCCGAGCTGCGCTGCGCCAGTCTCGCATTCAGCCATGGTGTGACAGATGATCGAGCGAGCAGACTCACCACCGACCTTCGCGACGATCTCCCTGAAGAGCTCTCGATTCTCTCCACGATTGATCGCCTCGACATCTGCACCGATTAGCCGGACCCCGTATTTCTCAAGAATTCCATCGCGGGCAAGTGCCATCGCAGCATTGAGGGCGGTTTGACCTCCAAGCGTGGCAAGAATTGCATCCGGGCGCTGCTCCTTGATGATGCGCTCGAGGAACTCAGTCGTGATCGGTTCCACGTACGTCGCATCAGCGAACTCCGGATCGGTCATGATGGTCGCTGGATTGCTGTTGACCAGAATGACGCGAATACCTTCTTGCTTGAGAACACGACAGGCCTGTGTGCCTGAGTAGTCGAATTCGCATGCTTGTCCGATCACTATCGGACCACTACCGATCACAAGAACCGAAGAGATGGAAGTGTCCCTAGCCACGAGATGCCGATCCGATCTTCTTCTCGTTCTCCATCATCGAAACGAAATCATCGAAGAGATAGTTCGCATCGTGAGGCCCTGCTGCAGCCTCAGGGTGGTACTGAACTGAAAAGGCAGGTCGCTCAATCAAGCGTATGCCTTCCACGACACCATCGTTGAGGCATACATGAGTGACTTCACCCGGTCCGTAGACAGTCTGAAAATGTCCGTCGACGGGAGCTTCGAGAGCGAAACCATGATTGTGTGCCGTGATCTCAACTCGCCCAGTCGTCCTATTGAGAACCGGTTGGTTGATTCCCCGATGCCCGAATTGCAACTTATAAGTCTCAAACCCGACCGCACGACCCAGGATCTGGTGTCCGAAACAGATACCGAAGACAGGTAAAGATCTGCCCAAGAGTTCTCGAACCAACATCACTATCTCGTCCATCGTGCTTGGATCACCCGGACCATTGGAGAGGAAGAAACCATCAGGTGCGATGCGTTCGATCTCACTCAAGAGGCGCTCCGTCGTCCAATTGCTAGGCAGGACATGGACTTCGATACCGCGTTCCGACATGTTCTTCGGTGTAGCAGCCTTGATCCCAAGATCCAGTGCTACAACCGTGAAACGCTTCTCACCACGAGCACGGACCAGATAGGGCTCGACTGTCGAAACTTGGTCAGAAAGTTTTGAACCTTCCATCCGCGATGAATTTCGAACGGCAATCACCATCTCCTCGCGACTGAGACTCTTACCCGAGAAGATTCCGGCCCTCATTGCCCCACGGTCTCGAAGATGCCTTGTGATCGCTCTGGTATCGATTGACTTGATGCCCACGATGCCCTGTCGTTGCAGTTCGCCCTCAAGGTCGGTGTCTGCACGCCAACTACTTACGCGAGGTGACGGATCACGTACCACGAAACCTGCCACCCAGATCTGAGAACTCTCATTGTCCTCAACATTCAACCCCGTGTTGCCTATGTGCGGAGCAGTCATCACAACGATCTGCTTGTGATAGGACGGATCTGTGAGGGTTTCTTGATAGCCACTCATGCCCGTCGCAAAGACTGCCTCACCGAAAGTCTCACCAATAGCGCCCCACGGTTCTCCTCGGAAGATACGTCCATCATCAAGGACCAGGAAGGCGTCGAGACTCACTTGATGACCGTACCTTCTCGCATCACCCAGGTACCTCTGTATAGGACGTCATGTACGTAACATCCGACCTCAAGTCCATGGAAGGGGGTGTTCTTGCTTCGCGAAACGGTCAATTCCCTATCGATCTGCCACTTCCGGTCACGATCAACCACCATCAATGAAGCGAGGCGTCCCACATCCAGAGGCTTGATGTGATCCGCGTAACCGGCGATCTCAGCAGGTTTACTGCTCATGCGAGCGATCAACTCGGTGAAGCTCATCAACCCGGAGTCGACCATAGCTCTGCTGGAGATCGCCAAAGCAGTCTCTAGGCCGATCATTCCAAAGGCAGCCGCATCCCATTCGCACTCCTTCGCCTCTTCGGGGTGAGGAGCATGATCCGTTGCAATGACATCGATTGTTCCGTCAGCCAGGCCTTCACGGAGCGCCATGACATCGGAAGTATGTCGCAGAGGTGGATTCACCTTGTAGACCGGATCGAACGTGGTGGCAAGTTCATCGGTCAACAAGAGATGATGAGGTGTCACTTCAGCTGTGACGTTTATGCCACGCTCCTTGGCCCATCTGATGATCGCCACGCTTCCCGCCGTGCTGACATGACAGATATGCAATCTTGATCCGACATGATCGGCAAGGAGCACGTCTCTTGCAATGATCGCTTCTTCCGCTACCGCGGGCCAACCTTTGAGTCCTATTCGTGCCGAGACGGCACCTTCATTCATCTGAGCGCCACGGGTGAGAGCCGGGTCCTGGGCATGTTGCGCAATCACGCCATCAATGATCTTGACATACTCGAGCGCTCGCCGCATGAGAACAGGATCAGAGACACAATGTCCATCATCACTGAAGATTCGAACGCGCGCTCGTGATTCGGCCATGGCTAGGATCTCTGCGAGGCGTTCTCCTTCTTGACCCACGGTGACTGCGCCAATCGGAAAGACGTCACATAACCCCGCTTCAACTCCGAGCGAGAAGACTTGCTCAACTACTCCTGCAGTATCCGCAACAGGGTTCGTGTTCGGCATCGCACTGATCGCACCGAATCCACCACGAACCGCGGAAGCACTTCCACTCTGCACCGTCTCGGCATCTTCCTTGCCAGGTTCGCGTAAGTGGGTGTGAAGGTCGACCAATGTTGGGGCGAGGGTCATTCCCTGCATGTCGATTACTTCAGCATCATGAGCAGAAATCTGCGATGCATCTCGTGAGAGTGCTGCAATCCTCTCCCCGTCAATCAGAATGTTGATGCTATTGCCATCGGTATCGACACCATTGCTCAAAAGGGTTCGAGTCATCATGCTCTCTCCTGATCCAACGCATTTTCCGGCAATTCATGGCTACCAGCCATAAGTAGGTAGAGGACTGCCATCCTGACGAAGACTCCATTGGCTACTTGATCGACGATCAGGGATCTCGCACTATCAGCGCTTGAAGCGTCGATCTCGACACCGCGGTTCATGGGACCCGGATGCAGGATCACTGCTTCTGGTTTCATCTTTGCGACGCGATCGATGTTGAGTCCAAAGTGACGCGAGAACTCGCGCTCAGTGGGGAAGAAACCTTGATTCATCCGCTCCCGTTGGATGCGAAGCGGCATGACAACATCGAATTCCTCAATACTCTCATCGATGCGATAGGAGACTTCTACAGGCCACTCCCCTATTTCGACAGGGAGGAGCGTCGGCGGTGCGATCAAAGTGACTTTTGCACCGAGCATCGATGCCAAAAAGATATTGCTCCGTGCAACACGGGAGTGCAGGATGTCGCCGACGATTGCGAGACGAAGCCCGTCCAAACCGCCTCCAACTACTCCGAAGCGGTTTCGCATTGTGAAGGCATCAAGAAGGGCTTGGGTAGGGTGCTGACGAGTTCCATCGCCTGCATTGATGACTGGACCCTTGATCCAACCGGAATCAGCAAGCCTCTGAGGAGCACCGGAGGATGGATGGCGGATGATGACAGCGTCAGCACCCATCGCCTGAAGCGTGAGCGCGGTGTCCTTCAGGGATTCACCTTTGCTCACGCTGGAGCCTTTAGCATTGAAATTGATGACATCCGCTGAAAGTCGCTTCGCTGCGGTTTCGAAGGAGATTCTAGTTCTCGTTGAGTCTTCGTAAAAGAGATTCACCACTGCGCGACCACGCAGGGTTGGCAACTTCTTCATCTTTCCCTCGCTCAATTGTGAGAGTTGCGCGGCGGTGTCAAGAATCGCGATGGCACTCTCTCGGGTGAGGTCATCAACCGAGAGAAGGTGGCGTGGGATCTTCATCCTTCGATCACCACCTCATCGACTTCTTCGAACGGCATCAAGCGGACCCGCACGCTCTCGCTCCGGGCCGTTGGGATGTTCTTGCCTACATAATCGGCGCGAATCGGAAGTTCACGATGCCCGCGGTCGACGAGGACGGCAAGCTGTACCGTGGCAGGGCGACCTATCTCTCCCAGGGCATCGAGCGCAGCCCGGATAGTGCGCCCAGAAAAAAAGACATCATCGACTAAGACGACATCCTTACCTTCCACACCGCTCACCGGGATCTGGGTGGGACTGAGGGGACGGGGTGGACGAAGGCGAAGGTCGTCGCGATGGAGAGTGATGTCGATAGAGCCCATTTCAACGGGGCGACCTTCGATCTCGGAGATATCTCGTTGAAGACGTTGAGCCAACGTCACGCCTCGGGTTGGGATCCCCAACAAAAGTAGATTTTCCGCACCTTTGTTTCGCTCAAGAATTTCGTGCGAGATGCGGCGGATAGCGCGAGAGATATCCTCGCGGGACAAAACGATGCGCGTCATTGACGCCTCCTTCACCGCCTCACGGGACGGCACTTAAAGGTGGCCGAAGCATATACCAAGTGGCCAGGACGCTACTGAAGTAGCGAAAACCCTTACCTAGAGATTATGCGAGCGTGTCTGCGAGAGAGGAGATGCGAGCGAGTAACCCATTGATGAAACGAGCAGAATCTTCAGTGGACAACCGCTCAGCCAAGATGACCGCCTCGCTGATAGCAACCGAGTCATCGACATCTCCCCAAAGGATTTCGAAGATCGCGATCCGTAGGATGTTTCGATCAACGGCTGGGAGACGATCCTTATCCCAACCCTCTGCGTAGGTGTGGATCAAGGTGTCAATCCGATCACGATGGGCGTTGACACCTGAGATAAGTTGATCGGTGTATTCCCGATGTTCCCGGTCCATCAATTCCAATTCCAACGGATTGGGAAGCTGCCCCTTGAGGTCAGCGGCGAATATCAGATCGAGGGCTGCCTTACGAGCCTTGGCACGCGCACTCATTACGCGCGACCGAGATACTCACCAGTGCGCGTATCGACAAGGACCTTCTCCCCTTGCTTGATGAAGAGTGGGACCTGAATCGTGATTCCAGTTTCGACTGTCGCTGGCTTCGACCCCGCATTGGAGCGATCCCCTTGGAGACCTGGCTCTGTATAGGTGATGTCGAGGGCTACCGAAGCCGGCAACTCGATGAAGAGTGGATTTCCCTCATGTATAGCGACCACAGCATCCGTGTTCTCCAGCATGTAGTTCGCACTCGCGCCGACAGTCTCACCAGGAATCGTCATCTGGTCGTAGGAGGATGAGTCCATGAAGACGAAATCTTCACCATCTTTGTAAAGGAACTGCATCTCACGTCGCTCGAGAATGGCAACATCCACCTTGATGCCAGCGTTGAAAGTCTTCTCGACCACTTTGCCGGAGAGGACATTCTTCAACTTTGTCCGCACGAAGGCCGGGCCCTTCCCGGGCTTCACATGTTGGAACTCGACCACGGTCCAGAGTTGACCATCGATATCTAAGGTCATGCCGTTCTTCAAGTCATTAGTCGTTGCCACGATTCAGTCCATCCTCAGGTTCATCGAAGATCATTCCTTGGTTTGTCGCATGATCAAAGCCGATGCCGACACCCTCACAGGACATCCCATGAGGACTCTTATTCTACGAGGGAGTCCATGGCTATCAGAGCCAAACGATAGGAATCCTCTTTGAACCCAGCGATCGTTCCCGTGGAAACGCCGCTGATGAGAGAGGTATGACGGAATTCTTCCCGGGCAAGTGGATTTGAAAGATGCACCTCGATCAAGGGAGCCCGGAGCATCGCACAGGCATCGCGTAGCGCAATCGAATAATGCGTGAAAGCAGCCGGATTGAAGATCACAGGTATCGCCTTCTCCATCGCTTCGTGGAGCCAACCGATGAGGACTGCTTCATCATCACTCTGACGGATCTCCACAGCCAGATCGAGTTCTTTGGCGCTTCTTTTGATGAAGTCACAGAGTTGTCCATAATCGAGGTCGCCATAGAACCTATGTTCACGAGCTCCGAGCTTGCCGAGATTCGGACCATTGAGGATAAGGATCTCTTTCATTGATTCACATCCTACGCAATCGCCACGCGTTGGTTGAAGACTCTTCTCGCCGTGTCGACTGATATGTCACTGCTCAGTACGGGTTCTCCCAGCGCCTTTAGGGTAACGAATCGAAGTTTTCCATCCTTCACTTTCTTGTCGCGCTCCATAATCTGAAGCAAGCGGTCAAAGGAACCAGCCTTGTACGAAGTGGGGAGGTTCAATCTCCGTAGGAGATTCCGATGGCGATCTACGATATTCGATTCCAGACCGTTGACCTCGCCACTCAGTTCAGCAGCAAAGACCATGCCGATCGCAACGGCTTCGCCATGGCGCATTTGGAAGTCCTCCGCAACTTCGATCGCATGGCCGAGCGTGTGACCGTAATTGAGGAATAAGCGCTCTCCTCCTTCACGAAAGTCCCTGGAGACGATTCCTTCTTTGACGGCGACGCTCTTCTTGATGATCTCACTCAAGGAGGAAGAGTCAGAAGGGTTTGCGAGATCCGAATCAGTCATGCCCTCTGCTAGATCAAGGATCTCTGTATCTGCGATGAATCCACACTTGATCGCCTCCGCAAGACCTGCGGCGAGGTCACGAGAAGAGAGACTCTTCAAGAACCTTTGATCAATGAGGGTTGCAACAGGTGCGTGAAAGGCACCGACCAAATTCTTCCCAGCTGCCGTGTTGATACCGGTCTTCCCACCGATTGCTGCATCAACCATGCCTGCCATAGTGGTGGGTATGGCTGTCCAGCCGACACCGCGCATCCAGCATGCCGCGACGAAACCTGCAAGATCCGTGGTGGCCCCGCCTCCAACGCCGATGATGAGACCGTCTCTCGGAAAATTCATCTCACCCAATCGCTTCAAAACTCTTTCGAAGTTATCGAATGACTTCTGCGCCTCCCCGTCTGGGAGATGGATGACTTCTGGACTCACCGCAGCTTCCTTGAGAAGCCCATTGAGATTTACATGACTGGCTACCTCGTTGGAAGAGATGGTGACTACTTTGCGCCCAGATGCGAGCTTGGCGATCACTTCCTCAATCGTCGTCGTAAAGATCACTTCTCCGTGCGGCATCGCTCTACCTCCACCTTGAGATGATCTTGGCTACGACCTGATCCGGGGCATCTTCGTTCGTATCCACGATCCGTGATGCCAACCTCGAGTAGATCGGTCTTCGCTTATTCATCAATTCCTGCCAGCTGGCTCGAGGATTGACGAGCAAGAGTGGTCTCTCTCGATTGAAACCTACTCGCGGTGCAGCATAGGCAATCGTCACGTCAAGGAAGATCACTTCGCAATCTCCATCTCGCTTCAGCGAGCCAACCCTCTCCTCTACCGCTTCACTCAGCACCGCACCACCGCCAAGGGCAATCACCCCATGGGCATCTAGGAGAGTTTGCAGCACAACTTCTTCCTCGATCTTCCTAAAGTACGGTTCCCCTTCCTCGACAAAAATCTCCGAGATCTTCTTTCCAGTGCGCTCTTCGATCTGGTGATCGGTATCGGTGAAATCGATCCCTAACTCTCGCGCCAAGAGTCCACCTACCGTGCTCTTTCCAGCACCAGGCGGACCTATCAGGATGATCCGTTGCGGGATACCAAGGCTCTCCGTCATCGAACCGAGATGTTCTCCATGAAGGAGCGGAAATTCCTCTTTGTCTCTTCGACGTGGTCGCCGCCAAACTTCTCTAGCAGTGCCTCTGCCAGGACGAGGGCGACCATAGCCTCACCGATGACACCAGCGGCAGGCACCGCGCAAACGTCCGATCGTTGATTGATCGCCTTTGCGCTCTCCCCAGTCGTAACATCTATAGTCGCGAGGGCCTTAGGCACAGTCGAGATGGGCTTCATCGCACCGCGAACTCGCAATCTCTCTCCAGTAGTCATGCCACCTTCGGTGCCGCCAGAGCGATTACTACGTCGAGTGATGGAGCCGTCTTTCTTCTCTATCTCGTCATGCGCAGCGCTTCCACGTCGCGCTGCAGCGGCGAAACCGTCTCCGATCTCCACGCCCTTGATCGCTTGGATTCCCATGATCGCTGCGGCAAGTCGTGAATCGATGCGTCGATCCCAATGGACGTGGGACCCAAGACCGATCGGACAGTTCTCGACAACGACTTCAAAAACTCCACCGAGGGTGTCTCCTTCACGATGCGCCTCTTCGATCTCGGTGACCATTGCCGCTGAGAGATCCGACCAGGCAGCTCTCACCGGACTCTCATCGATAAGTGTCCGATCCTTGAAACTTGGAGGAGTACGTTCGCCTGAATCAATCTTGCCTATCGCTATGACATGACTGAAGATTTCAGTGTTGGCAACCTCTCTCAGAAGTTGTCGAGCGACGACTGAGAGTGCCACTCTCATCGCAGTCTCCCGCGCGCTCGCCCGTTCCAAGATAGGTCGTGCATCCGTGAAGCCGTATTTCTGCATGCCGACGAGGTCGGCATGTCCGGGGCGAGGACGAGAGAGGGGTTCATTTCGAGCGAGGCCTTCGAGATCTGAGGCATCGACTGGGTCCGAAGCCATCACTTTCTCCCATTTGGGCCACTCACTGTTAGCGATCTCGATCGCGATGGGTCCACCCTGAGTTATCCCGTGACGAACTCCTGACTTGATGGTGACCTGATCTTCCTCGAACTTCTGTCGCGCACCACGTCCAAAACCAAGTCTCCGGCGTCCTAATTCAGACTGGATGTCACTTGTGGTCAGCGGAACGCCGGCGGGGATTCCTTCGATGATTCCGGTCAGCGCCGGACCATGTGATTCGCCCGCAGTCAGCCAACGCATTGGCGAATTCTCCCATAGTCATGAGCGTCAGGCTCAGTATTTCAAGGGCAAGCGCAGTCCCTCAGCCAAGGGCAACGAGTGTGCCAAGGAGAAGAAGAGGTGCGAAAGGGATACTCGATTGCAATCGACCTCGAAGAAGCAAGAATAAAAGGGTCAAAGTAGAGACCAGGGCAACTCCAAAAAGCCACTCAACGACATTCAAATGTGGCACCACGAAGAGCATCAAGTAGCCGACCAACTTGATGTCTCCCATTCCGATGGCTCCAAGAATGTGCTCTCTCAATCGCCGTGACGCAAAGAGAAGGGTGCAAGATGCCAGATAGAGCGCAAAGGAGTGCCATCCGAGCACCGGGCTTTCCAGACTGATTGCGATCATAAGGTGAAGGACAAGGGCTACGCCGAGCAGAAGATTCGGGATCCTTCTTGTGAGCAGGTCAATAAGTCCAGCAAGAACGAGAATGATGACCGCTAGGAGTAGATGAAACGACACGAACGGACGATATGTGCTTCGAGCTACTCAGTGGCTGCGATGCTGCGAGCTGTGGATAGCAAGACGCTTCGATACATTTCATCACGATCGAATTCCACCCCACTGAAGAGGACCGCTTGATCAACTGCTTGCGCGACCAGGATCGGTAGACCTGAAATCACTCTTCCGGAAGCAACTCCTGCCAAGACCGAGGGCCATGGTGCATAGGAGAAGTCGATCAAGGTTCCGCTAAAGCCCACCAGGTGTGCTGAAACGAGACCCTGGCTACTTGTCGGCAGAGTTGAGATGACAAGTTGCCTCTCATTGAGACGCGCGCCTGGAAGTTCTTCTATCGTCTTGACTTTGATCGAAACCCGTCCGGAGGTAGGGAGCAATTGATCTCGCGATGGATTTCGACGATAGATGGCGATCGACGTGGTCGAACCAATCGCCTCAAGCGCGATCAGTACGGACCGGGCAGTTGCACCGTTCCCCAGCAGAATTACGGAGTCTGAGTTGACTCCCTCGACCTTCATCACTCGTTCAAAACCAGAAATATCAGTGTTGAAAGAACCTTTCGGAGTGATCGTATTGATGGAATGTGCAGCTAAGGCTCTAGCATCGATTGGAAGATCAAGTGAGAAGCCACATTCCTTCAACGGCATCGTCAATGAGAAACCACTCCACTCCTCATCACTATCAGCCAAACTGTGTTCGATCAGCGCTCTCGCCTGGACTTCATCAGCTTCAATACGGCGATAGTCATACTCGATGCCCAATTCTTTGTAGATGAGACCATGTACGAGTGGCGAGAGGGAGTGATCAATTGGTTTGCCGAGGACTGCTGCCCTAATCATCGAAGAGACCTTTGCGATAGTTCTCGCGATAGAGACGCTTCCATTCCAGGAACTCCTCGTATGAGTTCGTGAAGCGCGTCTCCAGTGGTGCGACTGTGATGAAGTAAGTCCAGTTGCCCCTCTCCGGCTTCAGAGCCGCTTCGATTGCAGCCCGAGTGGGAGATCCGATCGGACCAGGCGGAAGACCACGAACCCGATAGGTGTTGTAAGGACTATTTACTTTCGTCTCATCAAGAGTGAGCGAAATCTCACCGCGCGAACCCTGAAGGTAGTGAACGGTTGAGTCCAGCTGTAGCGCCATGCCCTTCGCCAAGCGGTTATGGATCACGCGCGAGACTTTGGTGAAGACATCGGGAGTTCCCTCCGCCTCGATCAAAGATGCGATGGTGATGATCTCCTCTGGAGCAAGATCGAAATCATTCTTACGGATCTCAAGTCCCTCAATTGCAGCGTTGAACCTACGCAACATCGAAAGGACGACTTCCTCGGTGCTCGTTCCCGGCTCAAAGGAGTAGCGCGCCGGATAGAGATACCCCTCCAGCGACCTCGCCTTGAATCCCTCAGGAACTGGTGTGGTTTCTAGGATCTCCTCGACTTTTGCGTACCCAAGTGATGTCAAGAGCTGTTGAATCTCACTGAGCCGTACTCCATCACGCAGTGTGATCAAGCCTTGGATTCGTTTGGGATCTAAGAGCTGGTTCAACGCCTGCGATGCAGGGATCCTGGTGTCAAGGAGGTAGCTTCCTGGAGCGATTCGTTCGGCTCTTGCATCATTGATGGCCAATTTGAAGAAGACCTGCCACGAGTCGATGACCCCTGCCCTATCCAATTTCCTTGCTATCTCTTCTCCTGTGTCACCTTCTTCCACCACGATCTCAACGCTTGCCTGACTCTCTCCTGCAGGAAAGTCTGAATACACTTGCGGACGGTTTGCCACTTCTCTCAGGCCAAGCGTTACAACGATCAACAAGAGTGCGACAAAAAAGAGGACTCTTTGATTTGATCGATCCTTGAAGTCTCCCAGCACGACGCTAAAGCTCGCTTCCGGCGTATCTCAACGTATTTCGCTCGGTCAGAAGTACTCCCTCAAGAAGAAGAGTCGCAGCTACCGCATCGACTTCGCCTCTGCCTTCCTTCTCACTCTTTCCGCTGGCACGCATCTCGTTGAGCGCGCTCTTTGTCGTAAGTCGCTCGTCGACGAGTCGGATCTGAATCGCATGCATGGATGCGACCTCAATGGCGAATTCACGCGCCAAGCGCGCCGAGCTACCGGCATCTCCCGATAGGTTCACGGGATATCCGATGTAGATGATGACGGGTTCATACTCCTCGAGGATCTTCGAGAGGTCCGTTTCCCATGCTTGGGCATCCAACACCGAGGTCGGGAATGCAAACTGCCCATCGGGGTCACTGACAGCAACTCCGATCCGCGAGAGTCCGAAGTCGAGCGCAAGCCGCCTCCCCTTCAGAAGCGAAGGAGAGGGAATCTCACTCATGATGCGGTGATCGACTTCGCTAGTTCGTCGCGCATGGTCGCGAGGGCCTCGCTGACCTTCTCGCTCGCTACCCCACCGCCTTGTGCGAAATCATCCTTTCCGCCACCACCGCCGCCTAGGACATTGGAACCCGATTTCACGAGTGATCCAGCCTTCGCTCCCTTTTCACGGGCGAGGGCATCAGTAGCGGCGACAAGAACTACTTTCCCACTAGTGACGGAGGCAAGCGTGATGACTACGCCACTTGCTAATTCCCGAAGTGCAAGTGCGATCTCTCGCAACTCATCCCCAGTGAGACCTGCTGGCAGCAATCGTCCGAACCAGGAAAGACCTTTCACTGAGTCCGCCGATGTGAGTGACGCGGAGAGCTCCTCCACCTGATTCTTGACACGAAGTTGTCCGAGTGAGCGCTCCGCCTCTTTGAGAGAGGATAAGACGGCCTCGATTCGTTCTGGCAACTCCTCGCTCCGAGTTACTTTGACGAGCTCCATGACGCGAGATAAGAGGATATGTTCGCGGGCGAGGAACGAGAATGCATCATTTCCAACCAGCGCTTCGACACGTCGCACGCCTGATCCGATCGAAGATTCACTCATCAATTTCACGAGACCTAGCTCACCAGAGGCATTGACATGTGTTCCGCCACAGAGCTCTCGTGCCCAATCACCGACGCTTACGACCCTTACCCTGTCACCGTACTTCTCACCGAAGAGCGCCATCGCCCCGATTGCACGAGCCTCATCTTGACTCATCTCAGCAGCAGTAACTGGAAGATTTGAGAGGAGTAGTTCATTGACTCGACCTTCGACCTCTTCCATTGCGGTGTTCGACACCGGCGATGTCGATGGGAAATCGAATCGGAAACGGCCAGGCGCATTCTCGGAGCCTGCTTGCGTTGCAGTCTCACCGAGTACCTCACGGAAAGCCTTGTGAACCATATGTGTTGCGGTATGAGCGCGCGAGATTCCTCGTCGTCGATAGATATCGATCTTTGCGTGCGCACTACTTCCGATCTCCGCCTCGCCCTCAAGCATCTCACCACGATGTATGAAGAGCCCCGGAATCGGTGACTGCACATCGAAGACATCAAAGATCGCTCCATTGCCCAAATGGATCTGACCATGGTCAGCGAGCTGACCGCCACCCTCGGCGTAGAAGGGTGTGCGATCAAGAACGATCTCTACCGATCCTTGACCAGAAGTCACTGACTTGCCATCGGAGATGATTCCCACGATCTTCGACTCGGAGTCGGTCCTGCTATACCCAACGAAATCAGTCGGTGCGTTCGATTCAAGCACTTTGCGATACTCGGTGAGATCAGTATGTCCACTCTTCTTCGCCTTGGCATCGGCCTTGGCGCGCTCCTTCTGTTCTCGCATCAGGGATTTGAATCCACCTTCATCAATGGCGAGTCCTGCCTCGGCTGCCATCTCCAGGGTCAGGTCGAAGGGGAAGCCATAGGTGTCGTGAAGTTTGAATGCATCACTGGCATCGAGACTCTTTGAACCAGCATCCTTCGCCCGCTTTGCTGCGATATCAAAAATCTGAGTTCCACTCTTGAGGGTTTCCAGGAAGGTGGCCTCCTCTGCCGCCGTCACCTCCTCGATCCTGCCGCGATCCCTCTCGAGCTCCGGATATTGCGGCGCCATGGACTCTATCGATGAGCGAACCAATTCCACCAGAGTCGGGTCCTCGCTACCCAGCAATCGCATGTTCCGCACGACTCGGCGCATCATTCGGCGCAGTACATAGCCGCGCCCTTCATTGCCTGGCGTGACACCATCGCCAATCAACATCGCGGCGGTACGTGCGTGATCGGCTATCACTCGAAGTGAGACATCGTTCCTGACTTCGTTGCCATACCGGACACCAGTGAGTTCGGAGGCCTTGCGCAAGATGATGCTGGTGGTGTCGATCTCGTAGATGTTCTCGACCCCTTGCAAGAGTGCCGCCGTCCGCTCCAATCCGAGACCCGTGTCGATGTTCTTCGCAGGAAGCTCACCCAGGATCGGATATCCCTCTTTGCCTGGTCCATCACCCCGAATGTTCTGCATGAAGACGAGATTCCAAATCTCGAGATACCGATTCTCATCCTCGACGGGACCGCCTTCTTTGCCGTATTGAGGCCCCCTGTCGAAGTAGATCTCGCTGCACGGCCCACATGGTCCGGGAACTCCCATCGACCAGAAGTTGTCAGCCATGCCGCGACGCTGGATCCGATCCTTCGGAACACCTACATCCCGATGCCAAATCTCGGCAGCCTCATCATCATCAAGGTAGACAGTGACCCACAACCGCTCAGGATCAAATCCGTACCCGCCATCACTTTGTGAACGTGTCAGCAACTCCCAAGCAAGAGAGATGGCACCTTCCTTGAAGTAATCACCAAAGGAGAAGTTTCCGCACATCTGGAAGAAGGAGGCATGACGAGTCGTCTTACCCACTTCATCGATATCTAGGGTTCGCACACACTTCTGTACCGATGTTGCCCGAGAGTAAGGCGGAGTGATCTCGCCGAGAAAATATGGCTTGAATGGCACCATGCCAGCATTGACAAGGAGAAGATTGGGATCGTTCAGCACTAGAGATGCAGATGGAACGACGGTGTGCGTAAGGCCCTGACGATTGCCAGACTCGAAGAAGTCCAACCACCGCTTTCGAATCTCGGCGGAGGTCACAGTCGGCTAGAACTCCTCATCCTCGTCGTAGGTGCTGCGCTTCGACTTGGTACGACTTGTTGAGTTTGCCTTACCTTTTTTTCCCGATGGCTTTCCACCTCGACGTTTGCTAGTGGCAGCTGAAACGACGGTGCCGAGCAACTTGAGCGCAACGGCATTCTTGTCCAGGAAATCTGAGGCGGCGCCTGTCACCTTGGTGGTGAGGTCCTCGGCCGCTTTCGTGATGTTGTTGACGCTCTGCAGCGGACCATTGACCAGTCTCACCGTCGTGGTCGCTTCCTCAAGTAAGGGCGTCGTATCGGCTGTGATTGCCTTCACCGAGGCACCGACCTCATCAATCGCCCGTCCAAGGCGGACAACGGCGTAGGCGATGGCAAAGGCGATGACGAGAAGACCTGATGCAGCGATGATTGCTGCGATTCCACCTGCGGACATAAGCGAAGGTTACTCCTTAGCCTCTTTTGCCATCTGAGGTTTCGGTCTCGGCTTCCTCTGGTTGCGCATCGACGCCGCTCTCCTTTCGCTGTGCATCAGTGATCGGCGTAGGGGCGCCAGTGAGAGGATCACCGCCACTTGCTGTCTTGGGGAAGGCGATCACCTCACGAATGGAATCTGCCCCCGCCATCAGCGCCGCAAGGCGATCCACACCTAATGCGACACCTCCGTGAGGCGGTGGTCCGTAGTTGAAGGCCTCAAGAAGGAAGCCGAACTTCGACTTTGCCTCCTCCGCACTCAAACCAATGACTGAGAAGACGCGCTCTTGGACATCTCTGCGATGGATACGAATGGATCCGCCGCCGATCTCGTTTCCGTTGAGAACGATGTCGTAGGCGTACGCCAAAGCATTTTCGGGATCGTTGTCGAATGAGGATTCAAACTCCGGCTTCGGTCCCGTGAAGGGATGATGCACGGCAGTCCAGCCCCCGCCATCGGTCCTCTCGAACATCGGCGCATCAACAACCCAGAGGAAGTTCCATTTGCTCTCGTCAATGAGACCCAGCCTCTTTCCAATCTCCAGTCGAACAGCACCTAGGAGATTCTGTGAGACTGACTTCTCTCCGGCTGCGAAGAAGATCGCATCTCCAGGTGCGGCACCAGACACGGAAGCGACATTTGCACTCTCGTCAGCAGAGAGATTCTTCGCGACTGGACCTCCGAGGGTTCCATCTTCTCCGACCAGAATGTAAGCAAGCCCCTTCGCTCCTCGAGACTTCGCCCATTCTTGCCAAGCATCAAGTTCTCTTCGGGGAGAGTTGGCGCCACCAGGCATCACTACTGCGCCTACATAAGGTGCTTGGAATACCCTGAATGAGGTTTCGCGGAAGAAATCCGTCATGTCCTTCAGTTCTAGACCAAAACGTAGATCTGGCTTATCGGAGCCATAGCGATCCATCGCGACTCTGTAAGTCATGTGTGGGATCGGTAGTGGCACCTCGTATCCCAAGACCTCCTTGAAAAGCGAAGCGAGGATCTCTTCCGTAACCGCGATGACATCAGCTTGGTCGACGAATGACATCTCGATGTCGAGTTGTGTGAACTCGGGTTGGCGATCAGCGCGGAAATCCTCATCTCGGAAGCAGCGAGCGATCTGGTAGTAGCGCTCCATACCTGCCACCATCAATAACTGTTTGAACAACTGTGGCGATTGAGGCAATGCATACCAAGAACCAGGTTGAAGCCGCACCGGAACCAAGAAATCTCGAGCACCTTCTGGCGTCGAACGAGTCAAGTAAGGGGTTTCGATCTCGAGGAACTCAAGCCGGTCCATACTGCGACGTATCGAAGATGTGATCTTCGAACGGAGCCTCAGATTCTTGGATTGTTCTTCACGTCGCAAGTCGAGGTAGCGATACTTGTAACGAACTTCCTCGCTGACATTGATCGTCTCTCCGCTATCGACCGGGAAAGGCAATGGAGCTGCTTCACTGAGGATGGTCAATTGATCACATACCACCTCGATCTCACCAGTGGCGATCTCGCGGTTCTCATTACCCTCTGGTCGCTTTGCCACCGTACCCTCAATAAGGACACAAAATTCCGATCTCAAACGCCCAGCGACAGACTCATCCTTGATGACGACCTGCACGGACCCTGACGCGTCGCGAAGGTCAATGAATGCGACACCACCATGATCTCGCCGCCTAGCTACCCAACCAGCAAGCGTTACCTTCGAGTCGAGATTTGTGGAGCGGAGCTCACCCGCTTTGTGAGTGCGAAGCACGCCGTGGTCTCCACTTCTTACTCCTGCATCGACACCTAGGCTCTTGAAGAACCAGATGGACCCTTACCTGAGGATCTTCGCTGCTATCTCTGAAGCGACAAGTCTAATGCTCTCGCTTTCGCCCGAAGACATTTCCTTGATGTTGGCCTGACGCTTGGCTATCTCGTCCTCCCCGATGACGATGACGTATCTAGCACCACGCTTATCGGCAGCCTTCATCGAGCCCTTCAATCCCCGCTCGCCAAAGGCGATGTCAATGCGAAGTCCCGTCTTCCTGATCTCGTTGGCTAGCAGGAGCGCCTCACTCTGGGCCACTTCGCTCAGTGGGATGAGAAAGAGGTCGAGGGATTCGGAATCCGTAAGATCAACACCTTCTGCTTCGCAAGCAAGGAGAACTCGATCGATACCCAGACCAAAACCGATCCCACTAAGAGGTTGTCCGCCGAGCTCCTTCATCAATCCGTCGTACCGGCCGCCGCCACCGATCCCCGATTGTGCACCGAGGTCTTGATGGACGAATTCGAAAGTAGTTCCGGTGTAATAGTCGAGCCCTCGAACCATCCGTGGGTCGATCTCGTAGGCGATACCAAGAGTGTCCAAGAGGTTTCGGACTCGCTCGAAGTGAGAACGAGCGGCAGGTGTCAAGTAATCCAAGAGGATCGGAGCTGACGACATTGCAGAGCGAATCGACTCCCGTTTGTCATCGAAGAGTCGTAATGGGTTTCGCTCGGCACGAGCCTTAGTCTCGTCATCGAGTGGCAAGGTTGCGATGAAGGCAACGAGATCTTTTCTGTGCGCGGAGCGTGAATCGGCATCGCCGAGCGAAGTGATCTTGAGGGTGAAACGGTTCAATCCAAGCGAGATGAATCCGTGTTGGGCAATGGAGATGATCTCTACATCGAGGGCGGGATCCTCGATTCCAATCGCCTCTATCCCAACCTGATAGAACTGGCGATAGCGACCAGCCTGCGGCCTCTCTGCTCGGAAGAAGGGTCCGGAGTAGAAGAGTTTGACTGGGAGCTGTCCTCGATCAAGTCCATGTTCGATGACCGCTCGCATCACGCCGGCTGTTCCCTCGGGTCTCAAGGAGATCGAACGTCCGCCGCGATCTTCGAAGGTATACATCTCCTTCATCACGACATCCGTCGATCCGCCAACTCCGCGCGCGAAGAGTTCGGTATCTTCGAAGACGGGAAGCTCGATCAGTTGATATCCAGCTGCTTTCGCGGGCGCAAGCAATCGATCTCGGACAATCTCAAAACGAGAGGAGCGCGGCGGGAAGTATTCACTCACTCCCTTGGGGGCCTGGAACTTCAACTTCTACCCCCTCAGCGGATCAGTCAGAGATTGCTACTAACTCAGTTCTCAATTCTAAGGTGGAGCAGGGATCCCAGGCTGAGAGACTCAACGAGAAGAGGAGGAAATCTCCAACAAAAACGGATTTGTGAGGCGCTCCTGCCCGATCGTGGTCTCATCTCCATGTCCCGGCAACACGCGGATTTCGTCAGGCAATGTCAGAACCTTCTCCGTCAGTGATTCTCGCATCGCACGCGGAGAACTAGTGGGCAGATCAGTCCTTCCGATCGCTCCTTTGAAGAGGACATCGCCACTGATAAGGGTTCCACCATCAACTCGATACATCACCGAACCCTTGGTGTGACCAGGAGCATGGACGACTTGGATATCCATCCCAGCGACCTCGATGACATCATCGTCATTGACCTCTTCTACTCGATCGGGTTCTTCCCATACTTTCGTCGGCGATAGTTGCTCCAAAAGCGCAAGTCCCTGAGCACCGAGGCCACGCGCCGGATTGATCAGCAGTTCACGATCAGCAGGATGCACGTAGGAAGTACTAACACCGCCCTCCCGAGCCAAGGGAAGGAGCGAGAAGGTGTGGTCGAGGTGGCCATGGGTGATGAGGATCGCCACCGGTTTCAAAGTAAGGTCATGACATCGACCGATGATGCGTTGGGCAAGGTCAGGCACAGCGATACCCGGATCGACTATGACGCACTCGTTGCCTGCGCCCGTGGAGAGGATCCAGCAGTTGGTGGCGAAATATGGGGCAACGATCCGTTCGACCAGCACCTTTACCTCCTCAACCTGCCCTTTTGATTCCATTTTTCGGGGGTGAGATTCACAAATTCTCTCGCTCAGGGTACCTTTCATGCTCGTAGTAACCCGCTTCCACACTGCGGAGCTCTCGTCGATTCGGCCACGAGTGGTCCAGTGGAGATGGAATAGATGCAGATCACCAGCGAGGATCCGAATATCCGACGCGCAACGCAAGGAGGCACCATGACAGAGAACCCATCCCCAGCATCAGCACTCATTGGTGACCCCTCAGCGTATGGACGTGTCGGAGAAGATGGCATCGTCTATGTGATCACCGAAGCAGGTGAGCGAGCCGTTGGCTCATATCCAGGCAAGAGCGCCGAAGAGGCGCTCGCCTATTTCGTCCGCAAGTTTGAGATGTTCGCCTCAGAGATCGCCCTCCTCGGAGCACGTATCAAGAGCGGAGCGATGGTTCCAGACGACGCACACGCCGCGGTGACGAAGCTTCGAGTCCAGCTCGAAAATTTCAATGGCGTCGGCAATCTCTTGGCTCTTCGCGTCTCCATTGAGCAGATCCCCGCCATGATCGAGACGAGTAAATCACTTTACGAGGAGAAGAAGGCTGCGGAACAAGCAGCGAAGGCTGCTAAGCGAGAGGAAGCCTTACAGAACAAGGAAAGAATCGTCGTGGAGGCCGAGGCACTCGCTGATTCAGAGGCTTGGAAGGCCTCAAGCGAGAAGCTCAAGACACTCCTAGACGAATGGAAAAAGGCTCCCCGTCTCGATAAGGCGACCGATGCTGCGCTTTGGAAGAGATTCTCATCCTCACGTAACCGTTTCGATAAGCGACGTCGTCAACATTTTGCCACTCTGATTGCGAAACAGAGTGAGGTCAAGAGCGCGAAGGAGCGCATCGTCGAAGAGGCTGAAGCATTGCGCACCTCGAAGGAGTGGCTCGCTACCGCCCGCAAGTACAAAGCACTTATGTCGCAATGGAAGAGCGCCGGGCGAGGCAAGCACAGTGAAGACGCCAAACTCTGGGCACGGTTCAAGGCTGCCCAAGACGAGTTCTTCCAAGCTAAGAATGCGGATCTAGAACGTCGCGGCGAGACCATGGAGCAGAATCTGGCAAAGCGCGAGGAATTGGTAGCACTCTTTGAGGCGATCCTTCCGGTCACGGACCACCAGGTGAGCAGGAAGCGATTCCGCGAACTAGACGAACAGTGGCGCAAAATCGGGATGACTGACCGAAAGAAGCGCGACGCACTCGAAGCGCGCGTGAAGGTCGTCAACGATGCCATTCGAGCAGCAGAGTCGAACCACGCACGCAAGACGGATCCCACAGCTCGGGCACGTGCCAACGATGTCGTAACCCAACTCCAAGAAGCTATCGATAACTACTCAGCTCAGGCGGCTAAGGCTGAGGCAGCAGGTAATGCGAAACGGGCCAGCGAACTACGCGAAGCCGCAGAGGCGCGCAAGGTCTGGTTGGCCGAGGCCATGAAGGGCCTTGCTGAGTTCAGTAACTAGCTATTGGTCACACGATAGACGTCGTAGACACCGTCTACGGATCGGACCGCAGCCAAGACTGAATCAAGATGTGTCGCATCTGCCATCTCGAAGGTAAAGCGTGAGTAAGCAGTCCGATCCTTCGCAGTATGAACCGAAGCATTCAGGATATTGACGTGCTGATCCGAGAGCGCCTTTGTCACATCAGAGAGAAGGCGGCTTCGATCTAAAGCCTCTACTTGAATGTTGACCAAGAAGAGAGACTTCGCATCGCTGTTCCAGGCGACCGAGACGATCCGATCACTCTGATTCTGACGGAGGTCTTCGAGATTGATGCAGTCGCTACGGTGAACCGAGACACCGCTTCCCTTCGTGATGAAGCCGGTGATTTCATCCCCCGGGACCGGTGTGCAGCATCGTGCCAATTTCACCAGAAGGTCATCCGCTCCCTCGACATGGACTCCGCTACTGCTCCGACGTTCGAGTTGGGTTATCGGTACATTGGTGACGATCGCAGAATCGATGACATCTTCGAAAGGCTCCTCTACACCGATTGCAGCGACCAATTTCTCGACCACTGAAGCCGAAGAGACATGTCCGTCACCGACCGCGCAATAGAGCGCCTCGATATCAGCGAATCGCATCTCATGTGCGAGCTCGATCAACGCATCCCCTGCCAGGATCTTCTGGATCGGCAACCCTGCCTTGCGCATCTGCCGAGCGAGAGAGGCTTTACCCGCTTCGATTGCCTCATCGCGGCGTTCTTTCGTGAACCAAGCCTTGATTTTGGATCGGGCTCGTTGAGATTTTGCGAACGCCAACCAATCTCGTGATGGTGCTGCCGTGGGACCTTTGTTGGTCAGGACTTCAATCGTGTCGCCATTGACCAAAGGTTGCTCCAACGAGACCAACTTCCCATTGACCTTGGCACCGACGCACTTATTACCAACCTCGGTATGGACTGCATAAGCGAAATCGACCGGGGTGGATCCTGCTGGGAGTGCGATCACACTTCCCTTGGGCGTGAAGACGAAGACTTCGGGAGTCCGCAGGTCGTAGCGGAGAGCGTCAAGGAACTCATCGACATCAGGGGTCTCCTGCTGCAGTTCATGGAGTTGTTTGAGCCAAAGGATCTCGGTGTTGCTCGCACGGGCATCGTCCCTGCCCGAGAGGGTCGCGTTCTTGTACTTCCAGTGCGCGGCAACACCGAACTCGGCACGTGAATGCATCTCATGCGTTCGAATCTGAATCTCCACGGCCTTTCCCGTCGGACCGATCACTGTCGTGTGAAGCGACTGATAGAGGTTGAACTTCGGCATTGCGATGTAATCCTTGAATCGCCCTGGGACGGGGCTCCATCTGGCGTGGATTGATCCCAGCACCGCGTAGCAATCACGAACATCGTTGACCAAGACTCTCACTCCGACAAGATCGTAGATATCGTTGAAGTCGCGTCCTCTCATGACCATCTTCTGGTAAACGCTGTAATGGTGCTTATTCCTACCCTTGACTTCGGCAGTGATCTCCTCGGTTTTTAGATCCTTGGAGAGAAGTTCGATCACCTCTCGCGTGAGCACATCGCGCTGCGGTGACCTCTCTCCTATCAATCGGTCGATCTCCTCGTACTTCTTGGGTTCTAGGGTTCGAAAGGAAAGATCCTCCAATTCCCACTTCATCGTGTTGATTCCAAGTCGATGGGCAAGTGGCGCGTAGATATCAAGGGTTTCTCGTGCCTTCCTGGCGGCACTCTCGGGAGCAACGAACTCCCACGTCCTGGCATTATGGAGTCGATCGGCCAATTTGATGATCAGTACACGTAGATCTCTCGACATGGCAACGATCATCTTGCGAACTGTCTCGGCCTCTGCCGTCGGTCCATAGGTAAGTCGATCGAGCTTCGTCACCCCATCGACGAGGTCGGCGATCTCGTCGCCAAAGTCCAATCGCAACTGATGCAACGAATATTCGGTGTCCTCTACGGTGTCATGAAGGAGCGCTGCACACATGGTTGCACTGTCGAGACCAAGTTCGATCAAGATCTCGGCAACGGCGACAGGATGTGTGATGTAGGGATCACCTGACTTACGGAGCTGTCCTTGATGCGCGCGCTCGGCCTTCTCGAAAGCCAGGTTCAGCCGACGAAGGTCCTCATCACTCCAGAGTGAATCCACCCGAGAACGGATTGGAGCTAGTAGCGACATGACCGGATTTTACCGGTCTTTACTTATCGTCTCTTCTTGCGCTTCGGCTGCTGGCGCTGAGCCACGGAGACATTCTCCTGCTCATTTCCACCACGAGAGTTGACGCGTTTTGCCAGCGCGATCATCGCTGGCTCTCGCTCCTTCAGCCCGGCCAGGACCGGAGTCGCGATGAAGAGCGATGAGAAGGTTCCAATAATCATCCCGGTGAAGAGGACGAGCGCGACATCCTTGAGCGTACCGGCTCCCAGGAGACCTGCACCGACGAAGAGAAGTGATGCAATCGGAAGTAGCGCAACGATGGAAGTGTTGATCGAGCGGATCAAAGTCTGATTCACCGCGAGGTTAGCGGCTTGTGAGTATGTCTGTCGCGCCACCTGAGTGATGTTCTTCGTGTTCTCTCGGACCTTATCGAAAACAACTACAGTGTCGTAGAGCGAATAGGCCAAGATGGTCAAGAAGCCGATCAGCGTTGCCGGTGTCACCTCGAATCCAATCAAGGCATAGATACCGACCGTGATGAAGACATCATGGAAGAGGGCGATGAAGGCAGCGAATGCCATCTTCGGTTCGAAGGTCATCGCAAGGTAGATCATCACGATGATAAAGAAGGCCACCAAACCGGTGATGCCTTTACGCGTGATCTCCTCCCCCCATGATGGACCAATCGATTGGACGTCGATCGACTCCACATCGATGGCGTAGCGAGAGGCGAGCACATCTTGTATCTCGGTCAATTCACCAGGTTCGAGGGAATCGGTTCGAATCTGGACCTTGTCAGTGCCGAGTTCCTGAACGATCAAGCCTTCGATGAAAGGAAGTTGTGAGACGGTCTCTCTGGCATTGGAAGCATCAGCTTGACTGCTCGTGACAGTGAGAACTGTGCCTCCGCTGAACTCGATCCCAAGTTTCATTCCTTGGAAGAGGAACGCGCCCAGGGAGATGATGAAGAGGGCGAGCGAGACCAAGTACCACTGTTTCCTACGACCCACGAAATCGATGGAGACCTCGCCGCGATAGAGGCGTCCTCCGAATGAACTCTGATTCTTCTCAGCCATTGGCGCTTACCTCTCCGACGTTCTTCAATCCCAAGTTCTTCGGTGTAAGTCCGCTGAACTTTCGTCCCTCCTGGAAATACTTCATCCGTGAGAGAACCACGACAAGCGGCTTCGAGAAGAAGAAGATCACTAAAAGATCGATCAAGGTGCTGATGCCGAGCGTGAAGGCGAATCCACGGACACCGCCGACGGCGAAGATGTAGAGCAGGACAGCGGCAATCATGGAGACAACATCCGAGACGATCACAGTTCGTCGAGCACGAATCCAAGCAGTCTCCACCGCAGTCTTCAAAGATCTGCCCTCGCGAAGCTCATCGCGAAGTCGTTCGAAGTAGACGATGAAGGAGTCCGCTGTCACGCCGATCGAGACGATGGCACCTGCGATACCCGCAAGGGTCAAGGTGTAACCGACCCATTCACCTAGCAACATGAAAGAGACGATCAAGACATAGGCGGCGACGATCAATGACCCGGCCGCAACGACGCCGAGCGCTCGGTAGTAGAAGAGGCTGTAGACCAACACCAGGAAGAGTCCGATAACTCCAGCAAGAAGTCCTGCATCCAATTGCTCGGCTCCGAGGGTCGGCGAGATTTGCTGCACTTCGCCACGTTCGAAGGCGAGAGGTAAGGATCCGTACTTCAAGACACTAGCAAGATCCTGTGCTTCCAACTGAGTGAAGTTTCCCGTGATCTGCGCTTGTCCGCCGGAGATGGTCTCGTTGATTCGCGGAGCGGAAACGACCAATCCATCAAGGACGATGGCCAGCTGATTCTGCGGCGACGGCAGATTGACCACTTCGCTCGTAACCTGAGCGAACTTCCTGCCGCCCTCACTGCTGAAATCGAGTGAGACATACCAACCCAAAGTGGTG